>Ga0123342_1009640_pt1 | contig 11450 bp, 7 predicted proteins | sample Turbeawhitnodule_FD_89960 | JGI IMG/M metagenome (GOLD analysis project Ga0123342, IMG submission 89960) | Root nodule microbial communities of legume samples collected from Mexico - Turtle bean Mexico white nodule | ecosystem: Host-associated > Plants > Roots > Nodule | place: Mexico: Nepantla... | reverse complement strand
TTTCAGTATATAATAGAATAAGTTGAGAGGATTAAACTTCTCAACTGACCCCACCAAGATTGATGACTAAATCCTAAGGAAAAACAGAGAACAAAGGATATTTAGAGTAAAAATGAACTTACTATGTTTGAAAATCTGATCGGGTAGAAATGTTCCTTAACTCCTCTGCTACAGCGTGGTATGATCAGATTCTAAAATAGATGAAGTTTGGGAGAGAAAATTAGGTGAGAGGGAGAGAAGAGAATATGGAGAGAGAGAGAGAAAGAAGAAAAACCAAAGAAAAATGGTACTGTGGTGGGAAGAATGTTTCTGTTGGCATTTTAAAAAAAGGCACGTTGTTACAGACAGAGGGTACATGATGAGATTCCTTGATCATAAGAATTTTTTGGGAACAATTTTATGAATTTAAGTAAAATCATAAAAAACCGTGACTAAAATATATTCTTGTTTCCTCATGTTTAACAAAAATATTACTTCCAATCTGATTTTCTAAATTTCTGTCATCACCATTTATCTTTATGTTATTCTTCTATATTTTCTTCTTTTAGGTTTTGCTTTTCGATAGTACAATCATCTTAACTTTTTATAAATTTCAAATTCAAGAGACCACCTTCAAAATAGAAATTGTGGGTTTACACCATATAGCATTATGTAGAGAAGGTATGTCATTGTTTTCTTAACTTTACTTTTTTATATGGTATGTTGATGTTTTGTTTGTTCTTTATTTGTTAATTTGTTAATTGTAGATGGTTAAATTTAAGAGAAAAATAGAGGAAGAAGAGAAGGAAAAACTTCAGAAGCAACAACAAGAGTTCGTCTCTCTGCATGTCAAAGGCAAAGAAAAGATAAGCATATTTCATTGTATTTTCTTCTTTATATATAATATATTTTTCATGATTAATGTTGATTATAATTGAGGATGAATTTTTGGTTTATTGCTTAATGATGTCACATGTGTTGCAATGATTAAGAGTATCAAATGTTACCTAATTGTCATATATAATTGGTTGTGCATAGGCCTAATGGGAAAATATTGGTTTAGTTCCGATAATTGATAAAATATTAAAAAATAAAGAAACTCAAATTCTATTTAATTATTTTTTGATCGAGTTTGTAGTTTCGAATAAATTTTAACAATTACAAGTTCATCAAATATATTTATAATTAATAAAATATAAAAAAATATGAAACTCAAATTCTATTTAATTATTTTTCTTTCTTGAGTTTGTAGTTTTAAATAAAATTAAAGTATTAAAACAAATGTATTTAGAAGAGTGTTATCGTCATTTTTAAAATTTCATTCTTATTTAAAATTCAATCACAGTAGTTTTATTATAAATTAAAAATATAAAACAATTGTAAGTTTGTCTCCTACGTAATAAATTTTTTGGAAGTTTCTTTGTACTACATTATTTTGACAATAACTAATGGAATAAACAAAACTTTTGAAAAAAATGTAATTATGGTTGTTGCTACGTGGATGTATAGTGGGATTTAAAGAGGAAAGAAAAAATTTCAAATAAAATAGTGTATATTTATTGTTATAATCTATACCTCTATACCTATATATATATGAAGGGAATTACTTATTATAAAGGTTTTTTTTACACAAATTTTGTTCATATTTTATTCTTATTAATATTTTATTTTATTAATTTATTTTACTTATTTTTTCATTTTGTAATTTCAACCGTTAACAAAGCAGTTTTTTAGATTTAAAATTTTATTTTATTTATTGTCATTTAATGGTTGCTAAATGTGGATCACTTTATTTTGAGAGAGTGGAGAAATTGGCACGCTAATGTTTTTAGACTCATTTTTTTCGATTGCTATACAGTTCTGAATTTATGAAACTTGTGATTGGCTTTACGTTGACGATTTTTAATCTTATTGATTATGGCATAATGCTACTTATTACTTTTTTTTTATTTTCAATTTGATTCAAATTAATCACGAAACAGTTTGATTTTGAATTTTGACCCGTTTGTTTTGAAAACTTATTTTTTGTTTTAAATTGATTTTCTTCTCTATTTTGAAAATTAAAGATATTTGTAAATTTACCATATATAACTATTATGTTGGCTATGTTTCCTTCACAATATATCAGTAGGTACACTTAGATAATTTATACATGTATATTCATATATTCAGCACAATGTTGTCGCAAAGCAATATGTCGTTGTTGGACAGACCCACACCCCATGTATCCAGTGAATATAACACCCTATGTTCCCGATAAATATAACACCACATGCACCCGGTGAATATAACCAAACAATAACAATGATTGGGCCTAATAATGTGCATGATTATTTATCATGGGTCTAAGCTTGGGCATGGAGAACTTTCACTAATGAAAACTACCATTGTCGTGGAAATAGCTACCCAAATTAGAACTTTGAGAAGAAGTGCTCTACAAGTGTTGTACTATTTGCCTACTAGAGTAGTTTATTAATCTTACATGGTATACTTTTTTTTGTATGTCTCTTAATTCATAATATTTTAGTTATGAGATTTTCAATATATGAAAGTGTAGTTGTCAAATGTTGTTTTTTTTAAAAAAAAATTATAAAAAAATCAATAAATTATCTATTTTATAATATTTAATTTATTACTAAATTATTTTATTATTATAAAATTTATCATAATTAATTTTAATAAATACATATACATATATAATAATTATAAAGATAAAAAAAATACAGATGTAGAAACGCGTCTATGTCACAACTAATAAAAAATAAAATAAAAAAAATGTGCGCAAAAGAATAATCATCTGTATATGTTGTAATAGATATATGGCAATTGCTTCCTACACCATAACATTACACCCGATTCCAGCGGAAAGACGAAAATGTCCTTAAAAAAGGAAGGTGTATACAAAAATACCTTTCGGACTCCCTTTTCCAGAGTATGTGTTATGGATTCTTTTTCCAAAACAAATTTTTTGTATTATGGATTTTCTTATCCGGAATGGGTTTTTCATTTTTATTTCCAGATTTTCATTTCCAGAACACAATAATCTCTCTTTCAGATCTTCTTTTCTAAAATGTATTATTTTCAATATTCTGGATTTTTTTATCCGGAATTTTTGTTTCCAGATTTTTATTTCCAAAACTCAATAACCTCTTCCAGAATTATTTTTCCGGAATATATTATTTTCAATTCTAGATTTTTATTTCCAAAATAAAGGTTATTTTTGGAAATTCAAAAAATATGTTGGGTGCAGGTTAAAAATATTAGGTGTAGGAAACATTTGCCTAGATATATTCACTATCACTGCATTAAAATAATATAAAGTATTTAACCTAAACAAAAAATTTCTCATTGAACCAAACAAAAGCAAATATATATTTTCTCTCTAGTTTTAAATAAATTTAAATTATTAAAATAAAATAAATGTATTTAGAAAAGTGTTATCGTCATTTTTAAAATTTCATTCTTATTTAAAATTCAATCATGAGTGGTTTCATTAGTATGTTTGTCTTCTACGTAATAAATTTTTTAGAAGTTTCTTTATACTACATGATTTTGAAAATAAATAAAACTTTTGAAAAAAAAGGAATTATGGTTGTTGCTATGTGGATGTACAGTGGGATTTAAAAAGGAAAGAAGAAAAAATTTCAAATAAAATAGTGTATATTTATTGTTATAATCTATACTTCTGTACCTAGGAGATTCCTCTTTATAACTGTTTTTTTATACACAATTTTGTTCATATTTTATCTTTATTAATATTTTATTTTATTAATTTATTTTGGTTATTTTTTTATTTTGTAATTTTAATAATTAATAAAGTAGTTTTTAAGTTTTAAATTTTAATTTTATTTATTGTCATTTAATGGTTGCTAAATGTGGACTACTTTATTTTGAGAGTGAAGAAATTGGTAGACTCATTTTTTCAATTTATTTTGAGAGAGTGGAGAGTGGAGAAATTGGTACACTGTTGTTTTAAACTCATTTTTTTCAATTGCTATACAGTTTTGAATTTATGAAATTTGTGATTGGCTTTATGTTGACTGTTTTTAATCAGATTGATTATGGCATGATGTTTCTTATTAGTTTTTTAATTTTCAATTTGATTCAAATTAATCACGAAATAGTTTGATTTTGAGTATTGATCCATTTGTTTTAAAAACTTCTTTTATGTTTTAAATTGATTTTCTTCTCTATTTTTAAAATTAAAGATATTTGTAAATTTATCATATATAACTACGTTGTTGTTGTCTATGTTTCCTTCGCAATATATCATTAGGTATACTTAGATAATTTATTTGTCTTCTCATGTATCTTCATATTCAGCACGATGTTGCCGCCAAACAATTTGTCGTTGTTGGACAAGCCCACACCCCATGTACCCAGTGAATATAACACCTCATGTACCTAGTGGATATAACCAAACGATAACAAACATTATATGATAATGTGCATAATCATTTATCATGGGTTTGAGTCTGGACATGGTGAACTTCCACTGATGGAAACTATCATTGTGGTGCATATAACTACCCAAACTAGGATTGTGAGAGGAAGTGCTCTACAAGTGTTCTACTATTTGTCTATTAAAGTAGTTTATTAATCTTACGTGGTATATTTTTTTTATGAGATTTTCAATATATGAAAGTGTAGTCGTCAAATGTTACTTCTTTCTTTTTTTTTTTCTTTTTTTTAATTTCATAAAAAAATAGTAAATTATCTATTTCATAATATTTAATTTATTATGGAATTATTTTATCATTATAAATTTATTATAGTTAATTTTAATAAAAATATATTCATATATAATAATTATAAAAATAAAAAATGTGAATGCACTATAGCGTCTGTACCTCTGGTAATAAAAAATAAAATAAAAAGATGTGCAGAAAAGAATAATTATACGTTGTAATAGATATATTCACCATCATGCATTAAAATAATATAAAGTATTTAACCTAAACAAATTTTTTTCTCTCTGAACCAAACAAAATAAATATATGCTTTTCCTCATCGTCTTCAACTTCAATCCAATTCATGAGTAAAAAGACATCTCATATTAATTCCCTTTTATTTTCCTTTTCTGGTTGTTTTAACCATTCAAGCTCACAGATTAGTGTTTTCCACTATCTTCATTGTTGTTTTCCTAAGAGGCAGAAAAGAAGATGAAAGCTGCAAACGGAACTCCCAAAGGAGTGGCTCTCATCATCGGAGACAACAACGTTAGAGGTTCTCTTCAGTTTCTTCAGCACCCCAATGGTCTCTTTCTCTCTTCATGTCTCTCAGTCTGCACTATATATTCAGATAGGAACGTTGAATTGCTTATTGCTCTGCTTCATTGTGATTGTGTAGGGACCACCCATGTCACAGGGAGAATAACAGGGTTGTCCCCAGGTTTTCATGGCTTCCATATTCATGCTTTTGGTGACACCACCAATGGCTGCAACTCCACTGGTTCTCTCTTCTCTTCATCATTGTTTATCATCAAACTTGAACAATTCCTCTTCCACTTATCTTTAGTAGCAAAATTAAAAGAAAGGTTTACAATTTTAAAATTGGAAGACTGAGAAAGAAGAGTTAAAAAGCAAGGGTGACAGAAATCCTGAATTCATTTTGAGTTTACTTGTTGTGTGTGTGTAATTGGGTTATAATTCAATTATTGAACTTACTAGAAGAAACAAAGATAAAGGAGTTTGATTGGAATACGGAATCTTAAGATGTTTTTTACATTGAAATCCAATCATGGATTGTTGTATCATTAAAAGATGTTAACTTTTGTAATGATTACTTTGCAAGTTATACATAGAGTCATTTATGATTGGTTGGCGATGTGATATTAACTTAAACTTATGAAAATGAAGTCATTTCTTTCTTTGAAATCATCTATAAGCTAAACATGCAACTTTCTGGTAAATTTTAGCTTTCACTTCTTTCCATCAGGTCCTCATTTCAATCCGTTGAAGAAGGATCATGGGGGTCCTTCAAATGATGAGCGTCATGCTGGTGATTTGGGCAACATTGTTGCAGGCCAGGATGGTATTATCTGCTTTATTTTTCATATTTATTTTGGTATTTCTGACTAGTTTTCGCGAATTGTCTGCTGGGAAATTTCCAAAGGGTCTTCTGTTTTGCAGGAGTTGCTGAGATTTCTATTAGAGATACACAGGTAAAAAATTTAAATTTAAGTTTTGTTTGATGTTACTCAATGTTACTTTCGTAATTTGTTCTTTTTGAGAATCATTTCATGTGATCTGATTTACCCCTCTGCACAATTAAATCAATCCCATGTTCAAATGCACTTGCATTCAGCAATGCTGGTTTTCCTTTCTATAGTTTTCATTTAGTTGATATTATTCTTGTTATGAAATTTGGATATAATTTAATTGGGACTAGAACACTTAATTTCCACTTTCTCACTTTCAATATGTAGATTCCACTAACTGGAGTTCACTCCATAATTGGGAGGGCTGTCGTTGTGCATGCTGATCCTGATGATCTTGGAAAGGGTAAGATTTTAAAACTTGGCCACAAAACTTGCTCAGTAGGTTTCTTCTTGTTACAACTTTAAATTCTAGCTTTTCTTTTCCCCTAGTCATGTTGTTTTGTATAGTAATTTCATTGAAGTAATTTTCCTATGATAGAAATCGGTATTCAGTATCCTTCATGCTTGATATTATAAGCTTAATGTATGAAATACTTGTGTGGCACAAGTTGATACCGTTCTATTAAAAATACACCCTTATTTTTATATACCCATTAGCCTGGCTTCATATTTATTTCATTTCATATTACAAATTTTTTGATATAGTAATCTGAAGTCCTTAAGATTAATTATTTGCTGACCGAGTGATTATCAAATGTTGTGTGCTTCGAATAGCTATGCTCCTTCAATCGCTAATATATTTTCTGTTGTCCTCTTCATAGCCATCCTAGTTTACTTCTGCTTTGCCATCTTAGTTTGTACATATATGTGCATGTTCTTGTGTGTAAAAGCTACATCCAAGTAGCTATGTAGTCTAAAAACTATGCCTTTCTTATGTTTGTTGAGTATTTGTGGTTTGGCGTAATATTCAAGGCAATTAAGTAGGCAAGTGGGTCCCTAGAACCCATACATTACTCTGAGTTTAATCTTTGAATCTATTGATGTTCATGATAGAAGTTTAAAATAATGAGAGACTAGATAGAGTTCTCAGAAAGTGTTCTATCATTTCTTAATGAGAAATGGTACCATATGTGGACCTGTTGAGCCTGCATAATATTTTCCTAAATTTTAGAAACTTAAGTTAAGATAAATATTTAAACAGTTCCACTAAAGTTAGGAATACAAATTGTCTCCACCCAGCTTGTTAACCCGTAAGGGACTTGCTGAGGATGTCAGTTGGCTGGTCATATTGGGGCTCGTGTAGTTCTGACAATACACTAGAGAGTGCATTTTCTCTAATGAAATGACACACCAATACGTTGGTTCTTTCATAAAAACAGGTTAAGAGGCATTATAGAGGTCTGTTTGGTTACCACCAATAGCTTCATTTAAGAGATCTCTACAATTTTTAGTTCTTGAATTTGTTGCTTAATCCATATTAGCTTACATGTAACCAAGGTCATGGCATGATATTCTGCTTCTGCACTAAATATAGCCAAAATTTCAAATCTCTTACTTTTCCAAGAACAAAATGACCTCCAACAAGATCAAAATATCCCTAGGTAGAGAACATTTATCAAGAGGGAACCTAACCCAATCAGCATCTGTATAACCAACTGCCTAAGCATGACCATTCTTCTTCTTAATAACCTTGACCAAGAACCCATTTGCATGCCTCAAAATTCAAATGGCTGCATCCCAATGCATCATAAAAGATATTAGAGAAACTTAATCACCACAGAAACAACAGATTAAGTATTTGGTCATGTGGTTACATAATTCAGCTTACCAACTAGTCTCCAATATCTTCCAGGATGAGTAAGGGCCTTGATATTTGGATCCACGGGATAGTCAATTGGTTTGCAGTATTGTGCCAACCTCTTCAAGAATATCCAATACATACTTCCTTTGTTACGCAACTCTATGGCTAGTGTAAAATAAATAAAAAGAGGCATAGGACTAATCCCTTGGGTTTATTGAGCGCATAGGGTTATGTATTTATAAATGAGAAAAATGCAAAAGATATGGGCTAAGCCTTTTAAGCCGGTGATTATAAATCATATGTACCAAGCTTGTTACAAATATAATCAAATGTTGGGCCCTCATAAATATTTAGGGAAAATATATGTTAATTGATTATTTAAATTAACAAACTGAGTCTTGATATCTTTAGATATAATATTTTCTCGAATAGAATGGCAATCAATCTCAATATTTTTCATCTTTTCATGAAAGACGAGATTTGAGTTAATATGAAAAGTAGTCTGATTGTCACATATAAGTGTCATTTGAGTGACCTTTCCAAATTGAAATTCCTTAAGTAACTATTTAAGTCAAATTAGCTCACAAGTTGCAGAGGTCATAACTTTATATTCTGCTTCTGCACTAGATTTCACCGCAACATTTTGTTTCTTGCTCTTTCGAGATATCAAATTATCACCAACGGAGACACAATATCCGAAAGTGAATCTCCTATTAGAAGGAGATAATAGGAGATCCTGCCCAAATGGCATCTGAATAACATACAATTTTAGTATGATTATTGTGTCCATTTAACAAACATTTTTCAGGAGAACCTTTAGTATACTTCAATACACACATGACCACATTCAAATGATTTACACACGGAGAATTAAGAAATTGACTTACCATAATGACTACAAAGGAAATGTCAAGACGAGTAACTATTAGATAGTTCAACTTTCCAACTAATATTTTGTACATCTCAGGATCTGAGAGAGACTTCCCCTGATTAGGTAGGAGTTTGGCATTGGAGTCCATGGGTTTGTCAACAAATTTTGAATTCATTAATCCATTTTCTTTCAAAATATCCTATGCATACTTCCTCTGAGAGATAACAATTCTATTGTTGGATTGTGCTACCTCAATCCTTAAGAAATATCTAAGTTTGTCAAAATCTTTGGTTTGAAAGTGGTGACAAAGGTATTGCTTTACCTGTGAGATGTCATAGTGATCATTGCCTATAAGAACCATATAATCAACATATATTACTAGATAGATACACCCTTCACTTGAGTGACAGTAAAAAACTAAATGATTTGCCTCACTGCGAGTTATACCAAATTGTTGATCGATAGTGCTAAATTTTCCAAATCAAGCCCTAGGAAACTGCTTGAGGCTATATAAAGATTTGCAGAGAAAACATACCAATCCAGAAGAGAGTCATCTGATGGACAATGGGAGTTTCTCAATGATTGTACGCCGAAGGTTGGGTGGAGGTGGGGGTCTTTTGGTGCACTAGACACAACAGGAGGATTGCAAACAATTGGGATATTGAATTGATCATTTGGAGACGCACTAGGAGAAGGAGAAGACTTAAAGTTAAGGGGAGACTCAGTGAAGGTAACATCTGTTGAAAGGAAATAGTGGTTAAGAAAATGAGAGAAACATTTATATCCATTTTGTGATCTAATGAATCCTAAAATGACACATTTGTGTGCTAGCAGATAATTTAAGACCAAGACGAAAATTATGAATAAAGTATGTGTACCCAAAAACTTTAAGAGGTAAGAGATAGAGAGGTTCATGAGAAAATAAAATAGAATGAGGAATTTTGTTATCTAAAACTTAAGCATGCGATTAATGAGATAACACACACATTAAGAACAACATCACCTCAAGAACGTTGAGGAACCTAACCATGGATTAAAATTGTGCTAGTTATTTCAATGAAATGTCTATTCATGTGCAACCACCCTATTTTTTTGAGGTGTATAAGCACATGAGGTTTGATGAAAAATGGTATGAAAAGCCATAAAATTTTAAAAGAATGAGAAGGATACTCATAAGCATTATCACAACGTAAGATTCAAACATAAACTCCAAATTTATTTTTGATTTCATCATAACAAATAGAAAACTCTTATCATCTCTCTATGGTCTTTCTCTTATTGTTAAGGTATCAAATCGTGTGTGTGGTAGACCTCTTGAATCTTCTTAATATCTTCCTACATTCTACAAACATAGTAAGTTGGTAACAAGTTTCCTAAATTCAAGGACCAACCAATACATGTATGCAAAGTTTCGTAACTGACTGAAAATGGTGAGTATTCCTGTTTAAATTCCCATTCTGCTCATAAAATTGTAACATATGGATGAAATGTTATTTAAAACAAAGTTGTTTCTACCTATTCCACCCACTCACCCCTAAGTTTCATGTTTTTTATGCAGTTGGATACCCTTTCCACTAATAGTGATTCCGAAATTTGTCACATATTTTAAGATTCTAATTATTGTCCAAATATATTTTCAAAGTATTTAAGAGTCTTATGAATTCCATAAATTGCGTGATATGAATCCCTGTAGATCTAAAGGCTTAGGAATCACTCAAAGAATGTGATGGAGCTCCAGTAGTTTGGGCCATTCTAAGTGAGAACCTAAAATTAAATTCCTGTCTGGTTAGTGGACTGTCCATTACTGTAGATTTTTTTCTCTTGATGCACTACATTCGTAAAAGCTGAAGGTTTCTTTTGGAATGATTATGTCTATATGAAGATAGTAACTTCTTGTCCTGCAAAAAAAAAAAGAGTTGGACTAATTTTTATATATGTATCATTTAGTGTTGAAAAATAATAAAGAAAGCTGCATTTCAGGTAAAGAGGACAGTAACCAAAGCTAGCTACTACCTAGTATTGGTGTTCAGATTTCCCAATAAATTTTTCCTTATTATGCTTTTGTAGTCTTCAGATGAGTCCTTGTAGGTTCCCCCTTTAAGGTCCCTAGTGATGTGAAATCTGGCTTTGTTTGAGCAAATGGGTAGAGAGTGGACATATGATTTTTATTTTCTTTAGCTTGTTTGAATTTCTAGACTTCAGGATGGACTAAAATCTCTTGATCAAGACCATGGCTCACTGTTTTGATTTTGTAACTTATCACCATTTTTGAGTTTTTGACTTTTCGTCTATTATGAAACAGGTGGGCATGAGCTTAGCAAGACTACTGGGAATGCAGGTGCAAGAATAGCATGTGGTAATACTCACTTTTCTTAATACTGTTTCGGGACACTATCAAATTATAATATTTTCCTTGAGTTTAATCCATTGCATGCTAGTGGCTTGGTGCCTCTGGTATAATTGTTTTTCTAGTCAAACTATTGAATATGCAGGAGTTTTGAAATACATTCTTAGTCAAAATAATAAAAAACATAGTTTTTTTTTTTTTAATCAGCAATAAAGAATAATATAAATGAGAATACTTGGGGTATTCCAACCCATGTACAAAAAGCCTAGTTCTTAGCCAAAGTTTGTACATAAACAACAATACAAAAAATAAAGCAACAACATAACTCATGTCAATGATATAAGGCATGACA
>Ga0123342_1009639_pt1 | contig 11455 bp, 3 predicted proteins | sample Turbeawhitnodule_FD_89960 | JGI IMG/M metagenome (GOLD analysis project Ga0123342, IMG submission 89960) | Root nodule microbial communities of legume samples collected from Mexico - Turtle bean Mexico white nodule | ecosystem: Host-associated > Plants > Roots > Nodule | place: Mexico: Nepantla... | reverse complement strand
TATATATATATATATATATATATATATATATATATATATATATATGTACATGTGGATGCAATATGATATGATAAAGGTTATTTTACCTAGGGATGGAGAAATCCTTTATGATTGTCTTTCAGGGAATCATTGCCTATATCCCTTGAAATTCGAAACATGTCTCTCGTATTATTGCTGGAAAAAAACACTGTTTATTATCTGAGCACAGTTCTTATAGCAAAAAAAATAAAAACTTGGGTTCAAGCTTAAATCAAGGAAGAGTAACCCTCTCATCAATTACTGCATGCATGTACGGTAATTTTTTAAATAGCAATCATACTTTGACACCCTTTACTCCAAATTACATCTTTTTAATTGATAAAAATACTCTTTCACGTCTCATAACCTTTATAATATAAAAGATGTAATTTGGAGCAATTTAAAAAGTGGTAAAGGATTTTTTGTTTTTGTTTTTAAAGTTTAGGAAAGTTATAAAAGAAAAGAGAAACATATTACAAGTTCATTTAAATATAGGATATGTTTGGTTTGGATTTTAGTTAGAACCCTCAAATCAGTTTTAAATTTCTATTCAACAATGTACTGATATGTTTAACAAATTTATTTTCTCTAGTTGTAAATAAAATTCATCTTAAACTCTAATTAAGTTTAAAAAATGTACTTTTTTAACATATATAACTTAATTTAATTTTGTAAATGAATCCCTAAAACACAAGTAGAGTTTTGTTATGTCCAATTATATTTCCTACCAATTCCTAGGATTATTGCTTTTTGTCACAGCAAAACCAAGTAATAGGGATTATAAATCACATCCAAGAATTCTATTCACTAAAAAAAATTATTAAATAAAAACTTAAAAAAATTATTAAATAAAAACTAATTTTAAAGACAAAAAATAATTAATTACTATATTTACTAAATTAAATACTATTTCAGAAACTAAAAAATTTATTGATTTTTAAATTAATTTATATTATTGATAAATAGTTTTTAAATTGGTATCTAATTAGCTATCAAAGTTTTTTTTACCAAATTTAGAATCTAAATAATTGATAGTTAAAATCTTGATAGTTAATTAAATACTAAATTAGAAACTATTTATAAATAATATAAACTAATTTAGAAACCAATGATATTTTTAATCTTTAAAATAGTATCTAATTTAGTCAATATAATAACTAATTATTATTAATCTCTAAAAATTGATTTTTATTTAATAATTTTTTAGTAGTGATCTTATAAAAAGATTTTAAAAAATGAACAACATATTTATATGTTATGAGGTTGTTTAATATACTTCAATTATTAAACATATCTATCCTTCCAATTTCAAGGATCAAATTTTCTCACTAGAAATAATAACTAAACATAATTTCAAGTGTTTGGTTTACCTTTTAACTCTTATTTTGAGGGTTTGAAATATTCAAAACTTTTCTTAATTTAAAGTGAGTTTTGAGTGTATCATAGTGGCATAGTTCAATTTAAATGAATTGATTATGGTTTTTGTGTTAGGCAATTAGTCTTTGAAAGAGTTAGTATTGGGAATGATTGAGTTGTGATTCAAAAAGTGTAATATTCAATGTTTTGACTTTATATTGTTACATTAATAGTGGATGTTGACAAAGTTGGTAATGCCCTACAACATGTCCAACAAGTTTTCTAGTTTATCCATTAACATTGTTTGTTATCCTTACTCCTTAGACTTGAAATTTCAACATATAAATGTAGTATGAAAAGTACGACCATGTGCAGCAATAAAGAACTTTACGTTTTGATAATGCGTGCGAACTTGTCAATTCATTGGTTTCAATATTGTGGTAAAACGTGTTTTGTGGCTACATGTAGCACTGTCCAAACATAAATTGACTCTTTTATTCTATGATTAGAGCACCTCGATATTGTGCTAAATGTTGCACTTAGACTCTGCTATGTTGTGTTGTGGTGTGGTCCCTTCCTTTTTCCTTCCATCATTTTGCAGCATTTGTAGTCTTTAGCTTTTATTTTAATGTAAAATGGGGGAATTGGATTCACCACTCACTTTCACTTTTTCTTGCAACCAAATGTAGCTTAGGATTCTGGATTTGGGAATTAAGTATCAACTTCAATGAGGGCATCATTGTCTCTGACTTGTAGAAAAGCAAAGGTATTTCAAAAGAATGTCCTCAAACTCTCAACACCCCACCACCCTCAAGCCCATTAATGATTTAACCAAACTTGGGATTTGAACTTCAGAAAAATTTATGTCTCTGCTACAGTCATATTTTAATAACCCCACCATTGATCAATTTTCTTTTTGTTCCACATTTCTAAACATTTTGTTTTGCACACCCCAAACTAAACTCTTGATGAGATACTAGTAATGGAATTTGCCCCCTTTAAGTTTAAGAAATAGTGAATTGTTTCATCTTAAAGATGAAGAATGGTGAAAAGAAAAATACTTCTAATACTGTTGCAAGACTATGAAAGTGAATGGTAGCAGCATTAAGATTTTAACATTTAAGCACAAATTGGAACCTCTCCTCTGGGAGAGATTAACATGGAAGGATGAACCAAAAGATTTGTGTAATCTGATCTTTATGAATGTTGATTAGGAAAAAGTGAAATTTATATCCTAATTCATAACATTTTTCATCTTTAGCAGACAAAACCAGATGTAGCTTTGTCTAGAAACTTTAGCAACTAAATTATGATCTACAATTCATAGAAGAGGGTGGGGACAATAAATTCCAAGAATCTTTAGCTGACATGGTACCAAATAAATTTTTACACTGAACAACCTGTGATAATATGTATGCATGTATGTTTGCAGTGAGTCAGTGGGACATATATATATCGGCAGTTGTTGTCAGGGGTAAATGTAGTATTACAGATTTAGAAGTGTTTTCTTTCTTTTAAAAAATCCTATGTATTATTATTCATGAGAGCTCAGTAAAATCATTAGGAATCACATAACCTTTTATCTAAATATATACCAATAGGGATAGGTATATGGAGTTAGGTTAGTGGATGGATTTGCTAAGTATGTGATCAATTTGTTAAGTCTAAGGACCAATTTGTTAGATCATGAACAAAATGGAACATATTTGTTTTTTAAAATTTTCATAATTACATACAACTTGAAGCTTTGGAGCATTTTAGATAAAAAAATAAATTTCATTGAATTTGTTAAATATTAATTTGGTAGATTCTTATTTAGTATATTAATGTATGTGATTGGGTAAGCTATGGCAAAGGGTGAGAGAAAGTCAATGGCATATATTAAACTGTTTTTGACTCTTTCTGTTTTCTTTGTCACAACACAAGAACCCTCCTTATTCATGTTTCACCATAATTTTATCTATCAACAATCCAACCATTACCACTTGGATTGGAACCTTCACTTCAACTCCCACCTTCTGTTCTTCGCGCGTGCTTATCACTTCTACCATTTTTTATTCATTTTTTTTATCTTCTTTATAAATCTAAATCAATGTATATACATTGTATGTCAGGTTTTAAATAAATTCAACTTTCAAAAATATCAACTCTTCTAGAGGATAATTTTAAAATGTACTTCAAATTTGACGATACGAATATTTTAATTTTTAATTTAAAAGCTTCTTTAAATAAGATCTGGTCAGCAGCATTTATACAAGAAATGAGTACTTTAAAATAAAGGAACCTAACATTTACAACTATCAGATAAATAATTTTTTAATATAATCATAATCTCAAATCTTCATTTTCTAAGCGACAACTGTTAGTGTCAACATAACATACTATATGCATTAAACAAATCAAAATTGGTTTATAATTTTTTTATTTTAATTACGAGAAGTTTGAGTTATTCCAGTGATTGATCTTTTCTTTAAAAGCTATCGGTTGTTGAATACGAAAATGAAATAGTTATCTACTTATAAATACCATTTGATTAGAAATTTTAATATATATAAATATTTAAGTAAACAAATATTAAAAGTTAAATTAAACATTTTTATAATTATATTTATAAACTTTTTGAATCAGTTAAAATATTTAATTAATTGATATTTATTGTTGTCTAATATAAAGTGACAATAGAAATTAGTTTTCAAGAGTTTGTTATGCAGTTAACTAATATCTACTCTTGCAAGTAGGTGTCCTATTCATGATAGGTAGTAGGAATATTATGTTTAGATGAGATGAAATGTTAAAAAAAGTCTAATGTATTTTAGATGATAAGATTTTTTTTATTAGTATAAAGGTTAAAATATTTTTGATATTGTCTTATTTTAATTTATTTATTCATTAATTATTGATAAAAAAAATAAATAGTTTTAAAATAAATTATATGTACGGTGGTTCAATTATTTTTTAAAAGTTACTAAGTGAAATTAATTGACATTAACTTGAGCTTCATATTCTGTGTTTCAACCTTCTTCACTTATAAGGTGATCACCACAATGCAGCATATTACCGTACAAAAATCTCAACTTAGTTTGTCATCTCTCTAAATCTGGAAATACAGTTAAAACCAAATACATTTTTGAATTTTGATTGAGGTAATGAATATTCAAATACAGTTCATTTTGGGGTAGAGAATGAATGCAATTTGATTTTTGGATCTTGGGCCTTTGTTATTTGACATATAAAACAAACCAACATATTAAGAAGAACACAGAGAAAAAGAAAAGAATTTTTGGAATTGGGGAAGAGATCCATAATATAGAGGTCAGAAGAAAGGGAAAGAAAAACACATTGATAGCGTGGGAAGAGTGAGAGAAAAGAATAAGGATGCAACCATGGTATAGAAGTGTACAAAGTTTGAGGGAAGAAAATACCTACATTGATTATTTAACGCAGGATACAGAAAATAACATGGTGATAAACTTTAACTATTTCATAAGATCTTTTATATTGATTTATGATATTCATTATCATACAATTCATATAATATAATATATATATATATATATATATATATATATAAATAAAGGTATTTAATTTTTTTTTTCATGAAATCCGACATTTTATATCAGGTGGATATAATATGGTAAAATGATTGATATTATAAATGTAACTAAGAATTTATGTGTGTAAAAGACCTTAGCTTAGCTTTTATGAGTGCCTCTTAATAGGAATTTTTTATTGTGGATATGAACATCAGTGACCTGAGTTATAAATGATACTTGAATTGATACTACTATCATTGATCTATAACAGGATTGCTTAGTTAGATAGGTGTAAATTGTATAATGATGATGATCTAATTCAATCACATTAATGATGGTCACAAGTATTCTTCCATATAGAGATGTATGACATTTTCTGAACTAAATTCTAAATCTCATATCTTAAACTTAAATATTTTTTATTTTAGAAGCTCATCAATTTTTTTAATTATTTTTTATATAAATTTTCTTATTTAAAAAAAATACATACAGAATAAAATTGCAAACTTAATCACAATTTTATTATTTTTATTTTCTCAAAATAATTATTATTTTATCAAACTCTCTTTAATATTACGTAGAGATTAGTGTGTTTTAGGATAAACAATCTAGATGTTTCATATTTTTGCTTTATTTTTTTTTTAATAATGGTTAAAATGATATTTGTTTTTGAAATCAATTTGTAATTCAAACAAAATTTTAAGATGGTATTTGAAATTTTTTTAAGAGTTTTTGTTGTTGTGCATATCTATTTTTCACCTCTTTGTTTTATGTTTGTTTTCTTCTTCTTTCTAGTTTTTCTTCATGAATAAAGAAAAATTAGAGAATCTTTCGGTTCATGATTATCTTTACCTTCATCCTAGTGAGAATATCAACATTACTCTTGTCTCTTTGGTGTTTGACCTAACCAATTATGATTCTTTGAGTCATTTTATGATTATAACTTTGAGCACTAAAAAATAGTTTGAATTCATTGATGGAACTAGGAAAGAACCCAATAAGATAGATTCTTCTTATCATTCTCGTAAGCAATGTAATAATATGGTGATATTTTGTTTCATTCATCGTGTTTCAGACTCAATTTGTCAAAGCATCTTATGGATGGATGAAGTTGAGAAAATATGAAGTCCAGATACTTTCAAGGCAATCTATTGAGAATTTCTTATCTTCAAATTGAATCCTCTTCATTAATACAAGGTGATTTTATTATTGTTGAATTTTTCACTAAACTTCATGTTATGTGGGATGAATTGGACAACTTCAAATCCAATCTTGTATGCACATGTTTTACAATATGTACTTAAAATATGTAAATATTTAATAATAAATTAAGTGATGCGTTTTAAATAAATTTACATAAGCTTATATAAATTTACACACACATATATATATAATAAATAATAAATAAAAAATCAAATAAAAAGACATTACACACATTACTTCCAATCAAGTCTTTCGTGAACGTACCAAGTATATTGACATTGACTGCCAATTTGGAAAAGCTAGATGTTGACTTGATAAAACTTTTCTATATCGCTTCAATCTTCAGAAAGCTTATATGCTCATCAAAGCTTTTACTCCCTTATAATTCAATAATATTTGTTTCAAGTTGGGCATGTTTAACATATATTCTCAACTTGTGGAGACTCTTAGAATAATCATTATTATATCGGACCATCTGATGTTGAGTGAACAATCTAATGTTTACTTGATTAGACCATCTGATGCTGGGTAGACAATCTAATATTTACTTGATCATACCTACTAATATAGTATTTGACTAATTCTTAATATCTTCACAAGATCATGTGAACAATCTATGGGAATAACTAGTTCTTTCCCACATGTAATAAAGACCTCTCACATCATTATTAACTTTTCTCCATTTGTTATCTACTATAAATGTGTTTGCACATCTAGATTTCACTTTGACAAAAAGTAGCATAATAAACAATGGACAAGCTGATTTTTTATGTTTGTACTTCAATTAATATGAATTTGCATAAACTTAAAAAAAATTCAAAGTGTATAATTATTATTCCTTTCTCTTTGTGGAATTTTTTTTATCTACATCTCTTTATTGATATCAACCGTCCTAGTGATAAATATTTTTTTTTATTAAAATAGAACTCTTGTATTGTTTGATACCATTTAAGATCACATTTTATATTAAAAACATTAATTTATTATGGGATTCAATAGTTTATCTTTATTGTTTTTCTGGATTAGAGAATATTATTTTGTTTGTCTTATTATTTTTATTATTATTTTTTGTTTCAATTTTCGATGTAGTTGTTTAGACTACTCTTAAAAATTTCTTTATTTTTTGTTTTTGTTTATGCATAGGTTTGATCTAAACCTCATGTTTTTATTTATTTATTGTTAGTTTTATCCTATTTTTCATGTAATGATACATGCTTATTAACACAAGTTTTAAAAAAACATTCATTTCTTCTTATTTTAGAGAAAGTTTATTATTTTGAGAACTTTGTGATAAATTACTTAAACTTGTGGCACATAACTAGTTTTAAATTTATCAAAATAGTTGACTTCTTATTTTTTATCAAGGAATGAATAAACTTTTAGTAGAGTTGACATAATTCAAACTCATAAATATAAAATAAAAAACATAACATTACAAAATATAATTAGTCAGAATAAAATAACAATTGTAGAAATACGAAGACAACAGTTTGAGAACAGCGTAACATTGAAAATCAAGAAGAACAAGTTGAAGTGGTTATATTTACAGATTCTACGAGAATAAGCATTGTTAAAATTAGTGTTTATGATTTGTGTTGTTCTACAAGCAAATTTTCTAATGAATTCATAGTGACACTGACAGCATATTTTACCATGTGTTGGGTGTTTTGTAACTTATAAGCTTTAAAGAGCATTAATTGTGATTTGAACGTGAGTAAATAAAAACCTAAATAGTTAATTAATGTTGAGTGATTCTACATTTTGATATGCATAAATTATGGAGTAATTAAGAAAACAAAGATGCGTTGGAGTGTGTATAGAAAGACTGCCTCCTAAATCCTCGTGAATTGGACAAAGACAAAGGTCTGAAGTTTTTACTTTTGTAGGCTAATGCTTGGGGAAAATGGGTAATCTTAATCAAATGATTAAATAATAAGCATTATGTTAATCATAGCAATTACAATCATAATCTGAGTGATATAGGGCATCAAGCATATATAATTTATAATTGAAATTAAATTTTTAAATGTATAATAGAATTTTTTTGGGATCAAATATTTTAAGACCTTAATTTTGATGTTTAACAAATACATTTTATTATAGACTATTTGATGCATATTGTTTCAACGTAAGTGAAAATAAATGTTTAATTTACTTAATTGTTTGTACTATATATCTTTACACCCTATATTTTGAAACAAGAATGTCAAAGGTGTTGAATTTTCATAGAGAATCATTCCTTCTTTTGACTAAGGTACCATGAAAAAAACACACTTTACATACAAAAGGAAAAGGCGTTAGAGTAAAAATCTAAAAAAACCCTGGTATAAATCATGTAGAATTGACACACCAACTACATCCTACCAAAATCAACCAGACAAACACATTGTTTTATCATATCAAAAAGTAAAATTAATAAAATACATTAAATAGTGCTCATAAAAGAAGACATTGAGAAGTTACAAAGTTTGGATGAAGGGTTGAAAATTTAAAATGCAAATTTTTTCTTAGCTTAAAAGTTTTCTTTAACAAAAATTAATACTTAGATATTGTTTGGAAAAATAATAGAAAAAATAATAATTAGGTTAAGCCAATAATTATATAGGAAATAATACTTGTAAATAAATGTAATAATGAATCTTGGAGGATGATTCATAATGTTGGATTAAACACTTATCACAAGGTCAAAAGTTATAATTGATAGTCAAGACACAACTTTGTCTACTTAAGAGCGTAACAATCTCAAATATCACACAATTGTGACTTGACCCACCTAACCTAGACCACATGATAATTGATGTCACCTGTAATAATTTCTGTCTCAAACAATTATATCATTAAGAATCTAACTCTTTGATTGTGACTCAGTCCACCTGACCTACACCATAAGAAAATTGTACAACCTTCAGTAATCTCGCTCTAAACAATTATCTCACTCGGAATCGAACTCTACTACATGAAAATGATTAAATATAAACTAATTTAGAGACAAAAACTAATTAATTATTATATTGACTGAGTTAGATACTTCTTTATAAACTAGTTAGTAGTTAAAACCTTGGTAACTAATGTTAGATACCAATTTAGAAACTACTTTATACATTTTTATTAATAATAGAAACTATTTTAGATACCAATAATTTTTTATTTTATACAATAGTATCTAACTTAGTCAATATAATGACTAACTATTTTTTTTTGTCTTTAAATTAGTTAATATTTAATGATTTTTGTTGGAGATCCCACATCGACTAGAAATAAGGACATTTCATAATATATAAATGGGTGCAGACCTCAATCTTATGAGCCGGTTTTATGGGGTTGAGTTAGGCTTAAAGTCCACTTCGTAATATGGTATCAGAGCCATTTTGAGTCTATCCTAGCGAATATTTGTTGGGCCTATCGTGCCACCCGCTATCGGGCCGCTATCGGACCACCCAAAATATATAGTCCCACGCACGAGCTTCTATCTATCACTATCGGCGTGAGGAGTAAACAATTTATATCATCTAAAGCAAATAAAATCATAATAAGAGATCAATTGTTTTCACATTAAAGAAACAACAACATAAAATAAGAAAAATATAATAAAAAAATATGATATATACACATGAAGAAGACATTACAATCAAAATTTACTGAAGACATCACAATCAAAATTTATTGATAGGTCAAGAAAAATTTGTAAGCTTGAATGAATAACTAAGAACAACAAACAAGTCTTTCTTCATTTTTACTGAGAGCAAGAAAAGAACAAGAAAAGAAGCGGAACTACAAGAAAGCTTTCTTTATAGTATAAGAATTAAAAGCTACTAAGATTTAAGATAATTTCATACATGACTGACTCAAAAACTAAATATAAAAGTGAATAAAAGAGTACTTATATTTTAGATTTAAGACTACTAAGTCTATCTAGATAAGTTCACTAAAGTTATCTAATAAGCTTAATAACAAATAACATCCCATAAAAATTTCTATTTAAAAAGACTGTAAATAAATTAAAAAAAAAATCTGACAAAATACCCCTACAAAATTTATATAAGTTAATTTACTATTTAACTCTAAATGCATCTCAAAGTCTCCTTTTTTTTCTTATCCTTCATCATAAATGATCAAGGCTTAATCATAAAATAAGATGACGGTATCATTTCTAATAATAATTTCCATAAAACAACCAAAAGTTGAAAAAAAATAGAAAATGTGGTAGAAAAAAAAGGCTAAGAATAAAAAGATGTTTCTAATAACTTAAAGAAATTTTCTCTTCACAATTACAAATTTATACACAAACGAGTCAAAATGAACTACAAAAAAGCAATGAAAAACTACTTGGTCCATTCAACAAGCTACCAGATAAGCATAATTATAAATAATGACCAATAAGATTTCTTAACTATAAAAACATACAAACCAACACAGAGAAGTCTAAAAGTTTAACACAAAAATACGCAATTTCTAATAAAATATTTGATTCTAAATGTACCCTTATGACTCTTTTTTCATTCTTCATTAATTGTTAAAAATGGATGTAGTCTTAGTAGTAGAAACAAACTAATATAAAACTATCTTATGTGTTGTCTTTTATCTACTTAGCTTTCGTATTATTTTGTAGACACAAAAATTTTCACACAGACATTAAACGATAATTTGATATTTGAAAAAAATATATTTTAACTGCAAATTAATCTTCCTTTTTGTGATATTCCATACTAGAACAAAATAAATTTAATAATAAAAATTCTTTATTCATTTCAAGAAAATATAATTCGTTGATGCTATAATGATAGTCCGGTCCTCCTACATTTGAAATCATACAATAATTTATGTTAAAAAAATGGTAAGACACAAAAAGAGAATTATATTAAATATAAAATCTTCAATAAATTCATTCATAAACTAGGATATTGTTAAGTTGACCTAAATTTGTTGTTGGCTCGACCAAAGTGGTTATAGTACTCAACATCAATTTTAAAAATAATATCGTCTAGATTTTCTTTCAAATAAAAATTAATTGTAGTTATTTTGTATGAAAATTAATTTTATTTTTCAAATGGAGTTCAATTATTATTTTTGTAATATTTACTAGAAAAAATTTCAATGAATCTTAACTAAGATTATTTTCTACTAATATATATTAGTTAAGAAAATTTTCAACCAATATAAATAAAATAATTAATAAATGTCATTGAATGCAATTGTAACTTACATCAATTAAAACTAATATCAATGACAATAAAAGAAACACGCACATATATATATATATACATATATATATATATATATATATATATATATATATATATATTTATATTTTTTATATATTTTATATAAATTTTTTTTATTATATT
>Ga0123342_1009638_pt1 | contig 11455 bp, 11 predicted proteins | sample Turbeawhitnodule_FD_89960 | JGI IMG/M metagenome (GOLD analysis project Ga0123342, IMG submission 89960) | Root nodule microbial communities of legume samples collected from Mexico - Turtle bean Mexico white nodule | ecosystem: Host-associated > Plants > Roots > Nodule | place: Mexico: Nepantla... | reverse complement strand
TCTGTGATCTAACTTGATCGTCGGAGTGCAAACGGCCGCTAGAGGCGTCGTCTGTGTGTTTTGCAGGTCGCGTTTGGAGATCCTAGAGAAGGTTCTGAGGGTGATTTTGCAGATAGCACAGTCACGTAGACGGAGCAGAGAGAGAGAGCTACGAAGCGATTCCTCCACGCTCGAGTTGTCGGCAGGATCAGAACCAGTATAAACCTTGTGTGTAAATCTCTCTCTGTCAACTCTCTAACTTTTTTATATTTTCGCTACCATAAACAACCGATTAAATCGTGTTTTAACCGATTCAAATTCTTATATTTGTTTCTGTTAGACTGTTTGATTGACTTTCTGAAATGCTTATCTGAGTTGTTTGTTAAAGATTCATTCTAAAGGAAAGTAGTTGCGAAAATCTATTAGAAACAATTCACCCCCCCCCCTCTTGTTTAAGCCATCAATTCTAACACAAGTAATTTAATCAAGGAATGGGATGTCGATAGTTGATGGTTATGTTGTTTATTGTGTGAAAATCCATACACATCCTCCAACTCCCATCCGTTTTAGGGACAAGAATCACAGGCATATCACATGGACTCATGCTATCTTGCACCCACTCCTTAGCTATTAATTCCTCTACTTGTTGAATTGATTTGGCCTCGGTTGGATTGGTCCTATATGCAGGCCTATTTGGTAAAGAAGCACCGGGTATAAAATCTATTTGGTGCTCAATGCCCCTAAGAGGTGGTAATCCTTTAGGGGGGTCTTGAAAAACATCTTCAAATTCCTTTACCAAATTTGCCAAACAATGAGGACTATCTAACGCCAACTCACTTTCAAGGGCACTAAGGAAAGCTATGAAAATATTATTTTGGGAAAGCATTACCTTTTTTACCTCTTGTGGGGAAATGAGAAGGCTTTTCTTAGAATTCTTTTTTTTTTTTTTTCTTGCTCTCTCTTTTCTTTTATTTTAAGTTGGTCCTCATGGACTTCCTTTGGTGAAAGAGATTTTATTGTGCGAAATCCCGCTCACACCACCTTAGAAAACGTCTTTGTTGGGTTCCTGATCAGCGAATCACTGAATGGCCCTTTTGTCATGCCCCACTCGAAAGTGACGATCATCATCTCTTCATTGTGCGTCTGAAGTCTTACTTTTAGCACGTTGAACCTGTTACTCCGACTCTCTTGCTCAGCTTTGGCTTCTTCGTTTGCTTCCTGAAAGGCTCTCATGGTCTCCATGAATTGTTGTAAGGCGGGAGCATCACTTCCTTCGGATCCCAACGGGCCCTGTCTGGTGTTTCTCATCTCGTCAGAAAGCTCGAACACGAATGTGGATGGGATCAGGTTTTAACAAGTCCCATGGTGGGCACCAAATGTTCTTGCCGGTGGACCTCTGGTGGACTGAATAGAGGGCTCCGCTTCTGATCTGTCTTCTCTGGCAAGTCTGGCACTCGGCTCCGTTGGATAAAGGGGGCTCTACCTGTTGATTACACTCCGACGATCAAGTCAGTGAGAGTACTAGAGATATCAAATCAGTTTCAGTCTTAGTATTCAGAAACAGCGTACCTTCACCGGGGGTACCTTCATCGAGGGTGTCAAGTCCCTTTTATAGATATACCGCCAACAACTTTTGCTATCACTAATGTAATCTCAACAGAAGAGCATTTAATCATAACTGAAAAACCACCTGCTAACGGGCACCACTTATGTTCAGGTGCTAACAGCAAGAAAACATTTTGTTTACGTGTGCACCATTATTCTCGGGTGCTTACTCTTTTATTCTCAACAGCTTTTTAATTAATATGTAACTAACACGTATTAATATATAACTAACATGCACATTATAACAAAAAATAAATATATCTTTATCTTTTATCTTAATTACCTTTCTTGGGTTGACCCCTACCTGGGTCGAGCTCTCGACCCACCTCTAGGGCCCAAACGCCAAGCCAACCTCCCTAAATACTTTGACTGAGGTCACGAGCTATCTTGCGTAGTAGTATAGGGGAAGGGGTTTATTTGTGGCTACAGGAGCTCCTAAAACTTAATGGACAGGAGATGTGAGACTAAATGATGCAAAGTGTAGGTGCACATACAATTTTGAAGTCTCACATTGTACACTTCTTTGATTTTTCAAGTGTTTATTATAAGCATCCTTGTGCTTGTGAAGCTTGCATAGCCGTGTGGAATGTAGTGGATCATGTTGCTCTCTCCCTTAACTTCTTCAGTTAGGATTTTGACTTTTCTAATGAAAATGTCATATGGTGACTAATTAGGTTCAAATTTAGTCCACTTATACTTATAATTTTTTTATAAAAAAAAAATTCTAATCCTATACAAAATACTCTACTACTATCTATATTTTATTACAAGATATATAAAATATAGAAGAAGGAGGAGATTTCTAATATTCTTCCCTCTAAGTGTTGAGTCTTTCATTAGATTCTTTCTCGATGATACTTTATCTTCTTCCTTCCTCTTAGTTAAATATGTGGTGATGGAGTGGTCTTCCATCACGATATCTTTCTATTAGAATTAAATGACTATTCACATATGTGCACGTGACAAGAAGTGCACAACTGAACCACCTACAGTGCACCATACGTGCGACACAAATGTAGCACTGGACCCATGTTGTGATTCCTGTTAGGTGCCTGAGATGTGGGTGGTGATATTGATGTCAATACCAATTACAACAACTACGACATTGTGCATTTGGACAATCATTACATGGAAGATTTTGATAGAAGTAGCTAGCTGACTATTCTAGATACTTGTGAGGCTTAAATTGAAGAAAAAACAAACCAAGGGATTATTGCACCTGCTAGGAATGGAAAATAAAATATATAGCCAAAGGGAAGAAATCAAAGAAGGATCCTAAAACCTAAACACTGCTGCCTATCTTACAATCAAGATTTAAAGGCACTAACATGCCTTGCTTCGCTACATAAACAATCTCTAGCTCAAAAAGAGGATATATGATATACCTTGTTCAGTTAATTTACCGAACTTAACAGGTTGTGTATAGCAAATTATTTAGCACAAGCATTGCTCAAAAAATGAATTACTTTTCATCATCAGTTTAATTAATCGGCTAACAGCCAAATAGCTGATGATGGTAGCACATGATGATAATGGATTGACAGTGAGTTAGTTAGTTCAATCACTTTCAAAGAATTTAGAGCTTTATCTATAAGTAAATTCTTCACAATGGCAAAGCCTTGTAGTACCCTCTTAACACGTAATCAAAAGAGTCACAAGGAAGACTTAATGCAGCGAGGTGCGAACATAAAAAGAAAAGCATTAATGATAGCCTAATTATACATGAATTAGTGGGATCACGTTACGTCAGAACTTGCATCCACAAATCCACCAACCAATATTGCTATGTATGCATGGAATAAGTTAGAAAGGCGAACAGCAGCATATGCGTACAAAACGCTAGATCGCAATAGAGTAAAGGGCAAAATGGAGATAGTGAAGGGGGTAAGAAAGTGGTGTGTATAATTGGGCTGAAAAGCTGTGTGATATCTTGAAGGAATACACGGATAAGGGATAAATGAACAGTGCAACGTGGGTGAAAAACTGGGGCAGGTTGAAGATAGATTAGGTTGTTGAAGTGAAGCGCACAGTGCATAGACAGCAAAACCAAAAGCAAATGTTCGTGGCACAAAGAAAGGGTGACCCATCGTGTATTTGTATCCACCGGGCCACCCAGAGAGACCCATTTCCCTTGTGGACCCTCTGTCAACCTTTATAAGTGTTATATGACTCATTCACAAGTGACTCTCAGAATTAAAAACCATGCCTCTTCAATTTCCTCCCTTCCACAACGTCTTCTCTTACCTCAATCTTTTCTTCCCACATCACAACTATCTTATTTACTAATCCCCAACACTTCACTTAACAGAAATTCAAACATTAGTTTACTACATTGTCAAAGAGATTAGCTCCAGCTGCTTTATCTAAATTGTAGTTCATTATGAAATACTAGCTACTTGCACTCTTAGATCCAGCTGCACTAGTGGTTTTCCTCAATCTCTGATATCTTACTTGTCTACATGTGTAAGGATTTTGGCAATAGTTCTGAACTACATCTACAAGTGTGTGTTTGTTTTTCTGTTCAACTTGAATTCCATTTTTTATTTTCTTTATGATTTGAACTCTGAAAAGGAAGAAATCAGGAATCAGCTGAGTTTTTTTGACAGTCATACACGCGCTAAAACCTCTTACAATGAGAGTTTCGGCTCAGAATAATAATTCTGGGAAGGAGAGCAGCTCGACCTCGCCGTCGGAGGCGGCGGCGCCGTTAGAGTCGAAAACGGAAAAGCGAAACCGGGAATCAAACAAGCATCCGGTGTACCGAGGGGTGCGAATGCGGAACTGGGGAAAATGGGTGTCGGAAATCCGCGAGCCGCGGAAGAAATCGAGAATATGGCTGGGGACATTCCCGACGCCGGAAATGGCGGCTAGGGCGCATGACGTTGCAGCGCTGAGCATAAAGGGGAACAGCGCCATCCTCAACTTCCCCGAACTCGCCGCCTCGCTTCCTCGTCCCGTGTCATTGGCCCCTCGCGACGTGCAAGCCGCAGCGGCCAAAGCGGCTCACATGGACTTCCCTCCTTCGTCCACGTCATCATCATCATCATCGTTGGTCTCAACAACCTCCTCGTCCTCGTCTTTATCCTCGTTGGTTTCAACCGCGGACTTGTCCACTGAGTCGGAGGAACTGAGCCAGATCATCGAGTTGCCGAGGTTGGAAACGAGTTACGAGTTGGGAAACGAGTTTGTGTTCGCGGACTCGCAGGACACGTGGATGTACCAGCCACCGATACCTTGGTTGCAAACCACGTACGATGCTTCTCATGCCGATGATGATATTGCAGTGGCAGAGACTGGGCTTGTCACTACTTTTAAGAGTTTTCTGTGGGATTACTGATATTATTTTCGTATCTGTTTCTGTTTTTTATGAGTTTCACAAACTTTAAGTGGACTGTTTCAAGTGTTTTTTTTATAATTTTTAATTGAAATTGAGTGTTTCGTCTCATCAATATGCTGTGATGTAGTTTTACCACAGTATGCTAGATGCAGTTAATAATATGGCATTCAAGATGTTATGCTTTGGAATTCAGACTCCATTACATCAAAGTTGAAGTTTTATTTATTGACAAAAAAAATAAAATAAAATTAAGAAGAACACTTAAGAGTGTTTGAACTCTTAAACAAGATAACTTTCTCATAGAAGTTGAAGTTTTAATCCGCTTCTGTCATAATATCTCAAATGTAATTACGGTTATGATATCTAATAAGAGTTTCTGATGGTTTATGACGGGCAAGGGAGTTGTGGTGGTTCTGTGATCACACTCAAACTTTAATTAAAGACAAACACTCAAATTTTAATTAAAGACAAACATAAAATACTTTCTTGCTTAAATTATTTTATTCTTTTACGTTCTTTATATGTTTTTTTACTAGTATGAGTATTTTTTTTTCTTCTTTTTTATCAAAAAAATAAGTGGGGCCTTTTGAAAAAATGTATCATAAATTTATTTTAAAGAAAAAGTGAAATCATCTTAAAGTGATCTAATTTTTTTTTATAATTATTTTAAATCAAATTGATATAAGTTTATGACAAAATCATATTACGCAACTTATAACCTCTCACGACTTTCTTAATTTTGTAATATTTTAAAAAATATCTCATTTTAATAATGAGAGATAAAAATTGCCCCATGCTTGTAAAATAACCTTTTATAATGTAACTCAATCACTATTGTTTTCTTCTATTCTCAATTTGGCTGTGTTCTAGTCCTGGTTTTTTGTTGAGGGGTTTTGGCACGACTTTCTTTGTTTGATTTTCGGTTTTTGTCTGCTCTGTTTGTTCGCTGTCTAGTCTATTATCTATTCTTCTTCTGAATTTAAGCCTAACTGTTTAGGAGTGAAGTGAGGAAAATTGTCATATTTTTCCTTTTTTGGCACAAAATATGTAGTGCTCTCCTTCATGAAGTGGTCGAATGGGTGGGACCGATTCGTTTGCCCCATTGAAATGTCTCAAAGATTAGAAATAGATTAAACAAATGCATGTGTTATTGTGATTATAAATTTTAAAATATTTTAGCAAATTTATCGTATTCGAATTTATTTAGTTAAACTATTTACCTCCCTAAATTAATATCCTGTTATTTATATCTTCTTTTTCTTTATTCGAAACATCGTCAGAACATGGATGAATATGAAGGTAACAATTTTATTGGAATGTTAACACTAAAAGCGATGCCAAACGTGTTATTTAATGAGAAGAAAACGTTACTTTTGTGTTATTATTTATCCAAAGAACAGGGCTAAAAAAAATCAGAAAACATCACTTTAGGTGGAATATTGATGATATTGTTGTTGACTAGAAGATATCTTTCTATTGCAGCTTTTGTTTGGTACGGTGAATTTTGTATTAGATTAAATAAATAAAACCCTGGAACAAAAATGGTTTAACCAATTAGTGAGAACGAATTTTGTTTCCAGTCATGGACTTATCCCACTTCATTTCACAATAGAATAATGTCATTTACTATACTCTCTATACGTCTAACTACCACTTTTTCTTTCTCATTTATATGTAAACTAAAAAAATTTAATTAGATTTCCTATCTATATTTCATAGAATATGTATTTTTTTCATAATTTTTTCTTTAATCTTTAATTATTCGTAATTTTGGTTTTAAATTTTCTTTATGTAATTCTTTAGTTTTTAATTATCTATTATTTTCTTTAATTTTAATTTTAAAAATATATTAAATTATATTTAATGATTATTGAGCAAACTCCAACCGTCTTATAATTTTGATTAAGTGTTTGTCATAACAAAAGAATGAAGAACAATATACGTTAAAATATGAAAAACAAGCAATGTAAGATGCAGGTGCTTTAGTGGAAACCATTTAACCACAAAATTATTGGTTAAAATGATAGAAGAAGATGAAGCCTCATGGAAGAGGACTCTACACTAGAAGAATAGATATTAGGATTTTCTTCCTTTTTCTTAGCTTTTTACAAGTTGTACGTGTGTATTTTTTCTTGTATTCTTTGTAGGACTTTGTAGGTGTATAAGTGGGCTTCTTTTTGGGCCTTGATTTGAGCTTGAAAAATCAACCAAAAACTCTAGAAAATATGGTCAAAATTCGGCCAAGGCAAGAAGAAGGAGAACATAGAGCATGCAAGTCCCACACTACTTGAAATAAGCAAAAAAAAAAAGACTAATTAGAGGCGCCACCTATGGAGAATGAGTGCTCCGGTTATGTGCCTTGTTCAACCAACTTTTGGCTTGTTTATGAGTCCCACATTCCTTAGGATATGAAGGGTAGTAGTTTACTGTTAAGCCAAAAATCCAACACTCAATGGTTTTTAATTAGTGCTTAAAAACAACTAAGTATAAAACATTGTTAAGATATTGGACGGTCTAGTCATTGTTAGACAATCTATGATAGAAACCATCCAGCCTCAAAATTGTTCGGTAAGAGGATAGACTCTACATTTCAATAGTAGAATAATAGGGTTTCCCTCCTTCTTCTTAGTCTTGTAAAAATGTATAGGAGTACAAATTGTTGTATAGAAATAATAATCTTTCTCTTGTAAAAATTAGAAGCATAAGTGGGCTTATTTCAACTTGATTTGAGGTTTGATTTGGAGGCCAGATCCTGAATTTGAGGAGTCAATATGATGGAAACCATCCAGCCTCAAAACCATTAGTTAAGAAGATAAAAGAAGATGAAGCTTTATTTTGCGATGGCTACCTTATACAAAGAGGGAGGAGGTTAAGGGAAAATCAGTAGATGCTAAATCATGTGAGTAGGAATTATTTCCAGCCAAGTAGAGTAGAATAGTATTTGGGTCTTGGTTTAATTTTGGGCCTTTTATGTGGGCTAATAGAAGAGTGGGTGTATAATAATAGACCGTCTAAGTTAGAGAAAAAAAATGTGACTCACCACTTGGCATGGTAAGCATGGGCGTGGCATGAGAAGCATGAACGTCCACATGGCTTTTCCTCACACCAATTAAGAGGTGACATTTGTCAACCTCTCATTTGAGAGGATCATGAGCATGAACATGTGACACCACTTGTCACCTTGCCAATGAAGAGTTTTTAGGTTAAAATTCTTATTTTAGACATCCAAGTCTCCTATAAATATGAGTGCACCTCTCTTGTAATTTTAAGCTTTGAATGATACATTGAAGTGGTGCCAAATTGTGCACAACTTTCTACTTATTCTTAGCTCTCTCTTGGTTATTCACACTCCAACAATTCATCATTCACGCTCTAGCTAAGTTGTATCATTTTCAATATGCTTTTATGTTGTGTTTCATAAATCATTGTTGTTCATCACTTGTTTTATATGTTTAAAGTCTAATCCACCATTTAAACACTTTTTTTATATTTTAATTGGTTCAAAACACATTAGTATTCTTGAACCATCCAACAAATTCTTCTTTCAAGGACTTCTTGTTGTGTGTTATGTATGGTTCGTTGTTTTTTAGTCTTTCTTCACTTTTAATCTATTAAGTCTTCTTTAAATAGTTTGTTTTTCATTTTCTAATCTTGTTCAATCATGTTCAATGTCTTTGCATCCATAATTTTTCACAAACTTCAAGCTTAGGCTAGTTTACCAATTGTTTGATGAATTTTCGGTTGAAGTCTATAAATTGTTTGATAAATTGCCTCACTAAAAAATATTATGTAGTGCTTTGTGTGCCTTTTCATTTCTGATTTTGAGTCTCTTAGCTTATTAATATATCATTACTAAGCTTCTTAGCATTAGGTTTCACAATTGTCTTTATGTTTTTGTTCAATTTTTAGAACACCTTAGGTTTCTATTCTCGTTGATAGTTGCTTTTAAAACTTCACCAGATTGCAAAATTTATTCTGAACAATTGAATTGTTGAAATTGCCTAAAAATTTACATGTGAACACTTAAAGTTATATACAACATCTTGTTAAAAAAGTTCATTCTAATTTAAAATAGAAACAATATCATAAATCACAAAAGTCAGGGTGTCTAAGTGTTGAAAGGTTATGAAAATAGTGTGTGGTTGCTCTCAAGAAAAAAATTTGTTGCGAATGTGTCAAATAACATCTTATCTAGTAGTGATGAAATTTCAAAATCAAATGCCAAAAAGAAAAATTATATAAATGTTCTTCCGGTTAACCTTAGACGGATTGAATGGGCGAGCCCTTCTTCTAATTTGTCTCCAATTGATGCTTTGAGATGCTGCTCCACTAGAACAAATGGGGTTCTACCTGTTGATCACACTCCGAAGATCAAGTCAGTGACAGCATTCAAAATATCAAATTAGTTTCAGTCTCAAGTATTTTGAAAAAGCATACCTTTACTCGGGGTGTCAAGCCCCTTATAGTTATCCCTTCAACAGTTTTCTCCAATCTATACAGAGCAAGATTCTCAACAGGGAGAATATAATCTCAACAAAAAGCATATAATCATAACAGAAAAACATATTGCTTGCGTGCAACTTTATTCTCGGGTGCTAACCACATATTTCCGACAAATTTTATTTGTATTTAATTAACATATGTATTATAACCAAAATAAATGTTCCATCTATTTTAATTATCTTTTTTACAGCTGACCACCAGCATCTGGGCCGAGTTCATGACCTGCCTTTTGGGCTCATACTCGCCCAAAACAAGGTTGACCATACCTAATGCTTGGACTATGGTCCTAAGCACTCCTAGACAATACACAAGCCCCCCATGCTCGAGTCGAGCTTGGGTAGGCGAAGAGTCTTCCCAGCGTTGGCAATTGACGTGAAGCTTTCATAGAGAGTAGGTGAGACGCAGTTACTAAAGCGTTTCCTGATAAGACATCTCACCAGACTAAATATGAAGCGTCCACGTGGCACGTGTATCAACGGTGAGGAAGCACAGCCGCTTCATCTCCTTCTTTCAAATAACTAGAAACTCATTTCCTCCTCCCTTACTTGTTACACAACCTTCTATTCATAGAACTTCTCTTACTCCAAAACCCTTTTTCGCTCTTCTTCTTACCGTCGAACTATCTCCTATCACCGTCGCACCAAGTATTTTTTTTTCTCCACTAATCTCTATTGTTAATTGTTTATTCATCTTTTCGATTGCATTTCCTGAACTAAAATCTCATTTCGATTCACTTACTATACCTGGCCTGAAATGTGCTTGTATTTTGTTTGTGTTTATGCTTGTGTGTTATGCTTATGTTCTTGTTATATCTACAATGGATTATGGTTTTATTTATCCGTGGGCTAAAAAAGAGCTTTTGAAAGAGTTTTCTTATTACACAACCCATTCACGTATTAGGGAGTTAAGAGAAAATGGATGCATCATGAGTAAAAAATACGAGAGGTTTGTCAAAACCGTAGAATGTAGAGAGGGTGAACCCGTTTGCTGTGACGAGTCGTCGGACCCTGATGGTCCATTTTTCTATTTTTATGCCACCTTTTCAAAAAGGTTCTTCTTCTCCTTCCCCTATCCATCTTTGAAAACGAACTATTAACCGAGCTCAATGTAGCTCCTGCCCAACTACATCCAAATAGCTCGACATTTATCCGAGCTTTTATTACTTTGTGTTCACAACTTGGCATCTCACCAACTGTGGAAGTTTTTCTTTATTTATTCGAGGCTAAGCATACAAGCCATCAACTGTGCGTGTTCGAGAGTTTCCCCTGGACGAATTTCCCCTGTTTGGACCCCTAAACCCAAATTCTAGAGTGTTTGGCGCTTGGAATATTTGTCACCAAGAGATCAAGGAATCAGCAAGTTCCTGACGAGCCTGAAGGTTGTCTTTGACAGCTCCTACCTATTGACAAAAAAGTGCCTCCCTGGTGCCTTGAAAGCCTACATTGGTACTCTTCATTTCCTACCATTGGTAAAGATAACTCTATTACTATCATTAACCATTTATTTGTTTTCTTTGTAGAGAGACTGTTGTCTAACATTAGCAAGGCGGAGCTAGACGATCTAGCTAAGAAGATGATGGCGGCTACTAGTCAGCCCAAGGAATCTCTGATGCAGAAGGGGAAGGCTCCAACTTTGATTACTCAAGCCCCGACCGATCATGATGAGGAAACCACCTCCGGGCTCATTTTCAAGAGGAAGAGGAAATAAACCACTCCCATTACCGAGCATTCTCACTCAGATGGTCGAGCTCCGAACCAAGACATCATCATCATTCATTTAATGCGAAGGCAGGAGCTCTTGGGAGAAAAGCCTGTGGGATCCAAACTTCGATGTCTCAACCTGTGGTGAAACTACCTTCCTGCCCAGCAAGGACAAAAATAGTAATGTGATTCCACTAGCACAATTAGCATGATTCTTGACATTCTTAGGAATCATCTTGAGTTGGTTAAGAGCTAGGCACTTTATCATAGAAATGGATCAAGGTTCTATGAACAAGAACTCACCAAAACTAGTGCCAAAACACAAACTCAT
>Ga0123342_1009637_pt1 | contig 11455 bp, 5 predicted proteins | sample Turbeawhitnodule_FD_89960 | JGI IMG/M metagenome (GOLD analysis project Ga0123342, IMG submission 89960) | Root nodule microbial communities of legume samples collected from Mexico - Turtle bean Mexico white nodule | ecosystem: Host-associated > Plants > Roots > Nodule | place: Mexico: Nepantla... | reverse complement strand
TTTATTTAGTTAAAATTAATTTATAATAATATAAAAAAATAAAAAAATATTATATATAAATATATTATTCTATAAGTTTTAAATTTTATTATATTTAGCAAGTTAAAATATATACTATATTAAATATATATGTTATAATTATTAAAAATTTACATAATATCATTAAAAAGTAAAAATTACCCTTAATTTTATTTGTATCAAATATTTAATAATATTATTAATAAAAATAAATATAGTTATTTATATAATGATAATATTATTATTAATTATAAAAAAATATAAATTATTTATTTAGTTATTATTATTATTTTATTATTCATTTATTTTTAAAATATGAATAAATTTATAAAGTTACATTTTACAAATTTTAAACATCACATCAATCACAAAATTTAATAAATTTTCTTCACAAATCTACTTTAATATATTTTAATCCAAATAATCTTATTTTCTTAATCACAATCCACAAACATCCTTAATTATTGAAAGTTGATTTCTTACTTTCTTGTAAAGGTTATTATCAATATACTCATTTATTTATTTATTTATTTTCTATTAAATTATTTATTATATTTGTGTAGTTTAAAAGCATTTGCTAGGCACTGTTAGCCTGCACGGTCAAGTAAACAATAAGCCTAAACAGTACAAACAGTACAACTTGGGTTATTTGGGAAAGTATTTACCAGAATATGAATAAGGACTTGCATTTTCTATAGTCTCAATAAGCCATCAAATATTGACTCAATAGTAACCAGGAAATGACACTGGTCACAGATTCATAATAACTTTGTGCAGCTTTTTGTCAGAAAACGAACAGTATTATACAGTTTCAGAAGAACTACATTATAATGAATCATTTGCAGAAAATATATAGTAGTGAATTACCTTAAGCATAGAATTCAGACTGAGAATGGTGCATGTAATACTATAAATAGATTTAACCTGTTCAGTGAAACTAACCGACAATATTATCCATACAAATAGATGTTGTAGTAATTTGCCAAAACTGAATCGGGTCTACAATAATGCATACCTTTTTTTGACTGTCTGCCAAAATCTCAATTTCCTGCATACCCTACCCTTCAAAATATTTTTTCACCTTCCTTTCAGACAAAACATAGTTTGTTGAAAGACTTTTTTTACAAATTTATAAGCTTTCGATTTAACTTAATTTTATAAATTTTTTCAACTTATATTTGTATTCATTTATATATTATGAAATATTTTTATTTTTATTTAATGTGAAATTTTTAATACATTTGTCTTTGATCGAGATTATGAATGGTCCAATAGCGTAGATGTTCTAATAAATTTAACAAAGTCTCACTAGGATAAGTTCTAAATGATTCTGATATCATCTTAATACAAAATCGATTTATAAGGTGAGATTTATACCCACTTATATATTATGAAATATTTTTATTTTTAGTCAATGTAAAATTTTCAATGTAAATGATCAACTTTCTGCTTTTTAAACAAAACAATCATCATGACTCTGATACATATAAGAGAATTAAAATTTCTTCTTTCTTCTTACCACCTTCTTACATTTTACGTTTTAGAAAACAAAAACTTTTATATTGTACCGTGTTTTCTAATTAAAATATTTAAATTTAGTTCCACTAATTTTTAACGTGTTTCGGGTTTAATTTTTCTATATCATCTAATGTTTGTTTTCATTTTTTAAATTTAGTTCCACTAATTTTTAACGTGTTTCGGGTTTAATTTTTCTATATCATCTAATGTTTGTTTTCATTTTTTAAATATGATGAACCTCATTTAATAAAAAAAAAATTATGAATAAAAAATAACTAAAATAAAATGAAACATTTTACCAGTGTCTCAACTCTTATACAAACACTTTTATGTTTGTCTCAATCCTTATACATAATATGTATCAACTCTTATAAAAAAAAATCAACCTATTTGACACTTCATCATTCAAACTTTACAAACCTTCAAACCAAACCTCAAAAAGAAAAAAATATAAACCACACCAAAAAATCAATCCTTATTATCCTATCCAAGTTCATACAATTACACTTTAATATTCAATAGTTCCAACCAATTATCTTTCAACCAGTCAAATATTACTCTATCACTGTGCTTGGCCAGACAGTTCGAAACCCTAACTAGCTACCCTTCAAAATATGCTTCATCAATCTCCAACAGTTAACTAATTCACTTGCTACAAGGGAAAAAGCTATGGCTCAAAATCCATAACTCAAAAAGAACATCTAAATTGACCACCAAATCTGCATAACTTCCAAATGCTACATGTCTCTTCGTGGATCTTCTCCTACTTACTAGGGCATAGGTGGGGATCCATTGATCCTTTTTGATCTTTAATCAATTCGTTATGGCTGTTTCCTACTGTCCACTAGTTTTTCAATAAATGAAGATGGGAAATGACATATTCCCTCTGCTCTCAAGTTTCCATATCAGTAAACAGTAGAAGACTGTGAAGCAGGAAGTCACAGGAACACAGCATGCCACTGTCTCAGAGAATAGCAGCAGACACACAAGCTCAGACCTTTCATGAGTATCACAATAGTGTAAACTTCTTTTACATAATCAACTAATCATAATTTTTATTTTTTATTATTTTTTAACTCATTTTGCTACAGAAAATAATATACTAACATTCAAATCTGTTTGCAAAATAAAATAAAACCAATTTAAATATAAAATATATAATTTTTCATTTTAATTTTAATACAAATATTATTATACATCAATAATGTCTTCTATAAATAAATTAATATCGCAAATAAAGAAGACCACAGATAAGAAGAGGCTAGCCCACCTGACGATCTCAGTGTATCCAGTACAAAAATATCTAAAAGGTATTTATAATGTATTGTATTAATACTAATAAAAGGAAAATTTAATAAAGTGAAATATTTAATAAGTGTTTTAAAGAGTGTATTTATATCTTTTTCCAAAGTTATAAGCATCACCACTCCCTCTATGTTTATATTAATGTATTGTACTAATATTAATAAAAGGAAAATTTAATAAAGTGGAATATTTAATAAGTGTTTTAAAGAGTGTATTTATATCTTTTTCCAAAGTTATAAGCATCACCACTCCCTCTATGTTTATATTATTTTCATTCTATTTTTTATTAAACAAATATACATATATACCAACTTTTCCGTTTCAAATGTCTTATTAACTAATTATTTTAAATCATAACAAAAATAAATAAATTTATAATGTGTATTTTCATATATATATATATATATAAGAGAAAGAGAAGGAGTTAAATTTGTAATATTTCATTATAAAATTTTAATAAATAAACATTTATATGAAAACTCATACAATTAAAAAATTTATTAAGTAAATATTTTTTCTTCTTATTGATGATATCACTACAAGAAAATCAGGATTCGGTAGTCCAAAGCGGACTACTCTATTCACAAGACAGAATAATTTATCATTTATTGCTCTTTTGATTTATGTGGACGATATTCTTTTGAAATGAAATTATCTGACAGAAATGTAGCATCTTAAAGACTATCTATTACGACGATTTCGCATTAAAGATCTTGGAGACTTAAAATATTTTATAGGGATTGAATTTTTCCGTTCCAAAGCTGGTGTTTACATGTCACAAAAAAAAAAATATGCGCTTGATATTTTGCAGGATACAAGACTCACAGGTACTCGTCCAGCCAAATTTTCAATGGAGCAATACCTAAAACTCACACCAGATGATGGATAGTTACTAAAGGATCCAGTCAAATATATGTGACTTGTGGGACGACTGATATACCTCACAGTTACTCGGCCTGACATAGTGTTTTCAATTCCAATCCTAACTCAATATATACAGGTTCCACGGAAACCTCATTGGGATGCCGCAATTCGAGTCCTAAAGTACATCAAAGGATCACCGAGACAAGGATTGTTATTGTCATCCGAGAACAATCTGACATTGAAAGTTTATTACAACTCAAACTGGGAAGGTTGTCAGACAACTCGGAGATCAGTATCTCGGTATTGCATTTTTCTTGGTTCTTCTATTATCTCATGGAAGTAAAAAAAACAGACAAACGTATCAAGATCATTTGCAAAAGAATAATACCGCGTGATGGTCAATACTTGTTTGGATATAGTTTGGTTACGATATCTGTTGCAGGACTTAAAGGTGTTATGTACTTGTCAGCTCGACTTTTCTGTGACAATCAAGCGGCCAACAAACCCAGTATTTCATGAACACACAAAACACATTGAAGATAGACTGCCACATTGTGCGAGAAAAATTACAAACCAAGATAATCAGTCTTTCGTATGTACCGACACAGTACCAGCTCGCACATATATTTACGAAGGCACTAGGTAAGGAACATTTTTTGAGGTTGTGACGCAAGTTGGAGGTTTATGATCTTAACCTACCAACTTGAGGGAGTATTAAGGAAATAATGGGGTTTTTGACCATCATGGGGTTATTTTTTTTTCTTTTTACCAAAATGGGATCCGTTTAAAAAAAATTACAAATTTAGGCAAGTCGTGCCAATTCGGCACGACTTCATATGCACAAATCGTCCCAATTAGACACGACTTTGCCATGTCATACTGAAGTCGTGTCAACTTGACACGACTTTTGCCTTCTCATACTGAAGTCGTGCAAAGTTGGCACGACTTCTGCCATGTCATAATTTTTTTTTAATTTTATTGTTTATATATTGGGTTGTAAGTTATGTAATGTTAAAAATTAATTTGATACATAATTTTCTAAGAGTGTTAGTTTTAAGGAACCAAAAATTGGATAATCGTGTATGGATCTTGTTTGACGGTAATGTAATATAATAATTTGATTAATTAAAAAATGAAGAAAATTGTTATTGAATTTGGAAATAAATAGATAATTGAAAATTTATTGTATTTGGAAAATAAATAGAGAATTATTGTTGTGAATTTGCAAAATAAAGAGCTTGAGAAGTAATAATTTTACAGAACACGTAATTATTATAAGAGATTAATTAGAACTAAACAAACTAGTAAGATTCATTACAAGATATAAAATAAAAATATAAAGTTGAACTATAAGTAAATTATTTATGGGAAGACGTGCCAAGTTGGCACGACTTCAATATGACAAGGCAGAAGTTGTGCTAAGTTGGCACGACTTCAATATGAAGTGGCAGAGTCGTGTCTAATTAGGACGATTTGTGCATATGAAGTCGTGTCGAATTGGCACGACTTGCCTAAATTTGTAATTTTTTTAAAACGGACCCCATTTTGGTAAAAAACAAAAAAAAAATAACTCCATCATGGTCAAAAACCCAAAATAATGATTATCAAATTATACGCAATTATTATACACAAAATTATATGCAATTATACGCAATTAATTTGATAATGATAGAATCCATTATTAGTATATCACCACATAATTAGCTTGTAATTCGGAGAGAAAGTCTTCATACACTTGTATATATATTTCTTATACATTGAGTGATGTAAATACATACAAGAGAATAAAGAATTACCATTTTCCTTACCATCTTCTTATATACCATTTTCTTATTACCATTCTTCTTACTGTCTTCTTATATACCATTTTCTTATAAATTTACTCAAATAGTAATTATTTATTTTGGTATCTAAAATTAGTTTTCATTTAATGATTTTCATGTAGTATATATTAATTTTGTTAATACTTTTATCGGAAGAATGGAATAAAAGCATATCACAAGTATTTCAAATATAAAGTTTCAACGTCAAGGACACTAATTTATCATTCTTGAAGTTAATGTCAATATTTTAATTATTTAACTATTAACAAGTTTGTATTATCTATAACGAGTCATTTAAGCATACAACACACATTGATAAAAAGATTAAAGATAGATGTATATGATACAAATTCCTTGAATTCATCAAGTAGTTTAAATCTTATATAGAGTTAATTCACATACTATAATATACTAGTAAATTTGCATCATGTTAAACTAGGTAATGTTAATAAAAAAATACATATTATCAAAAGGAAAGTTGTTTAATGCACAACAATTTGAGTATAACATAAAAGATAGAAGACTACCAATTTCTACAAAGTTTGGATACATCTAACATATCAACATGCCATCTAACAAGAATCATTTCTCATAAACTTAAAAATAAAATAATTTCTCTATGCAAAGAAAAATGATGAATGACATGTAGATTTGCATGCATTGTTTTTACATGATTCTAAGATTGAATTATTTCACACAACATTAGAATATCTAATAAGACAATAGCTTAAAGTATTCACTTATTTGAAAATTTGTCACTGATGTGAAGGTTAAACCTCAAATCTTTTCATTTAGAGTTATTCATTTTTAAACATATATTAAATATATCAATTTTTGTTGTGAAGATATCTCACAAAAGGAGAGCTTAGACTTCAAATCTTATCATTGAGAGTTATTTCTTGCATTTCAAACATATCAATTTTTATGATGTGAAATGTGAGACTAGAATAATACTCAAGAAATTCATTAGAGACTAAGTATTAAAAAATATGTGTGTTCTTTATCTCAATGGAGATAAAAATATAGTTGAGAGTCACTTTTCGTACTCCTATAAGCCAAGAGTGACAATAATAATACTTGTCTAATCTTCATATTCTAACATAATCTTTTAAGATTTCTCTTAACTTGGTGTAGCTCATATTATGTGAATCAGTATATAAATAAGTATTCATTGTACTATTTATTTTATGTTTATACATCTATCTTTTTTTATTTCATAGGTTTTGAGAAAAGATTTGATGCAATCTTATGTTGAATCGATGTAGTTCTTTATATTTTTTATATGTTGCGGTTTGATGGATGACATGTGGAATTTATGTCTTCCTTGTCACTTCATGCTTTCTATTTGCACTTTAGTCATTTATTTGTGCACCCTAAATGGTCCAGAGTTGCATTGAGTCCAATGAGATTCAATTTAACTCTAGTTAGACTCTATTTTCTTATTTACACCTTAGCCAGCTTCTTCCTGCACCTCCATGACTTCTTCTCCCACCCCATACTAAAAGCACATTTACTATTATACCCTTCAGTAAAAATATTAAAAAATTAAAATAATATTTTAACCTACTTTAAAATTTAACCTAACTTCAATTTCATCGTGCCTCTTCTCTTTCTCTTCCAGCGTCGCACCACCCCCTCCCACCTCCTTCCAAGGTTTTTCCTTCTCTTCATCTCTCAAATTTCTCATCATTTCTAAACCTCACATTCTCCATCACTCACAAATTCACAAGTGCCCTCTTCATTGACAGATTAGTAAGTTTAATTTTACTGATTTTGCATTATTGCATAAGTATTTGAAACCTGCATTTGTGTTGCTGGTCTGATGTAATCCGGTACTCACTCTTCACATTTGTGCTGGTCTTATGTAATTCGGTACTCATTCTTCGTAGTTGTGTTGTTCTTTTGTAATAAGCACCGAATTATGTAATCTGATACAATTCATAATTTAAATTAATTCTGGATTACGTAATCCAATTTAGGTATTTAAGTAATTATGGATTACGTAATCCGGTTTAGGTATTTAAGTAATTCTGGATTACGTAATCCGGTTTAGGTATTTAAGTAATTCCAGATTACCTAATCCGGTCTAGGTTTACAACATGTTCCGAATTACATAATCCGATATGGACATTGTCTACTTAATGTTTCAGATTATGTAATCCGGTAGTGTTCTCCAATTAAGTTGTAATCATGAAGTTGCAATTTTTGTCTTTTTGAGTTTTTGTTATGTATTGAGTTTCCAACCCACTTGGGTAAAAAAAATTAAATTTTATATTATGTACACAACTTTATGATTATATTATTCATTATTTTATAAAGAATTGAAATTCAAATTGTGTTGTGGATAGATATGGTTAAAATTAGAGGTGGTGGATCTCAGGATCATGATCGCAAAAGACCGACGACATTCGTCCGTAGAAGAGACCGAGGTGGTGTCGAGGAAAGGATTGGTGATGATGTTCATAATGATAATGACAATGAACAAGGATTACGGGATGATGACCAAGTACACCAGGGAGAAGGGTTTCCTTGAGGACCTTCTTATATGTTTTTATTGTAAATTTTGCTGACGATGTTGTTGTTAAGCTCCTGGGAGGGTGAGATAAGAATGAAAAAATCTTCAATTAAATTGTTTTTGTTAATTATTGTTTAAATTTATTTAATTATATTTAATATATACAAATTTTATATTAGGATCAGGGACAACTTAAATTGGTATCCCACAGTAGGAAATTACGTAAATTTGGGATGCCTCATACTAATATTGAGCTACTTGTACAAAATTTTTAGATTGTTTAGTCTGTGCAATATAAGTTATGAAGTGGGGCACAAGGGATTGATTTCAGCCTTTGTCGAAAGGTGGCATCGGGAGACAAACTCCTTCCACCTTCCCGTAGGTGAGATGACCATCACACTTGATGATGTGTCATCTCTTTTACACCTTCCCATTTTGGGTCAATTTCCAACATATGTGCCCTTAGAGTACAACGGATCTGCAACAATTTTAGTTGAGTTACTAAGGGTGGATGAGGTTCGTGAGAAGGCTGAGATGAGGCACTGACAAGGTGTCCACGTACGATTGAGTTGGCTCCGAGATATATATGAGGAATGTTGCGCTCAGGAGGCTTGGGAGTGTGCTGCCAGGGCTTACTTGTTGCATCTGCTTGGATGCACTATTTTTGCAGATAAAAGTGCCACCTCTGTAACTATATCGTACTTATTGTTATTCAGCAATCTACATATGTGTCCTGGATATGCATGGAGAATAGCAACACTTACATATCTATATGAGCAGTTGGGGATGCATCTTATTTTAACACGAATCAATTGGGCAGTTATGCGACACTGGTTCAGGTATGAAACCATACAAATAATTAGCAATCACATGTTACATTCCATAATGTTATGTATTAAATATTTTATAATTAATATGATCGAATTACGTAGGCATGGATTTATGAGCACTTCTCGGGCATGGGAAGAAGGGATATTAATCCCTCATATGACGAGGTACAGTTGGTGATGTGCGGGTGCAATTGGATGGGGTCACACTCGATGACATCATCTAGACTCCGTATGAGGACCATAGATTGAGCAGGCCATTTGAGACCATTTATTTATTCTCGGGTCACTTGCGATTGGGTAGCTTATCACAAAGACATATGCCCGAGCGTGTCTTGGGCCAATTTGGCTACGAGCATAGCATTCCACCTTCATCGATGGCGGCTAAGGCTCCTGGTGCACATGTCATTGATCAAAGGTGGTTGCAGTTTGATCACCACGTGGTGACAGGTTTGAGAGTTGCTTTCTAGTCCATCTGCATGTGTTCCTGAGTACATGTCTTGGTTAAGACGGTATCACACCCATACATTCGTATAGGTGAACTTGGAGATCGACCCAGTGTTGTACCACGTCGTCGCCTTCGTAGTCCAAATGTTGAGCAGGTAGATCATTCGTCTCAAGATGAGCATGTACAGGCGATAAGTTTTTTTTTATCGTTATGTGATTAAACAATATATTTGACAAGTTTAATTTATTTTGAAATTGTTGCAGGGTATATTTAGGCCCATTGTCAGTATCCTCCAGCGCATGATAGATTGTCGTCAGGTCACTGAAGGCACTGTCGCATATGTTATAGTGTTTGTTATTTTATTTTTATATGACATAAATGCGAATAAATTATGAATCGGAATTGAAGTAATAAATTAGGAATCAGAACTTAAGTAATAAATTATGCATCAAAAACCCACATAATAAATTATGTTTACATCAATCGTCTCCAAGGTTCACATATGTCGGGCTAATACTAATTAATTGGGTAAAAGATTGCATTCGAGCAATGTAATATGATGACCATAACCTTGCCTCTGGGTAACAATGTGTACACCATAAAATGTCAGCGGTAGGTATGGGACAATCATCACACAATTTTACCTGCACCACAAATGAAAATTAGCAAACAAAGGAATATAAATAATGTGTTGAGTAATAACCTTACATGCACAAAGTGTGAATCATACACATGACCAATACATAGTAATCGGTGTAGACTAGCATCGGTAGGGGGTGCAGTACGTAATGGAAAAATAGTAATATTTTGTTTCAATAACAAACAGACTAAGATAATATTGTATATGCTTTCTATTAAGTATCCCATATCCGGTATTGTCATCCATTTTTCAACACTAGCCTGCAAAATTCAATAATAAAATTAGATTGCATCCCAACACGAGCACATGTCTCTCATGCTATTTTGTAACATTAGTTTCAAAGACCAATGAGTTGATTCAACCCTGTATAAGTATAAAATATAATAAAACAATTACACATTATACCCGTTCTAAACAAAGTAAAGGCATTGATATACCTTTTTGATGTTGTATTTCCCAAATGCATTAACAAATTTGTCCAACACTTGACAAACTTTTCTTTGTGCGAAATAATCCATGTGTTCTTCACATATTCAACAAGTAATGACCACGGTGAACAAATAGTTTCAATTTTTTTTCACAAACTCGTCAAATTTAGTAATTTATGTACAGTCAATGATAGTCTTCCATGAATCCATCACAACTTCCCAAGCCTCGACAGAATCTACCAACATTTTACACTTTACTATAACATTTTATTGTTGTGAAACCGACAAAGAAGATTTCTTGTTTTAGAAAACACAATATTGAAGGCATTCATCAAAGCAAGATCTCTATCACAAACAATGACTTCAGGCCCCACATGCGATGTCAAAAGTGACCCTCTAAATTTTTGTAGTGCCCATATGAAGTTCTTTTCTTTCTCACTAGATAAGAAAGCAAAACCAACATAAAGGGACAAACCTGTACAAGTTACACCAACAATCTCAAGCAAAGGCAGTCGATATTTGTTTGTTTTGTAAGTTGTATCCATTAAGAATACAAGGTTAAATGCATTCAAGAGTTTCACAACATCAAGATGAGTCCAAAAAATATCACTAACAATATTGGAAGACTCATGACACGTACTCCAGTGAAGATAGTTGTCACGGTCTAACAACATCATTAACTGTTGTAATCTGGTTCTTGGTCCTCTAACTGATCTCTTGTACGAGTATCTTGCATTATATAATTGCTTTATTGTTATCATATTATCCTCATTATTCTCCTTCAAAGTACGTAGAATGTTACCTAGCTTAACCATGCTTTTAGTCATATCAATAAGCATTGAATGTTCATTCGCTTTTAATCTTCCTGCATATGGATGACCAACTAATGTATCATACAAATCATGATTATGAGTACCACATACTACCTTAAGTACCCAACCTTGACCATTTCCAATAGGTTTACCTCGCAATTTAAAGGGACATTGACATTTTCGAGTACCGATTACACTAACCTCCAAACCATCCTTGTACTTTCTGTAACTACCCCCCCCCCCCCCCCCCCCCCCCC
>Ga0123342_1009636_pt1 | contig 11456 bp, 3 predicted proteins | sample Turbeawhitnodule_FD_89960 | JGI IMG/M metagenome (GOLD analysis project Ga0123342, IMG submission 89960) | Root nodule microbial communities of legume samples collected from Mexico - Turtle bean Mexico white nodule | ecosystem: Host-associated > Plants > Roots > Nodule | place: Mexico: Nepantla... | reverse complement strand
ACAGAGCAACTGGCTGATATTTATACCAAAGCTTTAAGTCCTCAATCTTTTAAGAATATTTGTTCCAAGCTGGGTCTCATCAATATTTGCTCCCCAGCTTGTGGCGGGGTATTAAAGGATACGAATACCAGAGTTATAGAAGAATCCTAATATTAATTGGGTGTCTTTTCTAATTATCAGTTGTTCCTCTTTATAGAGGAGAATAATTTGGTGTCTTTTCTAATTATCAGTTGTTTCTCTTTATAGAGGTGAATAACCTTTATTTAATTATTGATTCTTTTCCTCTTTAGTTAAACCTAGAATGAGTGTACTACTTGTATATATTCAGACCATTTGTTTTGATTTTGAATAACAAGAAAGAAGAGATATTCATTCTCATATCCTTTGTCTTCAATTTACTCTTTTGTTCATCTCTGTTCTCTTTTGTTCATCTCTATTCTATTTTGTAATAGACACCTTTACTCATGGTGTTAGCAACGGAAGAGAATCTTATGCACCTTTATTCTCGAGTGTTCTCCACTTATTCAACAACTTTATATATTCAACTAACAGTTTTATGCATATATTTATTTAACTAAAAGTTGTGTTTATTCACACATATTCTATTCTAACAGCTTAATATATATCGACATATATATTTAACTGATAGCTTTATATTAATATATGACCAAACTTATTATTTTCTCCATTTAATTATCTCCATCGAACTTACCAACGAGCCCATGATCCGCCCTTTGGACAAAAAACCGAGTTGACCATACCCAAATACTTGGATCGAGATCCCAAACGCACAAGCACTCCTATCCAGTACGACATTGAATATTTAAAAGTTTTATATTTTTCAATTAAAATTTTATAATTTAATTTTGTTGGTACGAGGATAACGTGATATCCACATAGTTATTTTCTCACAAATTTAAAAATAGTTTTAATTAAATCTTTATTAAAAAAATTTGTACGTTTTTATCATGTATTGAAATTTTTTATATCATCAAGTTAAATTATATTACTTTTATTATTTGATTTTGTTGTCTCAAACATAACATCTCAAACTTTAATCACAATAAAAACAAATCTCTATAACTCTTAAGTATCTTTATAAAAATTTATATAAGTTTTTATATATTAAGTATTAAAACAAAAATCAAACCAATGTAGAGATTCGAAACTGTCATTTGATAAAAATTATTAAGATTTCAGAGTACCATAAGAATAATGTTAATTCAATTTAAGGTAAAAACATATAATAAGAACTTTAGATACTTAAAAATAAAAAAATAATGTGTGACCTAAAATTTAATTAAGTCTTTTAAAATTTGTGTTATATTTTGGTAAATTGAACTTGTGCAATCACGATGTGTAGGACCTTGAATTTAAATTTTAACAAAAAGATATAAAACATTGTGAGATGTTGCTATTACTAGTTATAATATTATAATGAGATTACCACATCCAATGTTTCAAAATGACATTACTTTGGGGTTATTTAATCATAATAACACCCTCAAAATACATCTTAATACTAATTTGATATACATTTTTCTATTAACTCTGTAATAGTAGCATGACTCAACCCATAAAATTGGCTCAATGGGATGAGGTTTGCACCCACTTATATATAATGAAAGACTCTAATCTCTAATCGACGTGGGATCTCCAACGATTACAGATTTAAAATTTTTTTAAATGAATGAAAAACAATTATTTTTATAAAGATTATGAAAATCAAAATCTGTTTATTTATTAAAAGTAAAAAAATGAAAAAAGAGGGATAATTATATGTGTAAAAGGAGGTTAAAAAAAGTGAGAATGTATAATTAAGCACTCATTAAGAAAAAAATTAACAACAAAACTTCCTATATTCTTGCTATAAAACATTGATTTTCAAGAAAATATAAGGAGAATAATTTAAGTTTTAGATTTATTTATTCATTTTACTATTTAACTAATATTTTTATAAATTATTTTACTTAAATTTATTTTGGGTGCATTTTACTTATAAAGCTTTCAATTTTCACAAATTTTGCTGACTAGTTAAATATTTAATAATGTATTGACATGTCATAAAAAATTAAATCATAATCTTTTAATCTTAATTTTTTTTACGATATAAAATCTAACATTTTTAACTTAATTTTAATATTTATTTTTCCTTTTTGCTAACTTTTGCCGAATATTAATTGTTAAAAAAACTAATATTAATTAATTACATCTAATGGGCATAATTAATTGTCCCCAAAAATTAACCCTTTACTTTCTAATCTTCCACCATATTGAAAGTAACAGCCATAATTCTGATTGGGAATCAGTAAAAAAAAAAACCATAAAGGATTGACAAATGGACAATACAACAAACGGTCAAACTTCGTTCTGGCGGAGAATGGCGGCACCTGGTTCAGTCGGTGGCGGAGGGACGGCGAAGGCTACGGTGGCCGAGCAAATATCGCAGGCGGTGCAGTCCACTTCCAACCTCCTCCACCTTATGCAGCACTCTTCTCCTGCCCAGGTACCATATCAACACTGTCAATTCATTGAAATTTCAAAAATTAAAAATAAAAAGCAAAACTTTGCTTTCAATTATGAAATTTCGATGTTAGATCAGATGACCCTTTTGATGGGAAACAAGTTTTGATTGTTCTGCGTGTTGTTGTTTGATGTTAGGGTTTTTATTCTCTGTGAAAAATATTGTCGAAGTGACGACTTGTACTTAGGTTTTGTGAGATCATTTTTTGTTATTAGGCTGTAATGGTTAAGGAATAATGAGTTATTTTCAAGGACCAATTTGACACTAAACGAGGGACCAACTTATTATTAAATTGTACAGCATGATACAGTTGCAACATTTTTACACATTTCGGATTAAATAAGAGTGTTTTTTTTTTTCAGAAACTAAATTATCATCGGTTTACTGTTATGCAATCGTGTGTTATCTTATATATTAAGTTTGATAATTTTATATGGTGAATTCTTTCTTTGAAAGTCGTACTTAAGATTATGTCTGATTGATTGACAATGAAAGTATTTAAATTAGATGTGCATGAAAAATTAAGTTACTTCAAAAGTGACAGAGTGATTGAGTGTAAAAATACGTACACTGTTAACCAAAATCTTTAGTTTTGCTGAGTGTGTGAAAATTAAACTCTGATTTTTTGCCCTTTTTGTATCGTTTGCAGGCTCAACTGGTTAAGCTTCCTAAGAACCTTTTGGCTAAGGTTCCCACCATTAAGAATACAGAGCAGGTATTGTATTTATCTGATACAGGGTTATAGTTGTAGATGAGATGACTCATCAATGTGGAAAAGTGTGTAATGATGGTTGCTTTCGGTTTTTTGTTCCACAGATTTTGGAGCAGTTGCCTAGGGTGATATCATCTCTGGATGCACACATGGAAAATGGGCTACAAAAGTCTGAACCTTCTCTTGTCTAATTGACTAAGCTATAACTTAATTTTGACATACATTTTTTAACTAGGGTGCATATGAAGTGTTTTGAGTTGAAACCTTGAGCTAAATTGTTTAGTGCTAATTATGCATCTTGAAGATGTTGTATTGATGCCTAGTACTGTTCTTTTTTTTAGTGCATCATGATTTGGTATGAAACTCAGTGCATTGTGTGGGTTGTGTTTTGATTGTGGCTGATGTGGATCATTAATTTTCAGTGTTCCGCATCTGAAGACTGTGGTTCAGGTGCTTGCAAATATGGAAAGTAGCCAGCTTAGTGCACTATCACGAAGCCATCCTCTTCAGCAGGTGTAAATATGATAGCGTTGTCACTGATGCAGTTGAGAATATTTTTTGTAATTGAAAGTAAAGTTTAATATTTAGACAGTATGGTCTGATTGGAGAAAGCTAGTAAGATGAACCTTGCTCTACATGGGAAAAAAAGAAATGAATAATGAATACAATAAGAAATATGCATAAGGTGAGCTTTGTGAATGATTTGGTGCTATGTGTGACTGATCATTTTCTATGTTTTCCTTAACAGGAACTTGAACCGGGAAACCATTCTCAACAGACCGGTTAAACAAACTTGTATAGTTTTGGAGTTTCACCTGTGATCAATTCATGCAGAGTTTTTGGAAGGTTTGGAACTTAGACCTGGTGTGTTTCCTTCTTGCAGTTGTCCTGCACATCAAATAACAAAATGTTGTTCCATCTTCTGAAAAAGCGTTCAACCAAGAAACCTGTTAAATACTAATGACAGTTTCCAAGTTTTCGATTGGGGAATGTTGTCCAAAGAACTCAAGGTTAGGCTATTAATTGCTATTGGCTATCTGTATCCTGTAATGTACTTCAGTGCATTTTAATCTTATGTTTTCTTTTCAACTCTGGTAAAGGGCCAAATGTTATGTGAAAGTGGTGTATCTCTTTTATTTAAATCAATTTTGTTTTACTTGCTACAGAATGTACCATTTCCAATGCAGAGAAAAAAACAATTCTATGATGCCAAAACTACTTATGCCCCCGTGTTTCTATTCTTAGTGTTTATCACTAGTAAATTCAACTATTATCTATTTTTTCTTTTATATAAGAGTGATTTGGGTGTAGAGAAAAAGAATACAAAAGTTGACACCTTGCTGATATAGTTAAGACTGATAGACAAAGGTTAACTTTCATATGCAGTTAATCAAGCCAGAAAAAAAGGATTCAAAAAGGAACAGGGGAAAACAACTACTTTGAAGAGTACAGGGAATATTAAAACTGATGAAAATTATTATTTGGGTTACATTTACATTGTTGTCTTTTTTAATTTTGTAAGATGAACTGGATCTTTTTTAACTTTGTTATTTGTGCATATTCTAATCAGTTTCTCTTCTGATTATTATGGCACTTTGATCCATGGTTGAAGCACTTAAAGATATTGCAATATCAGAACTAATGTAGATTGCTGATAGTAGCAAGTCTTTTATCCCAATGCTGAAAAATCTGGCAGGATCACTTATGTTGATAACCAAGAATTTATTGAAAGGGTCAACTTATTTTATAAAATTATTATTATATTTTAAAAAAATTCAAGTTATATTATTTTATAAAACACGTACATATATTATAATTTATATCTATTTATGTGATAAATTATATCTAAAATTAAAATTCAATAATATAATTAAAATTTTAAAAATACATGTAATTTATTTAATTTTTTTATTTTTAAACTGTGCCAAAATAATTGAAGTTGGTGATTAATCCTATTGAATAAAGTGTATACCTTCCAACCAATTTACAAAACCTAACATGTATTGCCTTTTTGAACATATATGCCACAGTCCTTTGGGTATACACCCTCTCACCAATTCAGTTCATCAGTGCCATTATCAGCATAGCTATAAAGTTCACAGCTGAAGTTTTTTTGTCAATTTCTAGAAAATATTGAGACTGCTTTTGAAAGTACTCAATTGGTTCTAATATTAACAAAGGAAACAACTTTTTCAGGACAAACAAAACTTTGGAGTTAACTAATAAAATTATTATTATTATTTGCTTAACTTTTTTTTTCCCTATTTTGAAACTATTCTAGCCAAGAAATCTGAGGTTCTTTCTAACTAGGGTACTATGTTTTGTCATTGCACCCCTCATTTCCATCTTACTTTATTTATTTTTACCTTAATTTAATGATTTTTTAGAATGTTCCTCATATTTGTTTTTTAATTATTATATTTATTCTAGATTGATTGTGATAAAATATTTCTATATTATATGAGAAAAATATATTTTAAATTCTATGTTAATATTTGTATTCTATTATCTAAAATTAATTATGAGTAATACAATTTGTTAAGATAAGTTTGAATTTCATCTATCACTATATAATCTCTTAATCTTAAGTGATAAGATTTGTTTATGATAGATCGAAATCTTATCTTAATCTTAATTATAAGATTTGTTTAAGGTAAGTCAAGATTTTACTTATTTATGAAAAACAAAATCAATTAAAGCAAGTAACATAAATCATTTTTATAATTTATTATAAAAAAGTTAAATTTTTTTTTTATCATACCAAAATCTCAAGTCAATTCACTCATCTTTATTTTGATCCTTTCATGTTTCTTAAAATTTTATTATTTGCTTCCTTTTTTATTTGTAACTAATTTGATTTTTTTTTTCTAATGGTAAAGTCATTCTTATCTTAAGTTGCAAATTAAGGTTATTGAGTTTCCACCAATTGCAATCATAAATTTGATACATGGAGAAGAAATGCATATTTATCATAAATTTGATATATGGTAGAGAAATGTATATTTTATTAATAGATTTAAAAGAAAAGTTAAGATGGTGTAAATGAAGTTCTTTCAGTCACATACCTATCCAATCATCACTAATAAAACATTAAAATTGTTTTTTTTTCTCGGAACTACTCTCAGGTAAAGTTTAAATTTAAATGAATTAAAATATTTTAAATTCACTTTTTACTTTGACATATGAAACATATTTCTTATAATCAATTGTAATAAAAAAATTGACTGGTGAAATTATTTCAAACACAAGACAAAATGTTGTTGCAACACTGTAGTTTATGATTTTGTCTCATCTGTATGCATTTTTTTTTCACATTGACGATGATGCAACAGTAAAAAATTAGATGCAAATGGTTGCTTTTATTATGATCAAAATTAAAGTTTTACAAACTTTATAATAAATAGGTTTATCAACTATCATTGTGTATAATTTTTTAATGAAAAAAACATGTCGAGAGGGAAATTTCATTAAAAGTGATTAATTAGATTCTTTAATTAAAAGTTCTCATCAACGAAATCAGTAAATAAATATTTCATATGAATGAGACTATTATAAGAAAATATAATTAAAATTAAAATTAAACTATTAATTTAATTAGAAAACAACATCGCTAATACCTATATTATTATATCTAAATATTTGTTGATGTTGGATATAGTTACAAAGTTCTATATAAACAAGCCCTATCATTTGTTTTTTAGAAAATAAATTATATTAATCTATTAAAAAATAAGAAAAATATAAGAAGGCAATTGAATTGTGTAATAAACTTTATTTTATTTTGTGTAAGTATGGTGTGATGTTTCACAATCACACAATAGATTTAGTACTTAAGAAAATGAAAAAAATTTAGTTCTTGAAATTTTATTTTGATAATCCATCGATTTTTTAAGTTAGCTATCCAAATAATATAAAATATACAAAGATATGGATATACAAATATATGAATGAGGGTGTTTAAACATTAGTCATTACTAGCTAACAATGAATATGTTTTGGACTCATATCCACTTTTGATTATCTCCAATCAAATATTTTTACTCAAATCACTCATGGCTGACCATCAAGTATAATTTCACAAACTAGTTTTGGTTCAAGATGATTACAAAGTCAGGATGATCAATATATCATTATTTTTGTTCATTAAAGAGTGTTTGTCGACGTGTACAAGATTTAAGCTCTCTCTACTAGAGAAACAAACATAAATTGTTTTCTTACAAATCTTTTGGACACATACATTTTTAACAAAGTTTCAACACTTGCAAATTATTGATATTTTTTTCTATCTTCTATTTGAATCATGTCTTTTTATAGGCTTGGAAAAAGTAGTCATTGTAGGTCGTTGAGTAGTTTTGAACTTTATTCATTTCTTCTTTTGATATTGTCCGATGAGATGAACTTTTATGTTGAAAAACATTAAATGCATCACATGCACCATTAATTTCTCTTATCTCCTCTTCTTCAAGAAATCTTTCTCAAGAGCTAAACGTTTCACACCAAATAATGGTTAAAAGTGCACATTTAGGCCAAAGTTGAAAATAACTCGTATTATAAGAGTTTTTGGATATTGCATCTTTGGCTCTACTCCTAAGATACATTCAATTATTATTGTTTGGCGCGGATCCTTTCAGGACAGACATTGAAGACAATCTCTATAACACAAACTTAAGTTTCAAAAATATTATTCATTAAAGTTTCAACTTGATTTTTTTTACTATACTTACTCAACTTTTAACTATTAAATGTTGTGGTTGGTCAAAATAGTGCTCTTGTGATCTAGACAATGCACTTTTATGATATTATCTTTATCATATTAGATATAACTTCTTATCTTATTGATTTAATCACTTATCAAATATATAGAGTGTTGGACTTTTCCTCTAAGAGTTTCTAACATCTACACACATAGATTAAGTTATAGATATGTATATTTGAGATCTTTAGATAAATTTTAGTGTATTATTTTAACTTAAAAGTAAAACTTTTTTAAGGGGAGGAGAGATGGTCACCTAGTAAGTGACCACGGTCCTTGAGGAAAGTGAAGGAAAAAGTAAAAGAAAAAAAGAAGAAAAAAAAGTGTGCATGGAGTTAATTGGGAGGGACTTACTATTTCTAGATAGGAAAAACAATTTTTAATTATTATGAATTATTTACTAATATTATGAAAAATGAAATTGTGGATTCATATGACACCTAAAATTTATCTGAGATCCAAGGTAAGATCTATCAATGCAACAAAAATTAAATAAAATTTTCATAAATCTTAAATTTTATTAGTATTGAGAGTTCAAAAAAAAAAAGCAAAATATTAAAATAAAATCATACAATAAATGTACTAAGAAATTATTTTTTACTTTTTTCTGAACTTACTTTATATGGTAAATATAAAGTAAACTAAATCTACTAAGAAATTATAGTAAACATTGATTAAATGAATAATATTTAATATCTTTAAGATACTAAACATATATTTATTTTTAATACTTTATTTACTACGAGAATTGGAAATGATGTAATTTTACTATTTATTATACTTGTTAGACCTATTATTATTATTATTAAATCTATACAGTTTCATATCATTAAATAAAAATCAATTTTATAGACAAAAAATAATTAATTACTATATTAAATAAATTAGATATTATTTTAGAAACTAAAAAAATTATTGATATATAAATTAGTTTATATTATTAAAATATATTCATCTAAAAATAAAGCACACAAGTATTTTATTTTATTAAGTCATTTATGTTTTTTTACAAATATTTCATTATCATCACTTCTAGCTAGAACTAGAGAAAAATGTTGTTAAAGTACAAGAGAAAATATAGATTATAAACATTCAGGATTTACAAATGAAACTCACTCTTTGATTTTTGTGAATAAATCATCTAGAGAAGAAGAAAAACATGCACGTTAGGTTTAGGTTGTGTGTTTTAGATAATATTGTTAGTTATATCTTCATTGTAAATGCTTATTTGTATGTTTCATGAATAAAACATTATAGGTTGCGTGTTAATCTTTTGTACATGTGTTAGTTGTATTAGGAGTTAATACCCTTTTACCGACATATCTTTCTTTCTCTTTGCAGTCAACTTTTATTTTGAACATTTTTGTTTGTATTAACAACACTAAATATAGTTTATTTGTATGTTACATGAATAAGACATTATAGGTTGTGTGTTAACCTTTTGTAATGTGTTAGTTGTATTAGGAGTTAATACTCTTTTACTGACACTTCTTTCTTTCAGTCTGCAGTCCATTTTTATTCTGAACATTCTTCTTTGTATTAATAACACCAAATATAACTTACATCTCTACAAAAACAGATTTTGTTATGCAAGAATCTACATTAGTTTTCATAAATCAACTTCTCCGTAATTTTAGACATTCTTGTAAATTTAAAGGAGAATTTATGTCTTATATAAGATAATACATCTTTGAACTTGTGTTTTAATTTGACAAGACTTCTTATATTTCATTTGAGATATGTAAATGGGTAAATGATAGACTTTTGTTGATAGTTTAATGACTATAAAATTATCTCTTATTTTATTTAACATATTTAAATCAAATCACTAGTACATAAAATTGTGTTAGAATAGACAAATCATATTAAGTCTGACTAAAATTTACAAACATTTATCTAAATGAAAATATACTTTTTTCGACTTGATTGATTGGTAAGTTGGACTAACCTAAACCACTTATTTTAACAATCATCATACATCAAAACTTAATGATATTATGAATATATATATATATATATATATATATCAGTCCAAGATATCATTAAATATAAATAAATTAAATTAATTTTTATTATTGATAAATAATTTTTATTAGTCTCTAAAATAGTATATAACTTAGTTAGTATAACAACTAATTATTTTTTGTCTCTAAATTTAACTTCTATTTAATGATATTCTTGTATTGATATATATTTATAATATCATTAAGTTTTGAATAATACTTGTTAAAATAAAAGTGGTTTAGGTTAGTCCAACCTACTAATCAATCAAGTAAAAAAAAAGTCTATTTTCATTTAGATAAATGTTTTTAAAGTTTAGTCAGACTTTATATCATGAGGATTATACCCATTCTAACACAATTTTATGTACTAATGATTTGATTTAAATATGTTAAACAAAATAAGAGATAATTCTATAGTCATTAAACTTGTCAAATTAAAACACAAAGTCCAAGATGTACTATCTTATATAAGACACAAATTCTCCTTTAAATTTACAAGTTATGAAAACTAATGTATATTCTTACATAACAAAAACTACCTTTCTAGATATGCAAGTTATGTTTGGTATTGTTAATTCAAACAAGAATGTTCAAAATAAAAGTTGTGTGCAGACAAAAAGAAAGATGTCCGAGTAAAAGAGTATTAACTCCTAATACAACTAACACATTGTAAAAGGTTAATACGCAACCCACAATGTCTTATTCATGAAGCATACAAATAAGTTATATTTGGTGTTGTTAATATACAAACAAAAATGTTCAAAATAAAATAATGTCTTATTCATGAAGTATACAAATAAACATTTACAATGAAGATACAACTAACAATCTTATCTAAAACACACAACCTAATTTGTATGTTTCTTATTCTATAACGTGTTAGATCAGATGATTTATTCACGAAAATCACGAAATGAGTTTTATTTATAAATTCTGGATGTTTATACTTCATATTTTATTTTCTATTATATTTTAATAACATTTTTTTTTCTCGTTTTAATTAAAAGTTACTATAATAAAATATTTGCGAAAAAACATAAATGACTTAATAAATATGTTTTATTTGAAGAGGAGATTAAAATATTTCAACAACATTTTTTTCCTCTTTCTACTATAAGGGAAGGTAGTTAAATTTTCTTAAAAAACATAATAATTTAATAAAATAAAATACCTGTGTGTTTTATTTTACAGTAAAATCATTTCATTTTTTTTTAAATGAGAACTATGGATAATTTAATTAGAGTGAAATAAGTATAAAAACACATTTTCATTAATATTTTCAAGAACATTTTATCCATATCTATACACTCACATATTTTCATATATCATATTTATTTTATTTAGTTACTTAATTACATTCTCTCCTTTAAAATTTAGAAATAAATTTGTGTTGTTTTTTTTTTTTTTTTTTTTTTTTTTATTTTTTTAAAATTTTTTTTTTTTTTTTTTTTTTTTATTTTTTTT
>Ga0123342_1009635_pt1 | contig 11456 bp, 4 predicted proteins | sample Turbeawhitnodule_FD_89960 | JGI IMG/M metagenome (GOLD analysis project Ga0123342, IMG submission 89960) | Root nodule microbial communities of legume samples collected from Mexico - Turtle bean Mexico white nodule | ecosystem: Host-associated > Plants > Roots > Nodule | place: Mexico: Nepantla... | reverse complement strand
TCATAGGACCGCATTTGTAAATTCCAGATTTACAAATGCGTGTTGATCAAATGCGGTTCTATGACCGCATTTGTAAATTTAAAATAGCCGCATTTGTTTAACTTATCTGCACTAGTGAATGAGCGTCGAATTCCCTCCCAACTAGAAGGGATTAAGTATAGATTGATATGACGAGATGATTATGAACATGTTGGCGTGTATGTGACCTATTTGAGCCTTTACACCTTGGGTGATGCTATACTCTACCGTGTTTTCTCGACATCTCAGACAGAAGCAACCTTAAACATTTAGATTAATCAAACTGAGATGTTCTCATAGTGCAATTAAGAATCATTCAAGATATTCTTCAATTCTCTTGGTTTTCTCAAAGAATTCAAAAGGTTGTGTGTTAGTATTGAAACTTCACTTGTGGTTGCTTCTACTGTGGGTTAATCCCATATTGATTCCTTTTGAATTTTCAGGGTTGAACTATTCTTCTCTTAGTTTTTTTGTTATATTTTTCTTGGTGTGATCCAAAGATAAAACATATCTCCTTGAGTCTGTTTAAGAGTTGATTTTCTTGTTTCCTATCTTGTATATGTTTCTCATGTGTTGAGTGTTTGTAATTGACATATAAAGAAAGTGAATTTGAGTTTGTGTAATATTTCTCATCCTTTCTTAATCTTTGAATATTGTTCTACCTATTTTGTATTTTTGTGTGCAATCTTTATCAATCTTAATTCCTCAATTAATTGCATTCAAATTTTAATTAGAATTTCTTTTCAATAGAGTTTAAGAACGAGTTAATCTTTTCAAGTAAGTTTTAAAAACCAATTCACTCCTCTTGGTTTAGCTTAGCCTCAATCTATTTTCTAATAGGTACTTGCGACTAGGCATGGGTGGTATTTTTCATGTGTCATGTGTGCACATGTGCATCATTAGTTAGGTTGGCCTTGTCTATAAATGGGGACTTATATTGTCACTTAAATGTCTAATTGTATGCTTAACTACCAGTTAGTTAAATTGTTACAGATTACAAATTGATAACTCAAGAGCGAGAGTTGGCTAAGAGAAATTTTTTGAGTTGTAATGTCTATTTTTATGGTGAATTTTATCGTGAATGTAGGCTCAAGTTTGTTCAAATTGAACCATATTATCTTCTTTGTGTGATATTCTATCTTTTTTCACACTCTCATCTTATTATTTTGTATTCACTTGCGAATAATTTTGTTATTGAGAAATTTATTTAATTTTGTTATTGAGAATTTATTTATGTGGTAGAAGATCTCACAATGAACTTGTGCATTGATATTCACAATCTTGAATATACAATTTTTCTAGGTTAATTTTCCAATTTGATTCTTGATTCAGTGAATGAGAATTGATATTTTATGGTACAAAATTCAAAATGTTCTTGAAAATGAGAATTGATATTTTATGGTACAAAATTCAAAATGTTCTTGAAGTGTAATTGATTTTGTAATGGCAAACTCTTTCAATTACATATGGAATTGAATTTAGGATTCTCATTGTTTTTTCTTGAATTGAATTTATAACTTAAATTTATTAAATATAGTTTATTAATTCTTATTACCTACTTGAAATTTGAATTTTAAAAGTTCATATATATATATATATTGTTTTGTGGTTAGAAAATTAGAGAATTAACCATTATTTTTCATACTCCTAAACTTTAGAATAATTAAAACCACATAAAACTCTCGAAACTAATTTGAAATTGAAATAAACCTAATTTTAAAATTGAAATTAAAAGTAAAATTAAACGTGAATGCCTTTTGTAAATTAGATATAACTTAATCCATAACACTATATATTAATTGTAAGATATTATTTGATGTATTTATACAACTATAGTATTTTTTTTATCAAAAAAAAATTAAATTAATTAAAGAGATATTAAGGAGTATCCAACCCATTTAAAGAATAAAAAAAATATACCTATTTATATTTCAAACAGATACCACTACCCTTCCTAAAGCTGCCTAACAGAGGAAAGAGTGTTTAATTATTAATCTTCTAATGTGTTTTATTGAAATTCTTCTAGTAGTTTATAGATTTTTCACATTCCAAAAATTACCACATACTATGAAGAACTTTAGTTGCAACTCAACTCATATTAACCTCATAACAGTCTTAAAGATCAAAGAGTAAGGATTTTTTTACACTAACTTTAATACTAGCAGTCATAGCAAACAACTCCAAAACTAGCTTCACCAATCATCAACAAAAAAACGAATGGAAACCTTAGATCTAGAAGGAGAAACTACGATACAGTGCCATTGATAACCATTGATATTCTCTTAGAATGAGAAGAACATGTTTTTTTCATACAAAACACAAAACGTAAGATCTCTGTCTCCAAGAAGTAAAATCTTCAAGCATTTTGCTGTTCCACTTGAAGGACAAGGAGTTTTGGTAAGTGAGACTCATAATCAAATGGATAATGGTTGGAGAAAATCCAAAATCACTTAGTTAATTTTAAGAATCTTCAATCAATCTATCGTTGTCGTACGATAACCTATTTTATTTATCTTATATATATATATATAGATTTATAAAAAAATAATCATATGCAAAGTATATAAAAAATAAAATTACAAAATGTTTGATACAACCATAAATAATAAAAAACTAGGAGATTAAAAAAAATAACTATTTATCTATTTTCTAGTTATTTTTACCCAACAAGCCAACTTAAATCCAATAACTGTTTCAACGCCGCAAAACTAAACAAAGCTGGAAAAATAAGAAAGAGGGAAACGCGCTTTTCAATAATTGGGGAAGCGCGTCCAATTCAAGCATCGTCTTGTTCTTTGTCCCTTTTCTCTCTCTCTCCATTTTTGAGCTGTCACTAAGGTCACCTATAAATTTCAAACTCTTGAAAATTCAATTTTCGTTGCACAGTACAATCCTAGTACATATAGGTTTAAACCGTTTCGTGATTTGAATATTGTTTTTTGTTTTGAATTTTGCAATCGAATTTGGAGGGAGATGGCGGCGCCGAATAGAATCGAACGCGCTCACCAGATGTACCGTGAAGGACGATACGAGGAGGCGTTAGGGTTCTACACAGAGGCAATCGCCTTGGCCAAGACTAACCCACAGAAGATCGCGTTGCATAGCAATCGAGCGGCCTGCTTTCTGAAGCTTCACGATTTCAAAAAGGTTACCTTTCTTTCTCGTTCTCTTTTGAATTTGTTACTGGTGTTTTGGTTCGGGAAGTGGTTTTCTATGTTGTGTAAAGTGAGTGAATTGCTCCAATTCCAGTTTTTATTTTGTTTAATTTCATGTAATTGGAAGTTGTTGAGTTTTGTAATAATTATGGAAGTTCTAAACAATCTTCGTTACGACTCCTGTACTAGGGAGTAACTGTTTGATTGATAAAAAGTGAAGTTGTGTATAAACAGGGTTTGATTATGTAGATGTTTCAGTTTATTAGGTTTGGCTGGGAAAATTGCTTGCGAATTTTAGCAAAAATTATTGGGGGTGTGAATGAAAATTTGTGTAGTTGAATTTGAATATGTTCATTTCATTCTCTTATGTCTCTGTAAAGGATATGCGGTTATTTGTAATTGTAAATCCATTGAATTAAAACGAAATATAGTTTAATTTTGATTTACACTGAAGACTAAGTAGAAATCATTCTAGATGTGATTTTAATGTAATTTTTTAAAAATTAATGAATTTCAACTATATGACACTTCATGACGGAATAACAGTGTGAAAAAAATTACAGCATATTCATTTAGATTTTAACAAATACTGGTTGCTTTGTTGATGTTTATTTTTTGGCCTGAGATTGTACAATCTCATTCTATAGTTGTTGTCCACTTGTTAAAAGTTTTGTAATACATTGGTTTGAATTATTTCTTTTTTAATCTCTGTTTAGGTTCCACCTAATCCTAGTTGAGTCAAATGAAGACATTGGTTATGATTTCAACCTTCTAAAACGACGCCCTTGCTTACCATTTTCCTTCCATTTCCAAGCTTATGCTGCATGCATTCCTGTCTAATACTTTTTCTTTTCGGGATGCAATCAATCCTTGTTATTTCAGGCAGCAGAAGAGTGTACCTCGGTGCTTGAGCTTGATCAAAAGCACAGTGGGGCATTGATGCTGCGGGCTCAAACGCTAGTCACCCTGAAGGAGTACCATTCAGCTCTTTTTGATGTCAACAGACTGTTAGAGTTGAATCCATCTTCAGAGGTTTATCAAAATCTTCAAGCTCGCTTGAAGACACAGTTGGTAGGCACTGTTATCTCTTCTCTTTTTTTTTGCAATTTCACTTGCATGGGTAACATGGTTTTGTGGTACCAGGAGAATTACTAATTATGGCTATGGACATATGGTTCCAACTTCATAATAATAGTAATGTTAATATGGCTGTTATTGCTGTTATTCTTTTTTTTTTTTATACTTTTCTGCTTAGGATTTTCCCTTTTTTTTTCTACACACGCCTTTTTCTACATATGCATTGCACTGTGGTAACATGGTTAGGATTTTCCTAGTTGGAGGGACACTCATGAAGTGTATGTGCAAGTTAAGATTATAGCAGAGTTAGAAAGTGTTCATTTTATGAATGTTGCAAGAGAAAGTGGAAGTAGAGTAAAAAGGAGTAGAGAAAGATGAGTTAGACTAATCTAGTATATTTGGCCTAGAATTTTATTGTTGTATAGACGAAGTATTTTATCAGCTGGTAGTAAGATTTTCTTTTCTCTATATTCTTGCTCAAGGAAAGTCACTTGCTCCAATACCAGAATCAGAAGAGGAGTTTGAAGAACAAGAAGACGAGGAGCCTGAACTGATAATTGAAGGGGAGAAGGAAAATGAAGAGATAGGAGAGAAATATTCTTCGATTTCTAATATTAGGACAGAACAGAAGGATGAACTTGGTAAAGGTATTCTTAGTACTGAATGCGCTGCTCATGAAGCAGACCTCAAGTTTTCAATGAAGCAAGGGAGAAACCAAAACCATGACTCTAAGAAGTTCACAGCCGATGTTATAGCTCCTAAAGCACCAAGCAGGGAATCAAATGAGCGACATTCAAAAGGATGGCAAACAATTCCAAAACCAAAAGGACATTCAGCTCTAGACTATGGTCGGTGGGATAGTGTTGAAGATGATTCTAGTGATGATAATAGTGACAATGAAGAAGAAGAATCTTTGCCTCAATACCGCTTTCGTGTAAGAACAGTTGGTGTCCGTCCTGTAAAGTGACATGTTTCCACTCTCTACATTACCTATAAATGACTGTTTTGATCCCTTGAACATAACAATGGTATTTGACGGGAAAGAATCAGTGGGTTGCAATGGCTCTATCATGTTGTACGCCAGGAAGATCTATGAATCCTATAGAAGTACTGATCTATACTATGAGTTGGTTTGAATGTCAGTGATGATGGGCTATTTGAACTCTGAATTTTACACGGAACCCTCCTTTTGAAGCTGCTAACGTCCTGTTGTGATAGCAAGTTTAAAGGTTCGTGTTTCCATATTGGACGAAAAGTGTGCGGAGTGTTTTTCTGCTGTTGAGGCTCATACAGTGAGTAAAATCCATTCCAGCTGGAGCAGGCTGATTACTTTTCTTGGTGATACTATTTCCACATCTATAAATAATATTCAAATTTCCTGATAATTAATTATTGTACCATTTCGCTATTCTGTAATTTAATACCAAAATAAAGTCATTCTAGGGGGCTCGAACCTGTGCTTTATGCTCTGCCTTTTGTTTTATTGTGTAATATGATTAATTTGTTTCACCAATAGTTTTATATTCATGTCTTCTTATACACTAAATTTTCTGCAAATTCCACACCCCATATACATTTATTTCCTTAGATTTCTCTGTTTCTAGAGTGCAATTTGATTTTATATTCAGTTTGAGCTCGATAATTTTGAGCTGATGATAGAATTTGTTTAAGCATTCTGCAGGACCTTTCCAAGTTTCCACTAACCGTTGGCGAATCTAATTTGGGGCAAAAGGCAGCCTATAAATTCATTATTGTAGTTTTGACCGTTTATGTAGTTGCCTCCTAATGGATTTCACCGATCATGTATTTCTTATCATCGAACGCATGAACGTGAACATGATATGAAAATACTGTTTTGATTGTTTTGTTCTACATAGATAGCTGTCAGTTCCTACCTATATATATATATATATATATATATATAAGAGAGCCGTACGACCAAGATCATATATCGGACTTGGTCATTAGACCGACCGACACCATATAGCCAATTACACTTAAGCAGAATTAGTGAAGTTAATTAACAATCAAGAGTTAGGTAATACACTTCTAAACATAATCCAACTCTCTAATCTGACCCAATAAGAAAGACCAACCAAAATAATATAAATAGCACAGATCTAAAAACCAGTTACATCATTGTACAGTACTAAACTTACTGAGTACCAAATACTAAATCTGACTAGAGTATCAGAGTGTCTTCTGCAGGTACCATCTGATTCAGGACTACATGGGGATCGAGGAGTGGAATGAGTAGAGGGAAGGAAGGAGATTGTTTGAGTTAATATTTATGGAGGAGGTAAGAAAACAGAGTTCAATATTTTCATGCATTGTATTACAATAGCAGTTTATATATATATTATTCTCGTAGGCGATTGAGTTCCAGAGAACTATTAGAATTGCTCTTCTATTTTCTTGGTTGGTTCGTTTCCCCTTATTCTGCTTGAACCATATCAGAAAACAGAACACGTGTACACAAACACATAAAATTGGGTGACTGTAGTAACACTCAGGTCCTCACTATCAATACGCTCTAATTTTTGTTGGCAGTTACTCAAATTCGAACGTAAATCTATTTGATACAAATCATTCCTATTGTGGATAAATTTTTAAACTACAAGCACATTGCATTGGAATTCAATTATCTGTTTGGTACTAAAGTAAATGTGCCGTTCCTATTTTATACACAGAATAATTCAATAAAACTCCAGTGTCTATGAAACTCTGCTTTGATCTTATATATTTATGTTTGTCGAAATCATATTTGCTTTTCACATGTACTAGTTGTATATGGCGTATTTGGTAGTTTCATTCCATTTTATTAAATTCCTGTATACATCTTGAAAGATTGACGCTTTCAACATGACAATTACTAAGAACCTGAGAATCATAATACAAAGAGATACCCACCTAAGATTTAAACTTGAAAAAAATAATAAACTGGCTAAAGTATGGTTAGGAAAAAGAAATATATTGCGTACCAAGTTAATGCTCGTTTGAGTAACGCAAGCTTTTATCCATAAATTGTTATGCACATTCTCTCAAATGCATTCGATTAATAAAAGTAAAATATGATAACATCTCAAATTATTTCTAGATCCTCTATTATATACTTAATAACTTTCTATTTTTCCCTTTTGCCAAGTTTATATATAGGATGAAAAATGGGTCAAGTTCAACCTGAACCAACTCTATTCTACTCAACTTTTAGAATATGACTAGTTATATATTTATATTTGTTTTATCTTGATCAAAATTTACAAAGTACCTATATAAAAAGAAGTTTACAATCGTCTCGATCAAGTTAGATGTTCAAATTACACCAACCAAAAGATTAAGATAGTTGTTTTTGGTGAGAATAATTTTTTAAACTTATCTTTGGTGGATGAAGTTAGATGTTCAAATTACACCAACCTAAACATATAAAATTTCTGAATTTTTTTAAATTACACTAGCAAAATTTGGTGATTTCAATTTAGATAATGATAAAGCTTACAATTTGAGTACACAATTGATTAATCAAAGTATGAAATCCAATATTCATAGTTATTAAAACTTAATTTTCATAATTAAAAATACAAAAAAAAAAATAAATTATAATTTTTAATAAATTTTATTTATAAAATAGAGATGTCAAAATGGTTCTGGCCAACCACATAATCTATTATTCAGGTCAAGTTAAGCTTCAAGGGTTGATTAGTAAAAAGATATATTGTATATAACTAGATCATATGCTTAAAACCTTCTTATTTGAGAAAGAGCTTTTCAACAATGGGTTGTTGAGGTTAATACCCGAGTATCTCATTTCATACTATTTCTTCCTGCACCTCCATATCTTCTTCTCCCACCTCCATACACAACATGAAAATATATTTTTATTCTTATTGTGTCACTCCTATAGAGTAGTTTCTGTATTATGTAATTCGGAAATTTATTTGAAAAAAAACTTCCGGATCACATAATCCAGAAGCTAAATAAGACTTCCAGAGTGTATTCCGAAAAGTAATCATGCATTTGAAAAAAGTCTTTCAAATTATATAATCCAGAAGCTAATTACAAATTTGAAAAATGACTTCTGAATTACGTAATCCGAAATATTATAGAGAGACATTTTTAGAAATTCAAAAATATATGGAGGTGAGAGAAGAAGGTATGGAGGTGCAGGAAGAAACAATCCTGTGTCATTGTCTTTTCTTCTAAATTGGGAGGTGGAGCAAACTTCCTTCGACTGAACTCAAGCAATTCGTTTACACTAATAAATGGTAGGAAAATTAGTCAACAAAATCACTATTCATTAATTTGATGGAAGTATGGTCTTAGAAGGAAATTTACTTCCTACACCCCTCCTTTTTGACATGCACTTCCACAATTTTCAAAATGATTATTTTATTCTTCTTTAAAGTGACTTTTGGAATGCCCATTTTGGAAAATTTCCTATAGCACACCTTTGAAATTCATGAAATATATTCTTGAACATGTTTTATGGAACATGACAAAATTTTCAGAACAAGATTTTTGGATTAAATTTCCAGAATGCATGAAATACATTCCAGAACAGAATTTTCAAAACAAACTTTCTACAGAAATGAGTTTTCTAGAACAAGCTTTCAGAACACACATGTCTTCCAAAAAGAGCTTTCTGGAACAAGAATTTTTTTACTCTTCTTCTTTTAACTACAACGTTCTCCTTCTCTTCTTCTTTTTCTCATGCAATGGTGATGATGTAGCAGCGACAACAATGATGGTAACAACGATGGTGGGATGCAGTGAGGGAGAAGCGGATGGAGAGCAATTCGATCATTTCACCCAATTATGGGGTGCAGGTTCAAAAATGGGAGGTGCAGGTTCAAAAATGGGAGGTGCAGGAAGTAATAATCTCTTAAAAGATTTTACTCTCCTCTCTCCCCTTGTGCAACATTCATTTGACCATGTGAAAAGCATTTTGAATATTTTCTTACTTACTCCTTGTCCTTTTAAGCCACCTTTCACCTATAAATAAAAGCTCATCCCTTTCCATTCTCATAGTTCATTTTCTCGGCTAAACAATAGTGTTAAGAGTTAAGCTTTCTTTTTTTTCTTTTTCTTTTCCTCCTTTTGTAACGCCATGTTCCAATGCCATAATTTATTCAACCTCCTTATGTCATAGACATTTAAAAAACTACAAAATCAATTGGTGGAGTTCTCCTTGGCTTCATTCTTGTTCTTCAGTTTGGATGAGAATTTGATGGAGAAGGATGCAATAAAAGTGGATTTGTTCGGTGAGAAATGACTGAGTTGTGTATGCAAGGAGAAAAGGAAGCTACGAAAATGTTAGGCCAACTCCAAGCTAAATTCCTAAGCTAATTCACTATTTAGAGCGAAAGCAAGAGAAGAAAGATCAAAAAGAGATTGGCTGGAAATAATTCAACGGCAATTTAATGCTTTCAAGTCTAAATTTTACATAGAAAAACACTCTTATTTATAATTCTTTAGTCACCTAAAATTGTGTCACAAGCTTCCAAAACCCTCTCCACTCACACAATGACATGTGACACTAGTAACTTGTGGAGCAAGCTTCATAATCCTCTCCATTCATATAATGACATTTGGCAAGGATAGCTTACAACGCAAGCTTTGAAATACTCTCCAATGAGAAGTGGACAAGTGACTAAAGAGACTTAGAGAGCAAGACAAAGTGGTGCCTACTTGGAGTTTCACATGTGGCACCTTCTTAGAGTCTTGCAAGCTTCAAAAGTGAACGTCCAATATGGCTTTGGATACAAGGCCCAAGGCCCCAAATTTTATGCTACTTAGCCCAAAATAAATTCCTAAACTACTCTGTACAAATATTTACAAGGCTTAGAAGAAAGAATACTGAAGATTAGATGTTTCCTTCGAAAATGTTACATATTCTTTAATCTTATAATGTGGTGACTTGGATGGACCTCCATCGGATCGTCCCTCTTTAAAAGGATATGTCCTCAAATCCGAATGTTGCTCAGGGTGGCTACCTTTATTTACTATATTTTGTAGATTTTCTTCTAGGATCAAATATCTTTTTGTAAAAACAATCAAACAGCAAGTGATATTTGTACAGAAGAATTAACAATAAATGTAAAAGAGGACATTCCTTTCAAGGTCAATGTACCCCTTACATGTTGATAGATAAATATATATGATCCAAGGGATATTTTTATTTTTATCTTTATTTATTTGTTTTTCTATCTTATAAAGTTGCTTAATAGTTTGATTTAGCTATTTTGTTTCAAATAATCTTTCACCAGGTTTTCCTCTAGAGGAGTTTAAATCCATGTTTGGTTCAACTCTAGATAGAGGTTTTTTAATTTTTAGTTGTGTTTGTAGTTGGTTTTCCACTACTTGTGAATGTATTGAAAAACTAACCACAAACTTATTTCCTCTTTGAGTGAAAGTAATTTTATTATAACGACCATGGTAAACAAGTTTATGATCAAATTGTCCATATCATTCTAATAAAATATCACAAGCTTCTTAGGATATAATGTTACTAAAAACATTTATTGCATAACGTCTTATAGAGAGCTTGACTTTCATTTGTTGATCCACAACTAAATTCTCATATTTTTTTTAATCCAAGAAGATTTAGAAAATTGGGAATGGGCCTCTATGTTGAGTTTCAACATTTTAACCACCAAAGTACTTTTAAAATTATAACAACATCTACTATCCATAAGAGAATAATTTTTAAAAATTTGACAATTTGTTTGAAAAATATTCTCTCTATGGGTAATAATATAACAAGAATAAGTTAAACCAATATGTGAAGTATTGGGTCTAGACTCTTCTTCTTCAAAATCCAAAACTTCATCTTTAATGGATAAAGATGTAGTTTGGTTAAATCTTCACTTTCAGATTCCTTTAAAACCAAACTACTTATTTGGGGCCACTTAGAAGAGTAATTCCCCTAATCATTTATTGATGAGGACCTGAGAGAGAGTGCACTTACTGACCAAACCCAACATTCCAGGAGGATGACTCAGAGCATGACTCAAGATACAGGGCTAGGTCAGGATCTACCTCTAGCCAATGCTTAAGCGCCTAGTGATGGAAACCAAGTAGAGGATGCTCTAGGCCATGAAGCCCAAGCCCAACAAGGGGCCCAAGCCCACCAAGGGGTCCAAGCCCAACAAGGGGCCCAAGCCCAACGAATTACTAGGAGCATGGCAAGAGCTTTGGGACAAGAGTATA
>Ga0123342_1009634_pt1 | contig 11458 bp, 9 predicted proteins | sample Turbeawhitnodule_FD_89960 | JGI IMG/M metagenome (GOLD analysis project Ga0123342, IMG submission 89960) | Root nodule microbial communities of legume samples collected from Mexico - Turtle bean Mexico white nodule | ecosystem: Host-associated > Plants > Roots > Nodule | place: Mexico: Nepantla... | reverse complement strand
ATATATATATATATATATATATATATATATATATATATATATATATATATATATTGTGAAAGGGGAGATGCATTTGATTCATATGCTTGAATTTTTTCCTAAATTTGGTCGAATTTATATTTACAAAATTTATGCTTACTCTAATATCTCTTGCCCCATCATTAACAAATTATCCGTTAGCATGTTTATGTGTTGCTACCCATACTTCTTCCCTACTAACTTTGTGACCAAATTCTTGTTCCTATAAAATGTAGCAAAAGTATATGAATCATGACACATTATATAACAAAAATGATTGAAGAATTAAGTTACCATCTCATCTTTCTTCTATCCAATGCTCTTGGATCCACCAGTATGAGGATATGTTTGCTTCTTTCTATTATCCTTGTTTTGTTTTGGCAATTTCCTAAGCATACATGTAGTAAAATAATAATTATAAGTAAATCAACACTTTAAAGAATAAAGTAGCTTTTATTAACTTTGTCTTTGAATTTAAAAGATAGTTAACAAAGGAAGTTGAATGGTCTTTTTTCATTTCTTTTGTTCACATTGCAATAATTTCATCTTTATTGTGTATTCCATCATCTCTTTGTGGCCATAGTTGTTGCCTATACTCACTCAATTTTATGTTCAGTGATTTGAAGATATATCTTACATGAGCATCAGATTGAACTTAAAATTTAGCCTTCACAATTATTACACAAGTAAATTTAATGACAATTGCAATATTATATCAATTAAAACATAGCAAAAATCCATAAATCAATTACTTGAATGGTTTTCTTAAGTATATTTTTTTTAATCTTTGAGAATTTTCATCCAACTTTAATAGCTAATAGAAAATGCACTAACATTTCTTGCAACATGACTTAAATATCTATTCAACAATGTTCCACTATCATCAATTTGTTGGTTCTCATTATTCTAGCTCAAAATAATCCTTTCATCGATTGATAACAATTAGTCATTATTCACTGTTAATTGTTTTCTAACTTTTGTGCCTTCATTATGTGTAAAAATAAATGTCAAATTTTTTGTTAATTTAAGCAGACGAACATAAAAAAAAAAATACCATGTGTGTTTGCAATGTTATTGATTCAAACTTATCAATGATATCAACAAGCCATAACAAAATTTAAATTGAATCTTCTTAGGATTTGTGTCAAAATTACACTTATGGAAAGCCAACCCAGTATGTGTATTCCACCTAGATAAGGTTCCAAGACCAGGAAAATCACTAATGGTTCACAATATAGTTGCATGTATTAAACACTTCATTATTATATTAATCAAAAGTTTCAAGTCCAGTGTTGCATATCTCTTTTAATTCTTCAATTAATGACATTAAATATACATTGATATCATTTCCAGGTACACTTTTACCAGGAACGATCATGGAAAGAATGAATGAACTCTACTTCATAAATATCCAAGGAAGATTATAGGGTTTGAGTACAGTAGGCCAAGTATTATGACTTGTACGCAAATCACCAAATGGATTGAATCCATTAGTAGCCAAACCAAGTCTGACATTCCGAGCATCAGGAGCAAATTGAGGATTCATTAGATTAAATTTCTTCCACGCTTCATAATCCCTCTAATGCCTTAGTATGCTTTCGTTTGTACTTAATGATGCATGTCATTGCATATGCTCGTCTATTTTAGAAGACAAGAACATTTGTTGTAAACGTGGCTTCAATGGAAAATATCTCAAAACTTTAGCAAGAAAATTCTTTTGTGTCATCAACAACCTTGCTCTTCTTTCTTCTCTTTCAACTAGATTCATCACATTTCTTGTTGATGACTTTTTACGGCAAGTGCACCGCGTTGTCAGAAGTAATAATTTGTCCCTAAGGACGGATATCGATCCCACAAGGAACAATTGAATATTCAAGTAAAATATTCGCTAAATATAAAAAACAGAATAATAAAAGTTGGTTTGAGGATTGCTATGATGGCAAGAATTAACAAGAAAAACAATTCAAAGAGTTGTTGCTCAAATTGGAAAAATAGAGATTAGGTTTCATCTTTCTCACTCTTATGTATTTTGATTAACATGTTAATATTAAGTTTTTTGATTGAAATTGATGCCCGTAGAAAATTCATTTATATCGATTCATTGCATATAAAATTCTTAAGAATTTTCATAAATATCAATTTCTCGCATATTTATAGAAACAACTTAGAATCAGACTCACACGTTAATGGTAACTAACATTTCAAGTTTATTTCTAGCTCTCAAATATGTTACGTATTGTTATTTAAGTGAGAACCCTAAAAATACCTCTCGGTCAAATTTAAGATTTTCAAACTGTCACAACGGTTTAGAAGTAAAACAACAATACCAATAATCAATGAATAACAGAATATTAAATATTTAAATATCACCTCAATACATAAGAGTTCGAACAGATTACTCCCAATCTCAAATGGTAGAATTAGCCACACATGCTTCTAGCACCTTCAATTGTATTTTTCTTTCAATTTGGCACACTAGGGTTGTGCGTCTAGCCCCCTATTTAACCAAATTTGCTAGGGTTAGGTGAGTTTTTGCGTTGTGCTCATGGGCGTAAGGATAAAAAAATAAAAAAAGCCAAATTATTCTGACGTATTCTCGCTGCTGAGTTGGACTTTTTTTCTCTCTTTTGTGTGTTTTGGGCCTTCCAACTTTCTTCTTTTAGCATATATCATTCTTCTTTAGTCAAAATCTCCATTATTTCCTAGAAACTTGCAATTAATACCAAATTTGGGAATAAAATGATCTTATTCAATTAAAGATAATAACAACTGTAAAAAGGTATAAATTCATAAATTAGAGATTATTTTATATGTAAATTAGCAATTAATAATCATAAGTTCCTATATTTTAATATAAAATATTATGAAAACTAGGCACTTACGACTCTCGCCAACATAGAATCTTGTTTGTCCTCAAGCAAAGTAAATGAATATATTTGAATTTAAATATCAAAACAGCTTAATTCACTAAACAAAAAATTAAATTAGAAACTTATGATGCTTCTAAATTCAAATATAGAAATATATAGACACAATCAACTTCCAGGATCAAATTAAAACAAATAAATGACAATTCATCAAGGAATATCTTATATGTTCACAGGTATGTGTTTCTCTCTATTTTCACTGAATTATAACAAATCACAGTTGCTTTTCATTTCATCTTCAAATGAAAAACATATTAGAAACATGAATCTTGAGGTCTTTTCCAGGGTTGTAATGAGGTTGAGTTTCCAAAAAAATATTGGTTTTTCATATAACAAAATGCACATCTTAAAGAAGAAGAACTTACCTACAATCTAATTATAGAGAATATATATGTTATCTAACCACTATTTTCTTTTGACTTCACACTTTTCCTTGTTTTTTTTTTTTCTAACTCTTCATGATTTTCATGATGAATTTTTTGCTTTTCTCTTTCTTTTCCTTTTTCAGTTTCTCTCATTTTTTTTGAATTTTCTACTTTTTTTTAGCTTTCACAATCAGAACCAACCATTCCCTTTTCTATATGTATTGCATCTATGTTCTCCTTCCTTAAACATGCTAAAGGGTATGAAAATATATAATCAAAGGTTAAGGTGCAATAATAACAAAAATTCTTGGCCCAAAGGGGATATATAAAAAAAATGGAATTCTAATACGATAAAGGTTGGCTATTTGGTCCTAGTTTCCTAATTAACACAAACAAATGTCTCAATCATCTTCATGCTCTTTTATGATGTAACAAAAATAAAAATTAAGCAACCACAACTGTCAATTCATCAGTAAAACTCTCAAAATTGTTTAAGGTTCACACACTCACTTAGTTTAATTGACCTCATTCCTCTTTGTTTTGTCATTCTCTGTTGTAATCAATCATCCTGTTAAATTTCCAGGTATCACAATTTTAACTACATTTGAATAGAGATTCAATCATATTTTCTTTTCTAACTTGTGTCTAATTCATCTCACTATTTACTATTTAAACACAAATTCTTTTTTTTTCACAATTAAAAATTAATATTTTATTTTTTTTATTTGAGAAAAAAAAAACTAGAAAACAAACAAATTAAAATTGAAATTTATTCAAGAAAGATAATTCAAGACCTAAAACTAACAATTTAACAAAAGCAAATTTATTCAAAATACAAAATAAGCAATTGAAACAAACTAAAAAAATAAGCAAATAAACAGAAAATAAAATTCAAATAACTAAAAAGAAAAGAGAATTAGAAAGATAAAACCATATTTTTACTCAATCCTCTCTTAAGAAGTCATCCTGGTTTTTGTTAAAATCTTTATCGATAATCTTGCTTCATTTGTTGGATTTGCTGCCCCTGAATAATAGAACCTGTCCCCAGGTCAAAATACTTAACCTGCAAAATGATTAGGAAGCATATAGGATTTTTTATTTTATTTTTTTGAAAAATAAAATCAATAAAGGTAACAAAACCACATAAAACTAAAATGTGAAATGGGTTGTCTCCCAGTAAGCGCTCGTTTAACGTCATCTAGCTTGACGCCGGTTTATTTCAAGGTGAAAATCTCTCTTTGTTCCATCCTTCCGTACACATACTTCCCCCGCATTAAAATTTTTAGACCATAAAAAAGATTTAAAGTTACTTCCTCATATTGAGTTCTAACTTAAAGTTCTCCTTTGTCAACATCAACTATGATTCTATCAGTCTTCATAAAGGGTCTTCCAAGTATCAAGGGAACCTCCTAATCTTTTTTCATGTCCATCACAATAAAATCCACAAGGAATGTGAATTTATTCACTTTGATTAGAACATCTTCAACCACACCATATGGATACTTGATTACTCGATCAGCTAACTTTAAAGTCATCTTGGTGGGTTTAATCTCCAAATCACTTATTTTCTTCATCATTGCCAAAGGAATTATATTTACGTTTGCCCCCAAATCCAGTAAAGCATTGTCCATAAATAAAGCACCTATAGATATGAGAAGATTAAAACTTCTTGGGTCCTTGGATTTTTTAGGCAAGCCCTTCTGAATAATGGAACTGAATCTATCCTCCAGCTCTATATTTCTCTCTTTAATATAGCTCCTATTTCCGATTTCCTGCAAAATAATTTTTAAGGAGCAATTGTAAAAGAAATTTCTATCCTTCTCTATTTTTGAAGGAGCATGAGGATATGATAAATCTTTTTCAAGAAGACCTCTTTCCTTATTTTTATCTTTTTATTCCTCACTTCTCTTCTTTTCTTTCTCTTTCTCATCTTTTTCCCTCTCAATCTCATCTTTTTCTTCTTTTTCAGTCACTACATTATTGCAATGCTCTTTTGGATTGGGTTGACTGTTGACTGAAAACTGGTCACTTTGTATCTCTACAATTTGTTTGACCCTCTTTTCGATCTAGATCTTTATATTTGTAATCGTTGCCATGTTATTTTCTTATGTGACCACAAGCTTTGTCTGGGTGTCTTCAACTTTACTCATTCGTTTAGGCATGGACGGATCCTCATCTTCAAGTGAATTGTTCTGATAAGAACAGTAACCATTAAGATGATCACCTCCACAAAAATCATAACTGATTAGTTGACTCTGACTTTGAGATGAATGAACAACATGTAATTGTTGGGGGCAATTTAGCCATTTGTGCAGTTAGTTGCTCAATCTGTTGTATCAAAATTTTATTTTGAGCCAAGAGTTTCTGAATACCTTGTCTATCATGTGGGGCTTGATAAATAATTGATGTTATGGCATCAATAATCCTTGTCACTTGTTCTACATCAATAGCCATCATTGTTCCGCCATCTACATCATCTAAGAACATCTTTGTGTCAGATCTAAGACCATTAAGGAATATGCTCAGTTGAGCAATATCTTCAAATCCATGATTTGGGCATTTTCTCAATATTATCTTGGATATTTCCCATGACTTGCAGAAAGATTCCTCTGCTCCTTGTTTGAACATAGAGATTTCAAACTTTGCTTTGATGAAGCGAGAAATTGAAAAAAATCTTTGCAGAAATTTTTCCTCTACATCTTCCCAACTAGTTAGGCGCTAATTTGGAAGTGATTTGAGCTACTCTTTAACTTTACCTGCCAATTAAAAAGAAAACAAGCGCATACAAACATTTTCAATATGACCTGATTTAAAGTCCATTGCTCCCACCAATTCATAAAATGTATCCAAATGTGAATATGGATCATATTGTTCCATTGCCGTAAATTGTTAGGCATTGATGAGACTGAGAAAATCAGGATTTATTTCCAAGGCCTTGGCGGTAGCAGGTATTGCAATATTAGAAAATTGCTTTGGCCCTTGGTACATGACAAAATCTGCAAGTGTCCTCCTAGGGAGTGGTGCTTGTTCTTCTGCCATGTAGCTATCTTCTTGAAAGATATTAGTAAGGGAAAAAAATAGTGTATTTTTTTTATATATTGAAAAAATAATAAATTCAAAATAAATTTGAGGATAAAATAAAAACAACTTAAAACAAATCTGCAAAATAAAACAAACAAAAGTAAAACAATAAACAAAATAGCAAACAAGTAAACAAATATAAACAAAAAAATTTAAAATAAATAAACAAAATGAACTCAAATCAAAATAAACAGAATAAAATAAAAACAAAATCTCCAAAATAAAATCTATAAATAAAACAAATCTTCAATTAAATAAAATAAAGATAAATAAACAAATAAACAAATATACACACAATAAACCAATATAAACAAAAATTAAGAACTATTAACAAAAAATAAAAATAGTTAGAATATTTACAATATTTAGGAATTCATACTCAAAAATCAAATTGTTTCCGCACCAAAAACTTGATAACTTTTTACGGCAAATGCACCGCGTTGTTAGAAGTAATAATTTGTCCCTAAGGAAGGATATTGATCCTGCAAGGAACAGTTGAATACTTAAGTAAAAGATTCGCTAAATATAAAAAAACAAAATAATAAAAGTTGGTTTGAGGTTTGTTATGATGGCAATAATTAACAAGAAAACACTTCAAAGAGTTGTTGCTCCAATTGGAAAAATAGGGATTAGGTTTCATCTTTCTCACTCGCATGTATTTTGATTAGCATGTTAATATTAAGTTCTTTGATTGAAATTGATGCCTGTAGAAAATTCATTTATATCGATTTCTCGCAAATAAAATTCTTAAGAATGTTTCCTAAAAATCAATTTCTCGCATATTTATAAAAAAACAACTTAGAATCACAGACGTTAATGACAATTAACATTTCAAGTCCATTTCTAGCACTCAAATATGTTAAGTATTGTTGTTTAGGGCAGTATCCTAAAAACACCTCTCGGTCAAATTTAAGATTTTCAAACTGTCACAACGGTTTAGAAGTAAAACAACAATACCAATAATCAATGAATAACAAAATATTAAATATTTAAATATCACCACAATACATAAGAGTTCGAAATGATTACTCCAAATCCCAAAGGGTAGAATTAGCCACCATACTTCTAACACCTTCCATTCTAACAAGTTCTATTATTTAGGGGGAGCAGATCCAACAAATGAAGCTAGATTATTGATAAAGATTTTAACAAAAACCTGGATGACTTCTTAAGAGAGGATTAAATAAAAATATGATTTTATCTTTCTAATTCTCTTTTCTTTTCAGTTATTTGAATTTTATTTTCTGTTTATTTTCTTATTTGTTTAGTTTGTTTTAATTGTTTATTTTGTATTTTGAATAAATTTGCTTTTGTTAGTTTGTTAGTTGTAGGTCTTGAATTATCTTTCTTGAATAAATTTTAGTTTTAATTTGTTTGTTTTCTAGTTTATTTTTCTCAAATAAAAAAGAACTAGAATATTAATTTTGAATTGTGAAAAATTAAAGATGTTAAGTATTGTTGTTTAGGGCAGAACCCTAAAAACACCTCTCGGTCAGATTTAAGATTTTCAAACTGTCACAACGGTTTAGAAGTAAAACAACAATACCAATAATCAATGAATAACATAATATTAAATATTTAAATATCACCTCAATACATAAGAGTTCGAACAGATTACTTCCAATCCCAAAGGGTAGAATTAGTCACGCATACTTCTATCACATTCCATTATCCCAATTGGTTACAATTCACTCAATGGTGTTTTCCTCTCAATCTGGTACACTAGGGTTGTGCCTCTAGCCCCCTATTTAACCTAATTTGCTAAGGTTAGATGACTTCCTACGTCGTGCTGATTGACTTAATGATAAAAACATAAAAATAGTTTAATTAATCTGACACATTCTAGTTGTTGAGTTGGACTTTTTTTTCTCTCTTTTACACGTTTTAGGCCTTCTAGCTTTCTCCTTTTCGCATATATTATTCTTCTTTAGTCTAAATCTCCATTCTTCCCTAGAAACCTACAATTAACACCAAATTTGGGAATAAAATGATCTTATTCAATTAAAGATCATAAAAAATGTATAAATGTATAAATTCATAAATGAAGGATTATTTTATATGTAAATTAGCAATTAATACTCATAAGTGCCAATATTTTAATATGAAAAATTAAGAAAATTAAGCACTTATCACTTGTAAACTTAGGAATGATTCATTGTTCTAGTGTTTCTGCAAGTAAAAGCACAACTAGTTTAATATAAGAGTCACCCCCGATCTTGATAATATAAATATAACAAAATAGCAAGAACATTATAAATATTTGTAAAAGTCTTATTCAACATTAATTTTAGTTTCATGATCACTAATATATCATAATACGTAAGAGAAATAGCCTACAATCCATGTAATTCCAACTTTCACGGTGAAGCGGAACTCATAATCAAACAAAACATGAAAGAGAGTCCATATGGTTAGAATTTTAACATTTTCGTGAAACTAATTAAGCAAAACATGAAAGAGAGTTCACGGTTGGAATTAATTAGTAATGAATTGTGTTGTAGCTTTTATGGTCATACAGATATTGAATGGGTTAAGAACCCTCCATTCAATACAGCAGGGGGAATTATAAGCATATGGAATAATGGGAGATTTGAGTGTAAAGGGTCAATGAGTGGGAAAGGATTCACAAATCTAAATGGGTTATGAGGCAATGAAAATGTTCTTGTTTCGATTATAACTGTTTGTTGGAGATCTCACATCGACTAGAGATTATATAAGTGGGTGCAAACCTCAACCTCATGAGCCGGTTTCATGGGATTGAGTTAGACTTAAAGTCCACTTCATAACACTGTCACCATGTGATTTTATGGAAAAAAAATTGTGGGAGGAAATAGAAAAAGGTTAGAGATTTGGATTTTATTGACTTATGGTGTAGGGTTGGTAATTTCAATGTTGTGAGGAAAGCTGAAGAGAGAAAAGAAATAGGTCAAAGACATATAAGTTTGATAGAGATGAAGGATTTTAATGATTTTTTTAGAAAGGTTAGAAGTTGTAGAGGTACCTATGGTTAGAATAGATTCACTTGGTACAAACCGAATGGTGAATGGACAAAATTTTGGTATCACGGGAGTGGCGTGTCTGATCATTGTGGTCTCATGTTAAAAGCTGATGAACTTGATTGGGGACCCAAGTTGTTTAAAGTAGTGGATGCTTGGCAACATCATATGGGCTTCAAATAAATAGTTAATGGGTCAGGAATGTATATCATTAGAGAAAAACTGAAATTGCTTAAAATTGACCTTAAACATTGGAACAAAGATGTGTTTGGGGACATTAATAGGATTAGACAAGACATTGTATGAAGATCAATGAATTAGATCTCTATAAGGAAAATTCTGGGTTAAGTGAGGAAAGGAAAAAGGAGAGGAAAAAATTATTTTCAGAGTTGAAAAAGGTTAGTTATCGACAAGAAGCCCTAGATAAACAAAGAGCTAGGAATAATTGGATAAATTTAGGGGATTCTAACACGAAAATTTTCCACTCTATTATGAACTGGAGGAGATCAAAGAATAAAATTACAGGCCTCAACATCTAGGGGAATTTGAATGAACACCTAGGAATTGTGAAGCAGGAGGTTAAATTTTTTTTTTCCAGGAAAAGGACAATAATAGAGTTAAGCTTGAGGGCATATAGTTCAAAATGCTGTCTAGGGAGGGTAATTTGGGGCTAACAACAAGGTCCACAAATATAGAGGTAAAAGAAGCTATTTGGGAGTGTGAGGGTAGCAAAAGTCTTGGACCAAACGAGTTTAATTTTAACCTGATTGGAAATAATTAGGATTCGTCCAAGGTAGATGTTATGGAAGCAATACACGAGTTTCATTCTAGTGGAAGATCGCCTAAAGGTACCAATGCATCATTGGTCTTGCAACTAATGGACTAAATCCTTACGATTACTTAAGTAACAAATATAGTTCGTTCTAATCAGAGAAAATATATGATGTTGTCTATGATGATAGCAAGAGAAAGACAACCCAAAAATGACATATATTTATCTAAGTTCGTTGATAAACGACTTGTGTGCATATTAAAAGATGAATACCAATTTGTGTGCATTATTATTTTTCATCATTAATGATTTTTTAGCATATGGGAATTTGAGCGATTACATTGTTAAAGGACATCATGCTTTCCTAATATTTGAAAAGAACACAATTTACCATGAATTCAAATATGGGAGGAATACATCTTACTTTGAGCATCAAAGGTTTTTAAACATAATAACTCTTATCGTAGGTTAAAAAAGGATTTCAATGGATGTTAGAAGGATAAAGTTGTACCTCCACCCTTAATTGGTGAGCATGTGTATAATCAAGTGTGCCATGTTAAAGTGACTTTTGGGAAAACATAGAAAAATAACGGTGTGAAAAACATATGGAAGAAGAAATCAATATTCTTTGAACTCTCATTGCATATATGTAATGTATGTGGAAAATAATGTTTGTGGTAACATAGTTGGCATGTTAAACATTAAAGGAAAGACAAATGATGGTATCTCATAAAGATCTAGTTGAGATGGGTGTTCATTTAGAGTTACAACCCAACCTTATGGTCAAACGAACATATTTGCCTCTAGCATGTCATACTTAGTCAAAATTTGAAAAGATACGTTTTTGTGGGGATACTCTTCAAATATTAAGATCCTTGTGTCAATGGAAGATTTGAAACTTCTAGGCTTAAAATATTAGGATTGTCATGTTCTCATGTTGGACCTTCCTCTAGTGGTTATTCGTGGCATTTTACCAAAACATGTTAGAAAAGTCATAAACCGTCTTTGTATATCTTTAATGCTATTTGTAGGAAAGTAATTGATCCTAACAGGTTGGATGACATAAAAAATGAAGTTGTCTAGTGATGGAGATCAAGCTCAAGTGGACATGGAGGCCAATCATCAAGAGCAAGTAGAGGTTGAGGCTCAAATGGAGGACGCTCATGGAGTTAATAGCCCACCTCAAAGGCTTACAAGGAGCATGTTCAAGGCTTTAGGAGCTAATGGATGTTTGTTTTCTCTTTTTGTAATTTCTTTGTTTGAAGGTGCTTAGAGGGAAACATAAGAAACCTCTTTTGT
>Ga0123342_1009633_pt1 | contig 11458 bp, 6 predicted proteins | sample Turbeawhitnodule_FD_89960 | JGI IMG/M metagenome (GOLD analysis project Ga0123342, IMG submission 89960) | Root nodule microbial communities of legume samples collected from Mexico - Turtle bean Mexico white nodule | ecosystem: Host-associated > Plants > Roots > Nodule | place: Mexico: Nepantla... | reverse complement strand
GTCATCGACAAACCTAGAAAAGCACGTTTGGGAAAAGCTCATTCATGAAGGTATAGTTTATGATCCATAAAACTTGATCTGGAAATTCTGTTTTGGAAATCTTGTTCTTGAATGCATTTTATGTCTCAGATTCTTTTCTTGAAATTCTACTGTTCTTGAAATTCTGTTATGAAAATCCTGATCCGAAAATCATGTTCTGGAAATTCTAGAAAGCTTGTTCCGGAAGATTTCCAGAACAGGTATTCCAAAAGTCACTATATGAAGGAGACCCTGGTCATTTTAAAAATTATGGGGGTGTTGTTGGAAATTAGGTGAGTGGAGGAAAAAGCCTTTTTTTAAATTTGTTTGTATTGAGCCTTTATTAGACCTTGTATATGTTTTTATTTTTTTTTGTAATTACGGACTTTTTTTTTTAATTTTAGGCCATTGTTTCCTGCACCCAATGATTTTTGACCTGCATCCAATCAACTTTTGAATTTTCAAAATTGCCCTTCATTCTGGAATTGAAAATCCAGAAATAAAAAGTACATTTCAGAAAAGAAAATTTGGAATAGTTTTTTGTGTTTATTAGGAAAATAGATTCTGGAAACGTATTTCGGAAAATGGATTCCAGAATCTAGAAAAGTGTTCTTGAAATCCAAATCCAGAATGTATTTTGATCTGCACCCCTATTATTTAAAAACTAAAAGGGCATTTTTGTAATTTCACATTTAGCATTAACTGCAGGTTCAAAAACTTTGGGTGTAGGAAGCAATTGCTTTAGTTTTAAGAGGTTTGTTAGATGGGTCTAGTAGTGTTTGGGCCCATGAGTACAAGGTCCCTACTATATAAGCCTTATATTGGAGTTTCTTTATCTTTTATTCCTTCCACATTTTCTGTTTTGTCTATTTTTTTTTTTGATCAGCAAAGAATAAAATTAAATTAAGAGGGATACAAAAGGGGTATCCCAACCCTTAGTTTGGTGGAAATTGTGGGAAATAATCCTGCACAAGGATAGTTGTCTATCAGGGTTGATTAGAAGAACTACCTCCTCTGGTTTCACTGGAGGAATCAGTTATCAAGCGACATTGTTGCATCATGATCTTGTTAACTTCGAAATTCCTTCGAAGTATCTAAAGATTGCTAGTCTTGATGCATATTGCGCATCCAATTTTGATTTTTCTTGGGACAATGAGCCAGCTCTTACTTTCTTGACTCAATCTTTAATTTTGTATGTTATGCTCACATGTGTTATTGGATCCAAATCATTGAGGAAACTTTGGATGGTATTTTGATTCAACACTAATTACAGTTCTGCTACTAAGATCCCTTTGAAGTATGCAATGGTAAAGATCCACTATTCCTTTTGATGGGCTTTATGTTCGAAGGTTGATGGGGTGAGAATTTGATGGGCATTACAATCTGTTCTAAGGTTGATGGGGTGAACCGTCTCTCGTAGTATTGGGTATTGGGTTTACCAAATTATAAGTTCTTCTAAAGTTTTGGTTTCCAAAATTAGTCAGTTTGAAGATTACTGTATCAGCAGTACCACATTAATCTGCCCCGGATTTTTGTGGGCGAGTTAGTCTAAAAAATATGAACCATCTTTACTTCACTCGTCATTTTTGTGACTATTTAATTTGGTGACAAAAATCTACGGGGACTAAATTGAGGGCTTACTCTAATGATTTTATGAAGGTGGGTTGGTGGTTTAAATTTTGTGGAGTTAGTGAATAGTTTAGGCAATTCTGTTATATAGTTAGAGAGGAAGATTTAATATTTTGAGGGAGTCTTTTGCACCTTCATTTTGTTATGGAAAAGGAATGTTTTTGTGGCTTCTCATTGGTGTTCTGCTCATAGGACATTCTGATACTTGGTTAAACAGGACAGATTTCTGCATCTCAATTTTTATATTCTTTGTATTGACTTTATATTGCATAGAATATGTTCTGTTATCTATAAAACTGAAACTGCATCTGTCTTCTGTGATAAATTATGTCCTTATTTTGATAAAAGTTGTTCTAGGAATAGAAAGAGAGAAGAGTGCACTATGATGGAGAAAAAGGAATCATTGGACTAGTAAAAGGAAAGTCAAAAGAGTTTGCAAAAGCAAAACTTTAAAACATATCTGTAAAAGGGCTGGTCACTTTGCATATCAGCTGTACTGATACCCTGAAATAGACCAACATTGTATCATTTGCAAATTATAAGTGTGAAAAAGTAACTTCCTCAGTTCTTATAGTTAGGACCTTGATTAAACCCCTTTCTATAGCTCTGGACAACATTGTCTGTCAAGTTTGTTTGTTGTACTTATTATGTATAGTACTTGTATCTTTAAATTTTTGTCTTCCTTTTCTTACTTTTAGGGCACCAAAAGAAAGAGAAATGTAGTAGTATACTTGATTTCCTTATGATTTGTGTTGTTATGCAGTCTCTCCTTCACATTCATCTACCTTGTCTTAGTAATTCTTTATGTTTCCTGGATGCAGAAGTTTTCGACGGAAATATATGAATTTGTACAAGACTAAGTTGGATTTTCTCCAACAAGAACAGGTGGTTTCTTTTCCTTCTTCTTTCTTTGAAAAATATTGATAGGAACCAAAATATATGTTATAATATAACCAAACTATGGAATGATTTAATTTTGGTAATTAGGATGCGTTTGATATGTGCCATATAGTTTTTTCTCTATTAATTCAGTTTTGTCATGTAGTTTAGCCACACACGGTTTTCATTACATTTCTCATTTTCTCTTTTCAACACACATGGTTTAGAATATTTATTTTGTAATGTGTCCTGTTAATGACGATTAGATTTTTGTTTATTAGATAGTTGATGATGACGTTCTTCAAGATTTGGAGCAAATGGAGAAAGAATCAGATTTAGATGATATATTGAATTATCGATCTGCTGCAGAATCTGAGATGCAGGTATGCTCCAAGTTATTTATTGAAAAATCAGTGTTCATTTGTTGCTGTTATATTCCTTATTTGACATGCATATTTTATTCAACTTTGAAATCCGAGAAATGTTTGTTTTTGGGATATTCTCTATTACACAAGGGTTTTAAGTGTCTATCATGAAGTGGCTAAGTATATAACTCCAAAGATGTTCTGTTTGATGAACATAGGTTTCCTTGTACTGATTCCTTTCCTAATGCTCCCAAATCTGTCAAAGATCTTAATTTGTATTTTAGTATAAGTCGAGCTCCTTTGCCAATAACTTCTGTTACACTTGAGTCTATTAATATGCCATCTATCACCTCTAACCTATTATCTTCTGAGTTTGTTTCTGTTCGTAATATAACTACAATGGTTAACACTCATCTTAAGCATAATAGATCTAAATCTGGTATTCTGTAGTCCAGAATTCATCCCTCATTGTTTCTCTCTCATTCCGTACCTAAAAATTTTAAGCAAGCACATGAGGATGCTAATCGGTTGGCTGCGATGCAGCATGTATACAATGCACTTATGAAGTAGGAATAGGATGCACTTATGCAACAAAATATACGGGACTTAGTATCTCTACCTCCTAATAGACAAGCTGTTGGCTGTAAGTGGGTTTTTAGATTCAAGGAAAATGCATATGACTCTTGGAAACAACAAGTTGAACCTATCATAAAGTCACTCAGACTTCACAAATTTGTTGTAAATCCTGTGATTCCTCCGCGTTTCCTTTATGATGATGACTGTGCCTCTGGAACAATGAATCTGACCTATGAAGAATGGGAAGTCCAAGATCAAATATTGCTTTTTTGGCTTCAATCAACAATGTCTAAGTCTATCTTGTCCCGCATTCCATGGACGATATTTTTAGCTTACATCTCTTGCCAAACCTTTGTCATTGAAAGCATTTTGTAATGTTGATTAGGCATGTGATATTGATGATAGACGTTCTACCTCGAGAGCGACCATTTTTTCTGGGTTCCAATTTAATATCTTGGTGGTTCCGCAAACAGCAAGTCACTGCTCGTTTTAGCACAAAGAATGAGTACAAAAGTTTGGCTCGAAGTTCTACTGAATTAAGATGGCTTCCTACTTCGTTCACTGAATTGCAAGTTTCATTAACTAATCCTATTCTACTTTGTGATAATCAAAGTGCTTTCTATTGCTCACAATCCGGTGCTTCACAGTGGCATTAAACACATGGATATTGATGTTTTCTTTGTGTGAGAAAAGATTATGGTCAAACAACTCTATCATATTCCCATTCTTTATCAATGGGCAGATGTGCTGACCTAACCTATATCTTCCTCTTGTTTTGATTTTCTTAAAGGAAATCTCCACTTGAAGAGTGTTTTACTGTTAGCTTTTATAGCTGTCAGTTATTACTGGCAATAGCTTTTGTTGTGAGCGGTTGCCTATAAATAATCTTGTAAGATTCTTATTTCATAAGAGTGAAAATCGTAAATAGTTCAGTTTGTTAACGAAGTTTTCTATCTTTCATTTTCTTCAAGACATTTTGAGATGTGTGATTTGTTTTCAAATGTTCTCCTTTAATGTTTACAGGAATTTCTTTCAAGGTGTTCTACTCCTAACGATGGCAAGTTTAACACTGATATTCCTACAGAGAAGTCTTGCAATGATGAACATACAGTTAAATCTCGGGGATGGTTAAATTGGCTTTCTCGTGGTATGCTTGGTGCAGGGGGAACTGATGATTCAAGTCAATTTTCTGGAGTTGTGTCATATGATGTTAAGGTACATGCATGTGTCAATGCACTTGCTGTTGTTTGGCTGAAACTAGTAGAAATAAATACTAAAAAAATATGATAGGGACTTGAGTACTGTTGGGTACCTAATGTTACTTCTAGTTGTATAAGATGCTTGGTAGAGTATTGAAGTGTTTTGTCACCCCCCTTAATAGTATGTTATTTAGGTTGGGTGACGACTAACTGATTAAAATAAATATCTCAAATAATCAATCATAATTCTAAACAATGAGAAGCTGGCTATATTTGTTGGTGAGAGAATTGATTTTTTTTTTGCTTTTCTGTTAGCTCAGAACATTTCTGTATGCAAATGAATTTTGAACATCAGAATCACATACTGCATTGTGTAATTTCTGTTTGACATCACCAACACTTAAACCAAAAATTCCATTTTTTTTATCTTACAGTACGGCCCTTATCAGTTGCTTTCTGTATTTTTGCAGGATATGTCTGAAGCAACTGAATTTCATCCTCTAGTTTCGTCTAGCTCTGATGCTGCTGTAAAGCATGAATTATACATTTTTTCAATGATGTTTAAGATTGATGAGATTTCTGCTACGTTATGTAGCAAGTATGGTGCTCTATTCGTTGTTCACAAGCATTTTAAGATACTTTTCTCACATCATTCATGTTAGAGTAATGCTTTGTTCTGAAGTACGTGTCATACTGTTTATACTGTTTAATTTAATGTTTCTTTCCCAGCTGTTAGCCTTGTAGTTAGAACTCAGTCTGGAGTATATGAGTGAGATCACTTACTGTATTTAAAGGAACCTGTTAGAGGTTCATTCCTTCTAATTTCAAAATGGTGAAATCTGTGTTTTAACTCCCCAAACTCGTTTTCCCTCACTTTCTCCTTGATTTTTATCAATTCAGCACTTTATGATTTTTTTATTTAAAAGAATTAGAACATAATCTCAATTTTAGAATGCTACTCAGTTTTTCATTTACTAAACTCCGTCTCTTTGAGATGATTGTTATGTGTGATATGAAATAGAACATGTTGCTATGTACTAGGACTCTTTAGTAGTCAACTAATATGTTTTTTTCCCAATCTTTCTTTCATTTTCTAAGGTGGCATGCTAAAGGAATTGCAGAAATAATTGTTGAAGGTGGAACCATCGAGTCTAAGATCTACAAAGATCATGGAATTGTTATATCCAAATTCAAATCTGGGAAAATGGTTGATCTAAGCAACAAGAAAGTTGTTGTACATATTCAAGGGGTATCATTCTTATAATTTTTTCTGTATATTGAATAAACAAGTAAAACAATTTGGGTATTTTGTTTCTTCTTTCCTTAATTGGTGGTATTGCAACTTCTTTCTGCATCCAGTGGTTATTAATATTTATAATTTTTTCTATATCCACCGAACCTTTGTAAGCTTCCAGTTTCTTTAACAGATATTTTTTGCTCTTGGCATTTTTACTGATCGACACTCATTGCCAGAGAGTAGTGTTACTTTTATGGCCATTTGATAGAGTTTTCCCCAGTTTGATATAAACCTTGCTGTGACAATTTTCCATTTAACACACATTGTGTTATTCCCAATTTTATTTTACTGGATTCCTAAGATTATTTCATTTCAATGTAAAAAAGATAGAACAGAATGCTAGGAACTTCAACCAATAGTTATTCTACTTATACTATTTCAATTTCAATTCTGTTGACACCGATGGTTATATACTTTGATTTGCAGCCTGTTGAAAATCATTTATTGGACAATTTGGATAATTCTTGCAGCATTCGAGTAAAATTTTCATCTCAGGGAGATATGGACATGTCAGTGAAGGTATCCAACACTGTGTAGTAAGTTGCGAGCATTGATATGCTTGTGTATGTATGCATATTCAAAGCTGAAATGTCCTGTTATATAATTTTCTTTTCCAATTGTGTTAACAGGGAGTAGTCAAACAACTTGAAGTGACAGTTGATACAAACATTTTATCAAATTTGTTCGAGTTTTATGATGTCTTTACGTCCTTCAAATTTCATAATGAAAGGGTATGAACTATTTTTATTGATGTCCTGTTATCAGTATTATTTTCCTTATTCCTTGTTTCTAATATTGCTAGAGTTCTGACAGACAAAAATATTTTTAAAATTTGAACATGGGATTGTTTTATGCTCTTTGCCTTTGTAAGATAGGAAGTGGTTTGGGGGAAACTGTACCCATTGTAGGTTCAGGTCTCTATTTGCATTTAGTAAATTAGGCTATTAATGCAATGTAGATGGTATTGGCACATTAATCACATGCGTAATACACCCTCTCAAGTTGGATCATCATTGTTAATTGTGTATACGTTAACAAGCTCTTAAACCCTACTCCCATCAAGTGTCTTTTTGAAAGTGAGCTGTTTATTCTTTACTAATGTCCATTGTGTATCAGTCCTTGAATATTTTCATGAATTAAGAGGCAACTGACTTCTGTGTGTTTAGTTGTTTATGAGCGTCAAAATCCCATAATTTATGCTGCAGTGAATATTTCCTTGTACAATTTTAATTACATAATTATGTGATTTAATTACATTTCATAATTAGGAGGATTAATAGGCTGACAGTATATTTTATATTTATTGTACAATATCATTGATGCTGAACTGTAGGGTAGATATTCATCATAAATTAAGATTTTTTCCGTTATTAAATCTTTGTATTCTATTTAAGAGCAATTGCACTTCTATGAATAATATCAAAAATAGTTTTTTCTGACATGGTATCCACGATAAAAAATCCTTGGGAACCACATATAATCAAATGTGCAGCATTGCTGTAAAGCCACACCCCTTTCTTTCTTTTGTTGTATTCATTTGCGTAGTCTACATTGTTGCAACACCACAACCCTTCCTTTCTTCCACTGTATTCCTTCTAGGCTTGCATTAGCATACTTCAAACCTAAAAACTGCCCGATACTCAAAAACCTCATCCACTACAAAGTTCAGAATAGAGGAGCTTCTAAAATTAAGGGATTTCTGCACATTAACAAAACCTGCAAACAGAAGCAACTCCTCTTTAGCATTCACAGGTAATATTGCTTACTCCTATGCACTCAAAATGCCTAAAACTCCTCTAAAGATGTATGGGTAGCTGATTCTGGAGCCATAGACCATATGACTCAATCATATATTGGGTTTATATATAAACCCTGTCCAAGCAACAAAAAATTGCACTTGGTGATGGAACTTTCACTAAGAATCTTATTCTGAAGGCTGTTTTGCATGTGCCCAAATTGTTTGCCAATTTGATTTCTGTTCACAAGCTCATAGTGGATTTATATTGTTTGGGGCTTTTGAATCCTACAACTTTCCAATTTCAAGATTAGGAAACGTGCAAGGTAATTGGACTTGCTAAGCAAGACAAGGGGCTCTACCTTTCAGAGGACGCTAACAAGTCGCGTAGCTCTAAGAGTCGACTTCTTGTCTTTGATGTCAGAAACAACTCTCTAATAAAGAAATAAATCTGGTCACGCCAGCTTTGTTTAGGTCATCCATCATTAAGTAGGAAACTAAATCCTAAATAGGAAAGAAATTATTGCCATAATGAATTATCTAAAAATTAGCTAAACAAAAACGGTAATTGAGTATTCATACAGAAAATTGCATATTTACCAACTATATAGGGAAACAAATCAACCAACACAAACGAAATATTAACAGAAATATTTCTGAGGATCAAATAGAGACTTTTTCCTAGTTTGATTCCTTGTTGACAAATAGTAGTTCATGTTGAGGATGATATATATTTTTATTTGTATTTTGGTGATAAATTTCTGTTGTTTATGTTGAAAAGCAGGTGTTGTTGTCACTGAATGGAATTGAAAATGACAATATTAGACTCTTATCCAAAGCAGAGTAAGTTGTAGTGTCAGGTTACACTTTTATGTGAAATCATCTCTCAAACAATGATGGTAACATTTGGGTTTCTTTCAATTTGCAGATATATTTCTGTAAACCATAACAAAGTTGTGTGGGATGTTACTATTGGTGATGTTTCTGTTTATTTTCCTTGGAGGAATACAACATCGGAGTATAGCAACTTGGTAACTACTGTATATTACCAAACTAGATATATTGTGTCCAATATTGTTTGATGACATCAGTGAACTAATTAGTTTAACTGTGGAATGAAAAGGCATGCGATATTACACTGTGAGTAGTAGTGAAAATTGTATCCATTTATTCACTAACCTTCAAATCAACATAAATCCAACAAATCTTTGCAATCATAACAATATAACTTAATAGATTGGATCGACAATTACTAGTAGATGATTTATTATTGAGTTTCAAAGGGAGAAGGAGAAGACATTTGATATAAGTTTATGAAATTAGTGTAAATGATTCAACCCATGTACAATTAAGTGTCATTAGGTATATACTGTTTCAGAGATTAGAAGCACTAGCTTCTAGCAGAAGCTTTCAAGACCTCTAACTAACATTAAGTTGGTAAGTGATTAATTACAGATGTCCTACTGAACTACTGCTATACTAATAAAGGAAAAGTGCAGAACAAAACTTTCCTCCAATATGTGTATTTGTTGGATGCTTTATAGATATTTTGTGTATGGGTTTGGGCCCATCCTATCAATGTTGTCAAATTCAAGAATTGTAAGAGGATCATAAAGGCAATAAGGATTGTAACTCGACTCGGAAGAGTTAGAAAAGTTCTATTCATAAACTTGTGCATGTGTGAAAAAGAATATAGATGAACAAGTTAAAAATAAAATTAATATAGATTATAAAAATAACATAATAAGTTGTTTAGTAAGATCCCGTTCAAAACTACAAATAGGTCATCTTCTGTGTAGAATTTCAAGGAAATACATAGTGAACAAAACAACAGAAGAACAAAAGTGAGAGCAAAACAACATGAGTGCAAAAAGAGGGCAAAAAGCTAGTCGCAATGATGATGGTTGTTCGACAACTGTGGCAGCGGTAGTGTCAACGTCATGAGGTGCTTGACCCCACAAATTGGTGTTCACAATCGTCAAACCTAGCTTCTCGAGATGGGAAGGATCGATTTGGCGCATGATCCCTAGATTTGGATAGCAATATTGCAATCTCGCCAACTTTTCAATTTGGCATCTATGTTAGCTCGACCCCTCCTCTATACTTGTGGGTTCGAGCAAGTTTGTGAGTTTACTCGCGATTTTGACAAAATTGATCCCTATGTAATGTGATGTATGATATATTATATTTCAGGTTTGGTCTACTAACATACATACAATACAAGGGGATTCTATCACATAACTCTTCCATTTCTCTGTAAACCCTCCATAATGTTCGTTAGAACAACACGTCAAGATATCGGACAAAAAATGGTGTTATAGGAGTAATGGCTTGTTGCATTTTCATCCAAAAATAGTTATATGAGGAGAGAACTTATAGAGAGGAAATTTTTGTTAACAAGTAGTAAAGAAAAAAACTATATTTTTAATGGAAGCATTTTGGTTTTTTCTTTTTTGTCATTGATGGATAGGATTATTTTATAATATGTTTTTAACATAATAATTGGACTAATGGTTTATTTATTATCTAAACCTTGTAAATTTTACATCCCTATGGTTAAACTACTCTGCATTTTTGAACATTTTTTTTGGTTATGGTAAGCAATGGATGTTCTTCAACTTTGAGGCACTTTTCTTGGTTTCGTAATACATTTTATCATGAAATAGTGATTCAGTGTATTTTGTTGTTTATGTTGTCAGGCAATTTTGTTGGAATGAAATGATTTCATTGATATTTCTTAAATATGACCTTTGTTTTTCTATTTATCATATAATAGTTTTGGAGGATAGATGGTATATTTTGTTAGAGATGCCACATCGACTAAAGATATTGATATTTCATAATATAATTGGGTGCAAACTTCACCTTATAAGTTGGTTTTGTAAGATGTAGTTAGGTTTAAAGTTCACTTCTTAATATGGTTTCACAATCATTTAGAGCCTATCCTAGCAAGAGTCTGTAGGGCTTATTAGGCCACCCGCTATCGGGTCGTCATCGGACCACCCATAAATATATAGTCCTACGCACGAGTTGATAGGTCTTGGCGTGAGGGGTGTGTGTTTGAGATCCGACATTGACTAGAGATAAGGATATTTCATAGTATATAAGTGGGTGCAATCCTTATCTTCGAAGCCGATTTTTTAAGGTTGATTTTCGCTTAAAGTTCACTTCTAAATACTTCATATCACTAGCAATCATAGAATTGCAAAAAAAAAAAAACTTATTTCATCTGTAGTTCAGTATCACTGGCCTGCTGTTAGCTACTGAAGGGATCATTTATGTTGATAGTGTATATTGAAACAAAAATTTGCACTGAGTTTCAACAATTTGGTTGAGTATTAATGGCCTGCTGTTAGCTATTGAAGGGATCAGTTATGTTGAGAGTGTATATTCAAACAAAAATGTCAACTGCGAGATATCTGAGCAAATGTAGTCTGCAGAGAATAAATATGGAATGTCTAAAGGCTGATCTTCTTTTTGCCACTGTTTTCTTTGTTTTCATCCCAGTTCTTATATTTCATTAATTCATAGTTGCATATTCTTATTCTTATTAAAATTTTGTTTAAGTTCTGATTCAGTTGTCATTATTTCCCTAGACATTCTTGGTAGGCTCTGTAATCCTCTTCTTTTCTTTATCCAAAGTAATAATAAATCAAGATAGAAAGGGATTAAAATATAAGAGCTCTCAAACTATGCCATGAGATAAGAAAAAAAGAAAAATTATGAAATGAAACATGTAACACAATATGCCAAACTCTCT
>Ga0123342_1009632_pt1 | contig 11458 bp, 6 predicted proteins | sample Turbeawhitnodule_FD_89960 | JGI IMG/M metagenome (GOLD analysis project Ga0123342, IMG submission 89960) | Root nodule microbial communities of legume samples collected from Mexico - Turtle bean Mexico white nodule | ecosystem: Host-associated > Plants > Roots > Nodule | place: Mexico: Nepantla... | reverse complement strand
TCCCTTTGCTAATTTGGTAGGCGTTCTAATAGGAGACTGATGTCAAGTATTTCTGTATAAGGGTTGGACCACCCCTGAAGTGGTCCCTATTTATTTATTTATTTTATTGCTGATAAAAAAAAATAGAGATTTTGGGGTTATCGGATATCGGGATCCGGTAATGTATTATGGATTTTATGAATCCAGAATTGATTAAATTGTTTTTTCTGGATGAGAGGGTGTTCCAGAAGCAAATTTTGCATAAATTGTTGATTTCTGGATTGCTGAATATGGAAGCCTAATTCTGTTATGGATTGGTGAATCCGGAATGCTTTTTTTTTAATTATGGATTTCTGAATCCAGAATGTATATTTCTGTTACGGATTGATGGATCCGGAATGCTTTTTTTGAATGATGGGTTTCTGAATATGGAATGTATATTTTGAATTGCGGATTAGTAGATCTGAAAGTTTACCGGAAGTGTCAATCCAAAAATTTTCTGGATTCAATAATCCAAAATGTAAAAAAATAACAGTTTAAGTGCATTTTGGGGTTTTTAAAAAATAATAGGGATAATATAGTCTTTGCATAACATTGTAGGGGTGTAGGAAGAAAAATGTAAGGGTACAAGAAGAAACTACCTATGTAATAAAGCAACATGTTTTGAAAAGCTTGGTCAATTCTGCTGCCCATGAGTTTTGTTTTATGTCACTCCTATTTATTTTATACAATGACCAGCTTTTAGATTCTTTTAAAATTATATATATATATATATATATATATATTAAACAAAATAATTTTTTTAAAAAAACTATATGAGTATTGTTCTCGTCGGTTGATTCGAACGAAAATCTCTGGCCCGCCTGTCTTCGCCTGAGAATCGAACTTTCTTGGTTGAAGAATCTCTCACCTGCAAAGACAAAGGGCGCCTTGACGTCTGTTTTTGCACTCCGACGCTCAAGTCAGTACTGGGACAAAGAAACAATAAGTGTATAAAGTAGTTTCAGTCTTAGAAACCGTATACCTTGCTGGGTTCTTAGTCCCCTTTATGTAGGTTGAAACTAGGGTTTACCTTTGTTCTGTTACCCATGTCTATTGTTCCTTGGAGAACGTCCCTGCGTCGCTACTACACAATCGTAGCATAATTTGGCACATAGAACTTCCCTCAACTGGAGTGTAACGACTAACAGAATAGCCGCCTAGGTACCAACTTGTGCACCAAATCTCTGGCGCCATCTGTTATGTGGGTGCCCTAAGTACTCACGTGCCATGCATGCAACTTTCCATGGAAACCCTAACCCTAACGGGCCTTAGCGTCTCCAATGACTATTTACTCGTGTCGCACCTGAATGCGCAATACACACCACATGCATGGATCTCTCGTGTCTTAGGGCTTCCTCCCCATATCTGATGTTTTAACTGGTAACTAGTGTAATTATGGGGCCCACCTTACGTGGTCCACTATAGATGTTTAAACCACTGATGTTCGATCCCTCCCTCCGTTGTCGAGGTCCAATGTCGATCCCTAATGTCGATGTCCGAGGACTGGTCGGTACAAGTACTAAATTTTTAAAGAGAATGCTTAATTATTTTGAAAATTATAAAATTTGAACTAATTAATACTTTAACTTTTTCGTGCCCCTCTCTTTGATATTCCCACTCCCAACACTTCACTATTTGCAACATGTTTTGAAAAGTTTGGGCCCATTTTGTTGCAAATGACTTTTGCTCTATATCATCCCTATTTATTTTATACATCCACCAGTTTGGACCCATTAAACACCATGTTTTGTCAAGCTAAACATTCATTTGGGCCATGATTTTTCCTATTTGCACCATCCTAGATACACTACAAAATATGTATTCAGAAGCTAATTATGAAACAAAATTTCCCAAAACAAACTTTACTCTCAAGTAATGAAACAATCATAAACAATAAATTTTCCTAAACCAATCCAAACCTTACAGAAACATTCATAAACAGAAACATTGATAAAAAAAAATTAAACTCAGGCCAACAACTCAAAATGAAACTTAGCAATTTTAAAAGTTTACCTTTTAGGCAATTAAAAAGTAAAAGGGAGCTGAAGCTGGAATGTTGGAGGTGGACGTGGTGGAGCTTGCTAAAATGAAGAAAAAAATCAATAAAAAATTAGCTTAAAAAATATAAAGACAAGCGAAAGAGAAAGGGAGAGAAGAGACCGTTGCGTAGAGAGAGCCGACGGAGGTAGAGAGCAAACCGGAAGAGGTACTGTGATGGTTGGAGGAAGGCACGGAAAAGGCCCAAGAGAGTGAAGAGACACAACAGAGAGAAATTAGGTTTTTTAATTTGGGAATTTAGAATTTTGGAGAAACTGAATGGGGAGAAAATTTTCACTATATATTAAAGACTTTGCGGTATACAAGACTGACGCCAAAGGATGCAAACACTGAAAAATGTTTTCCGAATGCAAACACTGAAAAATGTTTTTCGTGGATCGTGATTGACGCAAAACAACACGAGTACACATTTTACATCGGTTGTGACCAACACAAAAACGACTCACTGACACACTTTGTATTTGCCTTAGTCAACAAAAAATTACACAACATTGACTCTCAGTTTGTGTCGGCTAGCCTAAGCACAAACTTCAATTCTTTTAGCATCGGCTAGCCCGATAGATATCTATAATTTTATTTAATTCTTAACATAAAATTTTATTATAAATATAATTAATAAATATTTTATTAAATTTATATTTTCATAAGTTCTTTCAAAATAAATTAATCAGCCAAATTCGTTCACTATTTTAATAATATTTTAAATATTTATTTAAGTTGATAAACTCAAATATAAGTTTAAACAAAATAATTTAATTTATACAACGAAAACCAAACTAAACATCGGATTAAAAAGACATTCAACGATATAACAACATTTAATGTTAGATTTATTATAGTTTAAAAAGGGAAGTTGATTCGTGTTCATTTATTCCTGTTTGGAAAGAAAACTTGATTGAGAGTGTGATATATAAATGCTTTAAAAAATATGAAATTGTTTTTAAGTGTTGATTGATTGAATTCACTCTCAAGGTAACTATTGATTACCCAAGGTGAAAATATATGGAGAAAAAATATGATAAATGGTCCAAATAAAATAATGACATATTTAAGAACTAAGCCTAGTAAAATTACTAGATGTCAAAGACTTATTATTCATGCAATCAAGATTGTTTTACGTGGTACAACATTTATGCTGCTTAATAGGAGGTCAATGACATACATTAAAATAAACTAAATCTATGAATCTGTCATTGAGTGCATTAGGGAACTGAATTAACATACTTATAGGGAATAGTGCACATGTACCATTTCGTGACTCAAAACTTACTACATTATTATGTGATTCATTTGGAAAACGTAACATTCATTTGAAGATGAAATTCAGTGAGTATAGAATTCATGTTTGTTTTTGTTTTTTTTTTCTTTTACTATTACTATATTTACATTAAAAATTTCAATTATTGCATGTTATGTCCTACATGGTTGCTTGTAAAACACATTGGTATATTGGATTAGTCACATGTTCCTGCATAAGAGAATGGAAAAGAGATCCAATAGTTAAAGAATGATTATGTTATATATTCAATTTGCATTTATAGAACTTGTGGTGAAGTTTGGGACACTTTGAGTATTGTAGTAATCTAATAATTAAGATTAAATTACTGACTCACACTCAATGTTAATGTTTGTATCATATATTTTGTGGATAAATCTTTAAAATGACGTTGTGCTTCATTTCTCAAAAGTCACCTCTTTTGAACCACAATGGACATTAGAGGGAAATCTCGAGTTCAAAATAAATTGTTACTTTATACATTACAGATATTATGAAATTCATATTTTCTAAAATTTACTGAACCAAGGTTTTATCCTAACTTTTTCTTTTCTTAAGTTTACTTCCAAATTTTATCACAATAATTACTTCTTTATTTTTAAATACATTCATTAAATTTGACATTAAATACTTCATGTCGAATTTATATCTCTAAATTTATACATATTTTATATTTTATATAACATTTGCAAAAGTTAAATAATAATTTTTTTTCCTTACTCCATTATTATTTTTCTTTTTTTTTTCATTTCTTAACATTTTCAAATAATTTCTTTAAAAACTTGTAATATTAAACACTTTAATCAACTAAATAAATTATATTTCATTAACTTATATACAAATTTAAATTTGACTCTAAAATAAATTATTCAAAACTAAAATATTTATTACAATATTATAAATTAAATAAATTTAAAATAAATAAATCTATATATAATAAATTTTTTAAAAAGGCTACATATGCGTCGGTTAGGACAACGCATAAAATAATTAATTTTTGTGCACACGTTTCGCCATGTGTTGGTCTAGCTAACGTAATATTTTTTTTTTCACTTTCTCTTCACGTTTGTCATGCGTTGAGTAACCCACACAACATTTTGTTTGCGTCAATTTTTTGTTGGTTTGGCTGACACAAAATTCACGTCTTTCTCTTTATCGACACAAATGTTACGTAAGAAGTTGAGTAGTTTGATTAAATAATAATGGTACTGTAAAATTGAGAGACTTAATTGATATTTTATTAATAGGAAAATCAAATTCATTAAAATAAATAAATTATAGTATCAAAAGATAATTAGACCTAATTTAATATGGATGATGTATTTTATGTAAAGATGTTTGACAAGTAGAAAAGTGAAAAGATAATCCATTAAAATAGCACAAAGGATGTAAAGATTAAAAATAGTTATATCAAAGATAAAAAAAAAATAAAAAATGGATTCATCTTGTTAGAGTGGCATAATGGCATTGCAGAAAGAGATTGTTGCATATTATCTAATACGACCATGAAGTGCTTAAATAAGAACATGATCAACCCTAATAAGCTTTTAAGGGATGTGAAACATGTTGGTAAAGATTTATGCTATTTGAAATATAACACAAAACTTACAATATAAATAACATTTATATTGTATATGGTTCTCAAACCATTTCCTTGCCAAAGTCACTTAGTCTTTATTTGTACTTGATGATCCAATCCTCTTGTAACATACACCTATTTCAGTTTCATCAGTTTTAGCTTCTTTGAATTTCTTGTATAAGTCACTTCAAGTGCAACTATTATAATGAATGCTAACTTGTAGCACTCATCTCCCAATGTTGAAGGTATAATGTCTTTCTTCCATGTTTCAATTGTTGAGAAGCGGTGTCTTCTTTGCATATTGGACATGCTTTATGACCTTTAACACTATACTCTGATAAGTTACTATAGGCAAAAAAGTCATTGATGGTGCAAAATAACATGAAATGCATCTTGAAAGTTTCATTACCAAATCCGCCAAATACTTTAACACCCTGATCCCACATCAACTTTAAATCTTCAATTAGGGGACTTAGATAAACATTTATGTAATTTCTTGACTGTCTTGGACCGGATATCATCATAGACAACATCATGTATTTTCGCTTCATGCACAATCCAGGAGGTAATTTGTAAATAACTAGTAAAACAGGCCATGAACAGTGGTTCGTACTCATATTACCAAACAGATTCATTTTGTATGTAGCTAAACCTAGTCGGATATTTCTTGACTCTTTACCAAACTCTAGAAACTCGTCATCAAATTTCTTGCATTGAATAGAATCAGCGTGGATGATGGTACATGCCATCACATTTCCTCTCATCTGCATTCCATCTAAGATTCTTAGCATCATTTGGGTCTTGAAACAAATGCTTCATCCTTGGAATGATGGAAAGATACCACACAACCTTCATTGGGCTCCATGCTTTTCCATTTTATCAATAATATCATCGTCTTTTTGTTTCAACTTATAAATGACAACCCACACCTCAGACAATTTTTCAACAATTCAAAATCCTTCTTGTATATATACAATCATTAGGACATGCATGTATGTTTTTATACTCCATACTCATCAGAAAAAGACTCTTTTTAGCCTCATAATTACAATTAGGTAGAGTATTTCCCTCTGGAAGCATCTTCTTCAACAAATGAAACAATTTCGTGAAGCTTTTATCAATTTATCCATTTATTGTCTTCAAATTCATCAATCTTAATACCACCGACAACCGTGTGAAGTTAGTTGATCTAGGATACAATGGAGTCTCTGAATCGCTTGACATACTTCCATATCCATGTGCTTCTGCAAAAAACTCAGCTCCAACATCATGAAACATGTCCTCCAATCGATCATCATGTACTGCATCATCCATGGTGGATTGAACATATCCTTGGGATATGAAAACTCTTGGTAAATTTAATCACCATGCCATGTCCAAGTTGTATAAGATCGTAGAAACCCATCACATAGAAGGTGCTCCGTGATTTTGTTAACATCCAATCTTCTCCTGTTCAAACAATTAACGCACAGACACCTAAACTTTACTCCATCATGAGCACTACTATTGGTCTTACGTTGTGCAAATTATATAAATTCTTCTACTCCTCTTTCGTATTCAATCTCGATCCATTATGTTCTGTAATAGTCATTGAGGTGTTTACTAATGCGTGTGAAATCTCACATTTTTATTATAGGTATACACCTATCCCATTGGAGAAGATTCATTTTTATTATAATTTAATAGTACATAACTTTAATCAACATTCCTTATATTTAACAAAATTTTAGCAACATTTCGCATTGGTCTTCAGGTGACACGAAATCTCCACAATCAAATATGCACCCGAAGAACAACATGAAGTGCTATGAATCAAATTTACGTAAAATATATGACATGTCAATTACAAGTTACGTACTACTAAACTAATAAAAAGTGTTTGCTCTTCTCAAACTGTCCACATAGACAATTCAAGACTCAATACAATTACTGTCACTACAACCTCCTCTGCTTTTTTAATTTTTTTTAAAACAAATTACAATTGTAGAAGTTGTAGACAAAGACATGTATTAAATCTCAAACGAGAAACAATTGTCGAGGGTCGAACACCCCCAAAGTCAATATCAACACGTATCAAAGAATTATAAATATACATGCAATATAAAATTAATAAATTTAATCATACATACAATTGAATAAAGAATATTAATTAAAAACCAATAAATTATTTATAATCTCATTACAAAATATAATTAAAAATCATTAAATTAATTATAAATACTAAATAATATTACTCTAATTACAATCTAACAAATTAATAATTATATTCTAACGTAACAATTAACATAATTTAAATTAATAATAATACAAATTGAAACAAATACTAAAATATAAAAATTATAATAAATAATAAAATATACAAATTAATATAAATACTAAAAACAATATTAAAAAAAATAAAAAAAACCAATCTGTAGCAAGCGACGGTGGTAAAGTGCAACGACGATAATGAGAGAACAAAGACAAAATGGTGGTGGTGGAAGTGGGAGAACGAAATCACTTGAACGAAATGCAATGAGAACCATCAATGAAAAGAATGGAATAAACAATGATAATCAACAATGAGAGAAAAAATATTGAGTGTGAAGGAAGAACTTACAAATACTACAAAAAAAAATGTTATTAGGATGAGCCAAAAACATACCCTAACTATGAAAAATCAACGTAAAAGGGTAATTATCGTGAGCTTAGTGTTAATGGGAATTTCGAAGCTAATGTAGTCGATGTAAAGATATTGGCGGGTGCAGGCGACACATGGCGGGTGTTTTTTGCGAAGGTCAAGCGTGGGCTTAGTCTACAAGGAGTTGACAATTTTTTAAAAAACGTGGGTTTGACGTACGTTTCGTCCACGCAAAATTATATTACATTTAAAAGAGCATGGGCTTAGCCTTCGAGATGTCCACACATTTTTAAAGAAGCGTGAGTTTAGCCCACGAGAGTGCCACCCAATCTTTAAATAAGCGTGGGCTAAGCCTTCTGTTGACCACAAATAAGCGTAGACTAAACCTTCATGTTGACCACAAATTAGCGTGGGCTTAGCCTGCAAAATATATATTATATTATTTATTTGAAGAAGTGTAGGCTTAGCCTACAAGTTTGGTACACAAAGAAGGCGTGTGTTTTCAAATAACGAGCATAACAAGCAGTCCAGTTTCTAGTTTCAAGTTTCATCTTATTATAATTAAAAAGAAAAATATTTTTTATTGAAATAAATCAATTTTAAAATTACATTAACTAATGTGAAATCAATTTTAAAATTATCCTATTTCTCTAATTTTTTTATTGCATTTATCCTATTTTTTACCTATTTTATTTTTTCAATATAATTATAAAGATACAATTATTTTAGGAAGTAATCTGATGAAGAAATGTTTTTCTTACTAAAAAGTTTTATTTATAATTTTTTCTTTATATTTTTTACTTGTCTTGGAAATTCAATGTTTTTTTCTATGAGCAAGAAAAAATATTTTTCTTTTTGTAGCCAAATTTATGTATGCATATACAAGTCTTTGGTTGTGGCATTTTGGCAATCTGTGCAGGCAAAGGTTCTTGAGTTAAGTTTTACATCATTAATGAAGTTTGCTCCCATGCTTTGTAGCATGGACCATAATTACTCATTTTTCACTCCCTTCGTTAACCTTCTGTTACACTTGCTGCACCTTTAATCATTTTCCTTTTTATATATGAACACTATGATATATGAAGATTCCCTAGTGATTGACACTTAAACAAATGAATCAATCTCTTGTTAGTTGTTTTCCAGAAATATGACATTGTTTTTGTTCCAATTATCAGTGGCCTTTCTTTGGCTGATGAACCAGTATTTAAAAAGGTTCCAAGAGGTTCCCCTCTCCATGTTGCAGTGCCTAGGGATATCCGAAATTAGCATGTTCATCAGATTTTATTTGAAATACTGGCTTTGGGGCTAGTTGCCCATTCCCGTCAGCAGAAAAGGAAGGGTGGACCTTTATCCTACTTGCATAGATATTTTACTTTTATTGAATATAATACTTCAAGTAATAAATAAAGAGTTTATAACCTTCTTCAATTGCAGGTGTATATCTAGTCTAGTAGTTATAAAATTAAATCCACACATGCTCAACTAAAGTACCAGACTCAAGCGAAATACCTTGCTACTCTCAATCAAACAAACTACACGCTCAGTCTTGTAAGCAGGGAACATACCATATATTTTCCTACCTTTGTTAGACATACATACTTACTCTCTTTATCTTTAACTCTTCCTTTCTATCCACACAAAAGTTTATAAACTAGTCACGTGTAATCCTAAGCCAACTTCAGCATCTTCATTTCTCAGTTCCACAAAATTTCACCCAAATGTTGTGTATCCTTCCCCTGATGATCTACCCTCAATGAGATAATGAAACAGAATATAGTTAATACAAGGAAAATCAAGTTGTAGTACCATACAAATAACTGTGATTTTGCATCCATAAAAGCAGTAGCCACGTAAACCAATATTAACAGACCGGAGTGTCTACTTCCCTTTCATCCACATAATCACCAGAAAATCGAAATGATGATGCGTACCTAAAGAATCAGAAAACACTATCACCATTAGATTATGAAGAAAGCAATTAGCAGTTAAAGCAATGAGTAAAGTAGGTAAACAGCTGAAAAACATATTAAGTGACATCATATCAGAATAAGTATTCTTTTAAATTTCCCCTTTTCATATGCATACTGTATAAACATCATCACAATTTCAAAGTAAAATGTCCAATATTTATGAATTTGTGGACAGGCTTATGGAGCAAAGCAATGGAAGCAATAACCTTAAAATAATTAAAAAAACAAGTTTTTAATAATACAGTTAACTTCTCTTATAGTATATTTGATTAAATATGATTTCCAGGGTTTGGACGGTGAGGCAACTGAGCTTATGATTAAAGAGTTGGAGGAAGATAGAGAGGAGTCTCAGGATCCAGAGGTTGAGTTTGCCATAGCAGGTGCTATTCGGGTGGTGGACTGGAGATACTACTGGCCATGATTCAGGTTTGCAATTTTTTCATTGATATCTGTTGACTTGAACATTGTTGTATTCGGAAATTTCAACTACTTTAATGTTTGCAGTGATAAGGAATCAATTCTTTTTTAATTAAAAATTCATGCATGGAAAATACATCAACTGTGAATTAATGTGTTTAACAACCGCTTGGAAGTGATTATTTCTTAAGTTCATTTGCCATTTGCTGGGAACTCTTTCTAAGTTGGACCGCTGTATATTCACAGTTTTTATAAATCTGCCTCTTATTTTGAATACACTAGCCTACAACATTGTAGCATCTATAGAAGTTGAAGTATTACAATAGTATTAACATTGATAATATTTATTTCTTAGAGATACTGACGTGATATATATTTTATTATTTCTATCTGTATAAAGCTGAATACAAAGAGAGCCTTTATAGAAGCTACCCTCGAAAGCAAAAAGAAAAACACCCAAAACAGAGTCTTTATAGAACTCTTTAAGAAAACTTACAAAATGATGATCTCAAGCAGGGGTTGTATATCGAAATGATTCATGATGACGATGTTTAAGATTTTTGTATTTTGATTTTTCTAATGTTCAGAAGGTATGTTCTTAATTTAGATTTGCAAAATTGCAATTATGTATTAGTTGTTATTTTTATAAATTTCTATGCATATATTAATATGTATCTTACATGTATTGTTTCTTTCTTATATATTTGCAGAATAATCATATATGTATCATATTTGATTCACGTATGATATCTATGTATCATAGAGATTACTTGCTTCATCTGGGAAAGTGTGTTGGATCTGTCTTACCATGAAGAGAATTTCTTCAATAACAATAGAGAAAACCACTAACTATTTAGCTTCGTTGTGCATATACAAAGAACCAATTATCTTTAACTTAGTATCCCATCACAAAATTATATGCAAAAAATCTTACCAGCAGTCCATGGACAGTAAATGTGAAGTTTGAACTTGACAGGGTTTTACTATCTCTATCTCCTTTGTGTTCTCTCAGTCACCTCTTCAAGTACTCAACACACAGAGCTCCACAACTACTTCCAGCCCCTACCTTGTTGTTAAAAACCAGCACCCGAAAACCTGCACTTACCACATCTTGGGCTGCTACTATAACATCTGGAATATGGCTAGCTATATCAGAGCTTGGAGGTCAGCACAAAATCTGCCTTTCCTGCTAGCCCTGCACCAGCAACACCAGCATCCATCAAAACTGAAATGGCATCAGAGGATTTGAAAAAAACCCCTACAGAGGCTTAAACACTTAAGCACGTCTGAAACCTACTTTCCTTCATCCAGCATCCATCACTAGGCTTCCTCTTCATACCAAAACCTCCCATAGCTTCATAAAACTCCAATCAACCACTAAACAATCTACCTTCTTATAGTGAAAAGTTTCCTGTGATTTGGACCATGCAGGAAGTGATTGATGGAGGATAGCTATAACAGGCAGAGGAGTGGAATATGGAGATGCTTGAGAGATGGAGACTTTGAAGAAGATGAAG
>Ga0123342_1009631_pt1 | contig 11459 bp, 5 predicted proteins | sample Turbeawhitnodule_FD_89960 | JGI IMG/M metagenome (GOLD analysis project Ga0123342, IMG submission 89960) | Root nodule microbial communities of legume samples collected from Mexico - Turtle bean Mexico white nodule | ecosystem: Host-associated > Plants > Roots > Nodule | place: Mexico: Nepantla... | reverse complement strand
TTAATAATATGTATAAATTAGTTATGATTATTATTATTTATGAATATGAATTATGTTTTTATAATTTTTCATATTATATTAATATTTTTAATATTATGTATATAATTATTATGATAATAGTTGATATGTAATAGAGATCAGTGGATGATAGTTTGTAGGTAATAGAGATTCGTGAGTAATAGTTGGTAGATAATAGAGATCCGTAGATAAAAGTTGGTAGGTAATAAGATCCGTAGGTAATAGTTGGTAGGTAATGCTGAATTTACCTACGGATTCAGAATTCGTGGGTAATAGTTGGTAGGTAATGCTGAATTTACTTACGGACTCATATCCGTGGATAAAAATCCGTAGATAATACTGATTTTTTTTGTAGTGACTGTTGTGCCATTGTTATTGTATTTTTGTTCTTCATTGCATTCTTTAATAGGAAGAAGAGGAGAGAAAGCTCGTTCGAGAGAAAAAAAAAAACTCATCATGGAATCCAGAAAGCTTGTTCGAAAACACATTTAATATATTTTCAAAAGGTATCATGTATGTTCTGTAAAATTTATTCTAGAAATTCTGCTTGAAAATACTCGTTTCAGAATGTATTTCATGTGTTTTAGTATTCTAGAAATTTTGTTCCAGAAATTATATCCCAAAAATTATCTTCCAGAAATTATCTTCCAGAAATTTCAGAAAGCTTGTTCCAAAAGAATAAAGTGATATTTTAAAAAATTATAGAGATGCAGTTAGAAATTATGAGGATGCAGAAGGAAAAACCTTCCTAAATTTGCAAAGAACAACGATAGTAAGAGATGAAAATGGTGAATGGGTATAAGTGAGAGAGAGGAGGAGAATGTCCATTGTTAAATCATCCTACTTTAAAACTAAGCTAAAATGTGAATGCAATAAGAAAAAAATATATTTCAGGATATATGGAAGGATGAAGTTCCTAAAAAAGTAAATATCTTTGCTTAAATGGTGTTTAATGACACTACCTACGAGGATTAATCCTAGAAAGAGAAAGGTAAAGTTAGATATTGAAACTATACAATATGTAAAATTATTATATTAATTTAACTATATAAAATAAACACACAAGTATGTCAGTTTGAGGTTGGGGTAAATTGAAGTACACAAGTGTCATGAGTATATAATATGGTTTATATATATATATGAGTTGAAAAACTATTTTCTTTATAATGTTTGGAGATCTAAATCCACTAAAGATTAGAGTATTTCGTGGTATATAAATGGGTCATGAGTTGGTTTTATGGAGTTGAGTCATGAGTTGGTTTTATGGAGTTGAGTTAGACTTAAGTTCATTTTATAATAAATAATCAAAATTTTATAGTATTTTATTATATTGTTTATTAGATTTATTTTTATTTGCTTTTTAATATATATATATATATATAATCTTAATTAATGAAAATTTTAACATTAATGATAGACACACATTCAAATGAAAATTTGAATTTATTATATTAGATTGACTCATTCCGTCAAACTCAATTTCTATAATTTTTCATGACAATTATTTTTCCATTGAAGTTAAAATATTATATTATATATTATTAAAAAAAAAATAGTTCTTAAAATTTAGAATGAATGTGGTTTAATTCTTCAATTTTTTTTAAATATCTTACTCTCTCAAATTTAGAAAAAAAAGAGTACATTTTCAATCCCTAAACACTAAATTAGGAAAATAATTGAAACTATTTTACTCTCTTAAACAATAAATTTATAAATTAAAAAATAAAATTTGATTTAAATTTAAGAGACTAAAATATATTTTTATTTGAATAGTCAAAATCAAGTTTATTTCAAATTTCTATAGTTATAAATATATATAAGTATTTTACTTTAAAATGTGACAATGCTAATGTTCCATTAAATAAAAAGTTGGCAACTAAACTTGGAGTTCTCATACAATTTGAGAATAATAATGAACTAATAACACTTTTATTTTATTATTCTGAAAAAATAAATAAGATGCTAGTATTTATTCAACACGGTATCTCTCATAATGTGACAAAATCCAAGTGTTTAGGTCTCTAAATGGTAGATTGTTACGATCATTTCAAGATGTTCCATTGTTAAAGTATTCAAGCTTCTGAAAAATAGTAAAATAAATTGAAGAAAATGCTAAGTGGTGTCTTGAATTCAATATAGAAACTCACGCAATGATACCATCAATACAACACTAAATAATGCATTCATAAGAATTTATACATTATTTTATGTAGCTCTAATATACAAATTTTGTTTTCAACAAGAACCATGCCAAAAATAGACAACACTCACAAGAATTTCTTTGCCATCTTGATCTTGTGTCCAACCACAAACTAACAAAAAAGGGAAAAGAATATGACAAAAAAATCACTTTTGAACTAAAAAAATGGTCTCAAATGTAATGTCAATAGTTGTGTTATTATAAACATTATTAAAAATAGTCTCATTATATTAAAACACTATGTTCCAAAATAACCTAGAACTTATCTAAGGCCATTATTGTGCTTACAACTTGTTGGGTGACAAATATTTTATAATTTGATCCTCAAAAGTTTATCTAATCTTGAAAATTTACAAATATATAATTTAGTGTCTTTGACCAAATTTGAAAGCTAAATTAGTCAAGAAAATGGTGAATCCATGATTAAATTGTCATAAAATTGAAAGTTTTGAATATTATTTTTTGAGATAGAATAATTTTGAATCGTCTAATATTTTTTTCTTTCTTAAGTGAATTTGGTGATGCAAATAAAAACAAGAAATAGTATATGGTGATAAGTACATCACAATAAACTATGAAACTATCCATAACATAATCATTCTCACCTTCCATTCTATTAAAATGGGGGGAAAGTGATTTCTTTAAAATTTTGCATTAAAAAAATCATTTTTCAAGTATTCGTGTAATACTTTAAGCTTTTAGACAACTAGAAAATAATTAAATAAAAATTAATTTTAAAAAATAAAAAATAATTAGTTATTATATTTGCCATAGATATTATTTTGAATACTAATAAAAATATTGATATCTAAATTAGTTTATATTATTAATAAAAAGTTTCTAAATTTCTATCTAATTAACTAGTAAAGTTTAATTACAAACTCTAAAATCCAGATGATTAGTAGTTAAAACATTGGTAGTAAATTAAATACTTATTTAGAAACTATATTTATCAATACTAGAGACTAATTTATATATCAATAATTTTTTTATCTAAAATAATATCCAATTTAATGAATATAGTAACTAATCTAAATACTCATTACAATTTGTTTATTTTCTTTTAATTCTTAATCTCAATTAAAAATTCATTCATTTCCCTATTTGTTTTTAGTAAAACACAACTTTGGTCTAAAAAAATAGAATACTATTACATTCATATTTTAAATTAAAAGATTAAAATAAATTCCTAAAATGTCAAATAGATTGCTCTATATATGTCACTTTAAGTCGAACGAATTTTTGAATTTTGTCTAAAATATTAGATTGTAATTTTATGAATTATATACTTTTTACAAACTATTGTGCTCATGTACTTTGAAGGCCTTAATTGGGTTTTGTACTTTTTTTTTCTAGTAATTTTATTTTGTTAATATTATCATTTGTTTCTAATAAACACTAGTTATCAAAAGAAAGAAAACCATAACACAAGTATCACTAAAATCTAAAATTCTTTAAAGATTCATCACTCATATTTTACTCAAATTGTAATTCATTCCTAACACTACAAGAAAATCATGAAATAAAAACCAATTTTAGAAACAAAAAAATAATTAGTTGTTATAGTAACTAAATTAGAAACCATTTTAGAGACTAATTTTTTTTCTAAATTAGTTTCTATTATGATTAAATAGTTTCTAAATTGATATCTAATTAGCTACCAAAATTTTAACTACCACTTATTTAGATTTTAAATTTGGTAGCAAAAACCTTAGTAGCTAATTAGATATCAATTTAGAAACCATTTAACTAAAATAGAAACTAATTTAGAAACCAAAAGTTTTTTTTTTAGTTTCTAAAATGGTCTCTAATTTAGTCACTATGGCAAGTAATTGTTTTTTGTCTCTAAAATTGGTTTTTATTTCATGATTTTCTTGTAGTATACTTACATAATAGTGAACGAATTCCAAACATTGTTCTTATTTCATTCAATCAGATATAACACTCTTTTCAATTACCAATTCCAAATTCCTTTTAGAATAAATTTTTCAGAATATATACACTACAATAAAAATTAAATTATTCATAGAATATTTCTCACTATATTTTTTCATGGAAAAAACTTATTTATCTCCAGAATATTTCTCACATGTAATTATAAATTTCTCATATATATATATATATATATATTTTATGTGGAAACTCAAATCATTGTAAGTAGAAATAATAAATGAACTTGTTCCTATATATACTATCTGAACTTGTTTTGATGAAGAATTCCTACATTTACTATATATGTTAGACTCGGGATAATACCTAGTTTTTTAAAATTAGATATTAGGATGAAAATGAATATGTACATATTCACCTCTTCTCATCATCCTCATACTTATCCTAATACCAATTTTCGTCTTAATAAATATTCTCATCCTCATACACATCTATATTTTAAATTATTAATATAATTTTAATTTATTATATAACTTAAAAAAATTATATTAAATTTTATTTGGTCCTTAGTTTTCTAACTTATTTTTGATCATATATTTTATCAATTTTATTATTATTTTTAATTATTTAATTTTTATTTAATATTTATTATTATATATTGATATAATTATAATTTTATTAATATTTAACATTAAAAAATATTTTAATAATATTAAATTTTTGTTGTTGTAATTTTTATTAAAAATTATTTAATTAATATTTGAAAGTATAAATATATCAGTACGAAGAGGAGTATGGATGTAACACCCAGAAAATACATCTAACTATTAGAATACACGTTCTACATATTTCTATACAAACTTGGAGTATTTCAAAACATTTCCATTACAAGATTATGGCTTATAGAAATACAAACATTTACAATATAAGGTTTAAAACATCCTAAAGCTTTCCAACACCTCCTACACCTGTATGATCATCTGTTTATGTACATAGTACAGTCATCCCAGTTCACAACACAACAAGAAAAACGATGGTAAGCTAGTGAAAATAAAATTTTATAATATGCACAATTAAATCAAAAGAGAAAATCAAATTACATGAATCAATTTCAGAAATATTCAATCTTCTTTAAATCCCAACATAAAACAATCACATAAATCTCACATGATCTACACATCCAGGATATTCAACAAACATAATAATAACTAACGCCTTCCAGAAGACCTGTATTAAGTAAGTCCTACCAGAGACTAACACTTAATCCAAAGATTACCAGCGAATCCAACAAAAAGGATAAGGGTAAGTTCAATACAACCCAAGTTGTGCATCTCATATGTCACGGTGTGCATGAACTACCCCATCAGTTTCTCACCACCTAATATCTTAGTCTATGTGCACTACGCCAAAAACTAGATTTAGCTGCAAAAAAAAAAAGAGGGTCGTAATGTGGACACTAAATAGCATCAACCAAACCTTCGTTATTAAAAAAACATATAAAATGTGAGAAAGCATGGCTTATACTCACGTAAACTTAAAAAAAAAAGGGTTGCGTTGGTCAAACCGTCACTCCTGAAAATATAAATAATAATAAAAATTTAAAAATTCGAAGACTAAGCCCACACTATCCATTTTAAAATTAAATTTAAATAATAATAAAATTGTGAAGGTTGAGCCTACGCAAATAATTAATTTTTATTTATTTCAAATATGTTCCAGATGCGTGGAAAACGTTCGTACTCCACGATACTTTTAAACTTTTCGAAGCTTCAACAGAGTCGTTGAGCAATGCGTGGTGCGAGCTTGAGCAGTGCGTGAGAACCTTCGTACTCAACAGCGATGGAGTAGTCGAGAGCGTGCGAACATGAGAACGCGACCGTGGGAATGTGCGACCGTGTAACCGTGGAACTGTGACCGTGAGTTTCACATTTCCTTCATTTTTCAATCTCAACCCTAGGTTTTCCCAATTTCTTTCTTTTTGTGTATATTGTGTAATTTTATTTTACCCTAGGTTTGTAATTCACCATGGTAGAAACAACTTAATCCTTGGACCAAGAATTTTGGGTTCTGGAGGCTACGGAGGATTTTGTATAGGAAGAGGTTTGGTGTGGACTGTGAGATCCACTCTTTGGGTGGAGCAAAACCAGTGGCAAGGCTTTGAAACTAGTATGGACCTTTGGTGAATTAGACATGTTGCAACAATTAAATAGAAGGCTTTCTAGTCTTTTGGTTGCTGCAGAATTGTTATTGCTTAGGGAACTGAAGGAGAAAGTGAGTGTTGTGGTTCATGAAGTGTGATTGTGCAGGGGCTTAGAAGACAAGGTAGGGGTTGGTGTAGGTATTGGAGGGGTAGTATTAAGCTGGTTTTTTTATGAGAGGATTGTGGTGCCAACTTGATGGATATGTGAATTTTTTTATGTGTTGCCATATTCTCTTTATAGGGGGTGCATATTTGCTTTTATATGTTGCCATATTCCAGTGTTTTTTTTATTGTAGTTCAGTAGCATCAATGATATTATTAGTTTCAATTTCTAATTCTGCCCCAACATTAATTATATTAACTGTAAGTTTATTCTTGGAGGCTTTAGTTGGAGCATATGGAAAAACAAAAGACTTTATGAATGAGTTATTGAATAACCAAGAAGCCTTAGCATTTTCCCATACTAGCAGAGGGATATCAGAAGGTCTGGAATGGTTGATGGAAGGATCATGCAGTGTTTACCAAGGCAGCAACTAGCTTGGTGCAGGTGCTACTTATGTTGGGTAATGAGTAGGAAGGTTATGGATGGACCATAGTGCTGAACGAAACATTGGTTGGAGTTGTGAACTTAGACTATGGAGTTATGCACCTTGTAGGGGTTGGTATAGGTGGAACTTGTTGAAGGCCTATGTTAACGGTTAGATTGGTGCACATGCTGATTTGTGTTGGGTGGTTAGATTGTGCAGGCGCTGGTTAGATTAGTGCAGGATGGCTCATGAGAAGAGGTTGTGGAGGTAAGAAGCTGATGAGGTGATATTGTTGTATGGTGTGGGCAGCTAGATGGACCAGAATGCTAGTTCAAGAAGTTGTAGGGTCTTGCTGGTTAAGGGATTGGGGTTGGTTAAGAGGCATAGAAGATTAAGGAATAACATATGTCTGGAGCCTATATTCATGCTACTGGTGGTATAGTACAAAGGAAAACTGAAAAATTAGGTTCATTTGCATGGTGGACCAGTTGGCTTACCATCAAGTTGATTCCTCTTTTGTTGATTGGTGGTGTTAAGTAGATAACCAATAGGTGTTATGTCTCTTTTTTGGGTCCAGTACAGATGGTATATATTCTGGCTCATACCCGTTACAGCTATAACAATTCTTAAGGGTTTATGTTTTTGGTATTTATTGGTTTTGCTTTACTACAGCTAGTGTAGCTCCTGGTGTAGTATTGGATGATTATAATGCATATGGGTGGTTTACATGCCTTTTCTTTAGAAGGTCTTGACACACGCTCAAGGTTTAAGTGTGCCTAGAAGATTATCTTTTTTGGTCCGATTGCAAGGACTTTTATGTGGATTTTTTGAACATTTCTGCAAGTCTAACATTGATGCAATGTAGTGGTATGAAGGGTGCATGGTCTACTATTTGTTAGGAGAAGCTTTTTGGTGTTTAGATGTTTTTTTTAGCTGCATAAAGTGTTGCAGAACCATGAAGTAATAGCTATTGCAATGATATCTTGATGTAGGCAGAGGCATTCTTACTATGCAGTAGGGATTTGTAACTTTGGGTTGCTCTGGTGTGTTTTTAGTAAGTTGGTGGGTAAGTTTTTGGGCTTATGTATCTATGATAAGAATGATGTGTGTCATTCATAATACTATCACAAAGCCTAAAATTACTTATGTTAAAAGGTTGGGACACCCCTAAAGTGTCCCCTTTTAATTTGATTTATTCTTTGTCGATAAAAAAAATTGAATAACCAAGAAATCTAGCAACCTTTTTTAGATGAAGTTTGTCTCTATTTGGATTGTGGATATATACAAAAGTTGTGAACCCAAATATTCTATAAATGAGGCCATTTGGGATCTTCTTGAAGTGAGGGAAATATTTTTAAGAGTTTCTCAAAGTGTTCCCAGGAGGTTTTTCAGCCTTTTTAATATTGAATCCTACCTCTGTTGATTTTGGATTAGACATTATGGAGATGCAAATCAGCAACTGATTGTGTAATAGGTGATTTTATGAGAAAACAACAATAAAGACTGTTACAATAAGTGCATCAATTAAGGTTGCACACTCTTAAAGGCCATAAGTGATAAAAACAGAGACAATGACTAGAACTCTAATACCTAATGAAAAAAATCTGCATTAAATGTCCTCAAATAAAGGAAATAATCTCTAGATATAAAGACTTTAAATCTGGAGCAAATCTACCAAATAAATTCATAATTCCAATTCCCTAACTTTAGGATTTCTTACAAACAAATATAGATTTATTATTCAATCATTCTATATTTACCGTACAATCAATCTGCAGTATTTACACCCTTATTTCAACATCTGTTTTAGTCAATTTGTGATTCTCCCAAATTGTGCTAAATCTCATATGGCAAGTACTGTGTGTAAGCACAAACTACATAAAATTTAGAAAATATAGTAAGATTATATAAATAAAAAGTTATGTATATATTAAGGGAATGATTTGAGAGAGAGTGTGTGAAAATCCATCCATTCTCAATATCAATTAATCACTATTTTTAGTAAAAACCTAAAAAAGTTTACTCTAAAAAAATGATTCATGCAGTTTGTGATATTAGTACACTGTAAACACAAATAAAGGACATATAAAAGATTGAGTATCCATGTCCACATGTCATGCACTCCAAAATTTATCTTAAAGAATGTGATTAGGGTATTCTATTCATGAAATTAAAGAATGACCTCAAAGCAGCGTGGTTTAGCTATTTAGAATCTAACTTAGATCATAATTTTTTTTTCTAGGATACAAAATTTGACTTATTTACCTTTCTTCTATCATTTTATTTTGTTTAGTAAAAGTTCAATGCAATATCTCAATCTTAACATTGTACTAACGTTGCATTTTTTTAATTTTAAAATATAATAATATAATTATTTCAAAATTTAATCTATTTCTCCTTAATTTTTAATATCCAACAATATATCTCTTTCTTTCCTTGAACTTCATGTTGTTGATCTTATAATTGGGTTAATAATTAAACTTAAAAGTTGAATATAATTGATATTTTCCATTGTGCTAAATTGTATATATCTTGTTTGTGCTTGTGCAAATTTGAAGTGACCGTTGACTCTCATAAACACATAAGGACTTCAGCTCCTTCAAAAATCACTTTTAAGATTCCTCCAGTGGTAAGACCCTTTAGGTCAATTTTGTAGTTTTTCTAGTGAGATAAGTATTTGGGTTTTGTTTATTCCATCTAATATATTATTGAAGCAAACACACAAATCCTATGACTTCACAAGACCCGTTCAATTAAAAAAACTGATTTAATTGGAGCTAATTTCACACCATTAGGATATGGTATGATAGTTTTGTTTGATAATTCTTATATATCACTACTCATAGAGCGGTGTTATATTGACTAATAATTTCATCACTACTATATACATATATTCTATGTAGAAAAATGGATTGAAGTTGGATGTATGAACGACTTGATCCTTCAAGGAGACTTAGCAAACAATTCATTACTGGAGTGAGTGAATTTGTTTCAAAGGTAATGGATCAAACTTTTTATACTTTAGAAGGAGGGATAAGGTGTCCTTGCATAAAGTGTGTCTGTGAGAAAATCCTTCCACCATCACATGTGAGGGCTCATTTGCTACAACATGGTTTTAAACCTAACTACACTGCATGGGTTCAACATGGAAAATAGATGTCAAGTGAGGACAATGTTGATTATGCATCCAGTAGCCATGGAAGAACGATACTTGTTGATAACATTGGTTCAATGACCAATATGGTGTATGATGCATACATGCAAGAAGCAGACATAACAAGTCATTATGGTCACATGGACAACGATGATGAATATGTAGAAGAGTCACCTAATGCAGAAGCCCAAAGGTTTTATGATATGTTAGAAATTGCAAATGAACCCATTTATGATGGTGCCACCAAACAAAATTATCTATAGCCATCAGACTACTAGTAGTTAGAACCAATTGGCATACTCTTGAAAAATGTTTAGACAATTTCATAAAATTGTTAGTTGATGTAGCTCCCAAAGACAATTGTATACCAAAGAACTACTATGAAGCTAAAAAAATTGCATCAAGTCTTGGGTTGAAAGCCCAAAAAATTGATTGTTGTGAAGTTGGGTGCATGTTATATTACAAGGATGGCAACCATTTAACTGAATGCAAATTTTGTCATCTTCCTCGGTATTTTCCTCCTAAGGGTGACAAGGGAAGATACAAACAAATTCCAATGAAGATAATGTTTTATTTGCCAATCATCCCAAGATTACATAGACTGTATGCATCAGTGGAATCTGCTAAGCAAATGAGATGGCATTTTGAAAACAAAAAGGAAGATGGCATACTGCGACATCCATGTGACGGGGAAGCCTGTAAGCACTTTGATAAGATATATCCAAGTTTTGTTGTTGACCCGCGACATGTGAGACTTGGTTTATGTTCTGATGGGTTCACTCCTAATGTCCAAGCTTCAACATCCCCATATTCTTGTTGGCCAGTATTTCTTACTCCTTATAATTTTCCCCCTGAAATGTGTATGATCAAACCATACATGTTTCTAACTTGTCTCATACCTGACCCAAGTAACCCAACTAAAAAAATAGTGTCTACTTGCAACCTCTTATTGATGATCTTAAGCAATTATGGAATGAAGGTGTAATGACATATGACATCTCTACAAGAGAAAACTTTGTCATGCGAGCTTGCTTGATGTGGGCAATTAATGATTTTCCAGCTTATGACATGTTGTCAAGATGGGGGACAAAAGGGAAATTAGCATGTACACATTGTATGGAGGACACAAAAGCTTTTACATTATCACATGGTGGTAAAAGTAGTTGGTTTGACTGTCATCGTCGATTCTTGCCTACTGATCATCCATTTAGGAGAAGCAAGAGGAGATTTACGAAAAACAGGATTGAATTGGATGAGCCTCCTAATTTCCTAAATGGAGAGCAATTGTGGGAATTTATCCAAGACTTTCCAAAGGTGATTGATGGTCCATTTAATACCTTATTAAGGTATGGACAATATCATAATTGGACAAAAAGATCAATCTTTTGGGATCTGCCATATTGGAAACACAATTTGCTAAGACACAATCTTGATGTCATGCACATTGAAAAAAACTTTTTTGATAATGTC
>Ga0123342_1009630_pt1 | contig 11461 bp, 9 predicted proteins | sample Turbeawhitnodule_FD_89960 | JGI IMG/M metagenome (GOLD analysis project Ga0123342, IMG submission 89960) | Root nodule microbial communities of legume samples collected from Mexico - Turtle bean Mexico white nodule | ecosystem: Host-associated > Plants > Roots > Nodule | place: Mexico: Nepantla... | reverse complement strand
GTTACTGTTGTATTTTTTAGATTGCTTTATTGTGAGGTTTTTTAATATTAAAAAATAGTAATTTTTTATTTATATAAGATGTGATTTATTTTTTAATTTTATAGTATATGTTTAATATTTAATGAAATTATTTGAAATTCTGTTTTTATTTTTATTTTTGTTATGTTTATATTAAAATATTTCTATATATAGTTATTATGTTTATGAGTTATAATTTTTATAATTTTTTATGAAATTTTTTTTCTATTGTTAATTACGTTATATTTTTGTTGTTGTAGTATTTCTTTATTCTTCATTTCTAGAAGGTTTTTAATATTAAAAAAGAATATCTTTTTATTTATATAAGATTTGATTTATTTTTTAATTTTATTACTTGAAGTTCTGTTTTTATTTAATTTGTTGAATACATATTTTTTTTTCTAGTTATAGTTTTTATATTATACATATTTATATTTAACATATATTTTTTTAATTATAATTTTTAAATTTATGAAATGTGTGAAAGTTTTTCATTTTTAAACAAAAACAACTCATTTTATTATTAATTTTTTAATAGGCAAGGGTTAATCTGTAAAGTAACATTTCACACCTTTAAAAAAAAATTAAAATTTCTTCATAACCATCACATCACTCACAAACTCTCATAAACTTTCATCACACATCCACCCCCTCAAATCCTCACTCATCCCCTGCCTAATCCAAAGAGAAACTAAATCTTTTAACTCTCCAGAGTTTTAGTTACACCACCTTCTTTCTTCAAAAGTTATTGATGATTACACAAAAAAAAATATATACAAGGAGAGTGATTGCGACGAAAGAAAAACTAAATATACGTATAGAAATGGAGCACTCCAACATCAATAGACCAATTGAAGAACTGTGCAGTCACTGTGTCACCGACCACAGTGCCTGTGGCTAAATCATCTTTCCCATGATACTCATTACACGACAAATAAAAAAACAATCAATTTCGCCCATGGTAATGCTATGCAGCCACCCTTAATAAATGAATAAAGTTTCACACTGTCAAAATATCTCCCACTGTTATTTAGGGTCTTTCAAACATATCAATATACAACTCCAAAGTTCTGCTAAAAAATTGTAAAATTATAGATTTCACAAACCTTATTGAAGCTAAATTTATAAAAAAAAAGTCTTAAAAAAACTAATATAAAATAACCTTTTCATTAGAAAGAAGGCAGTGTTTCTCACATAGTGGAGTAAGTTTGCATTGCAATAAACTCACGTAATCTTTCAATTATTTATTTATTATTTCTAAGGGAATTTTAACTTATGAAAAATAGTTTCAAAACGTGCACGAAACTAATACAATAATCCACCACTTACAGAGGTCTGGCGTAGTTCAAGGAAAAGTTTCATTCTTTTTCTGGGTATTTTTGTATATAAAGAAAGGAAATAAGTAACAATTTTTCACCAAAAGAAAGCAAATAATATCATTAACACGAGATAACGTAAAATAAATGACACACTCAGTGATCTATATTTTAGGTAATATATATTCTGCGAGTAATAAGTTTTCTTTAATTTCATAGTATATTTTAAAGAGTTTAATGGTGAATCAGAGTAAATGATAGTTAGATATAATGTTTGAAAAAGAAAACAGTGATTTTTCATTTCCATTTTTTACTTTATTTTCTATTTTTGAAATTTATACAAGATTAATCAACATTGAAAATAAAAAGGAAAAGGAAAATATTACTTTAACATTTTAATAAAAACAGAATATAAAATAAAAATAAGAAATATTTTCTCTCTCACCAAATATTCTCTAAATCCAACACTGATGTAGCATCAAGTAGTGAGTGTTTGTGATCTTATTATTTAAAGGTAACACTAGATATTGTCTTGGAGAAAATTATTTGAGAGATATGATTATTTAAACCTAACACCAGCTAAAGTAATTGTTCTTTTAGAAAATAAAAATATCTTTATTATGAAATGTAGAAACCACCAACCCATTAGGCAACGTGGTTTGAGGTAGGACAACTGAGCACCAAACAGTTTATTTTTTTGCCCAAAGTGGGTGAAGTGACAGAGAAAGAAGGAGAGAGAAACTTCGAGGAAACAACCTTCACCGTTTATCATCTTCATCAATCCAACAACAAAAACAATATCCATTCTTATCATTTCTCAGTCACTGCCACCCTGATACTGACACCTTCACCTTCCACCTTAATGCCCTTCAACTCCAACTGCCTCACCCTCTCTCAGCCCCTCCAAGGTATCACTTTTCGTTTCACCTTTTTTCTTTCAATTTATCATGTGGGGTGGTATTAACTTTGCAAAGTAGGGTTCTTTTTGAAAATTGGCATGAGTTAGAGAAAATTAAAACAAAGAAAGATAATGGGTATAGGAGGATATTTGAAACCAATGTGAGTGGATTAAATTCAGATTAGAAGAAAAAAGTTAACGTTTCTTTTAGATATCTTGAAGAAGAACAGTTCTGACTTCTGAGGGATTTGGTTTGAATGCTTAAATGGGGTTCTTGGGTTTGTTTAGGATAGAGAATTTATGGGCGGATCAATTTCAAAACGAAGGAGTTCTAGGCAACGTTCGTCCTCAAATTTTTTCCCTCGGTATCAATCGCCTTATTTGCCACAAAGCCAAGATCAAGGGTCTGTGAGGCATTACGGGTATTCATCCCAAAGCAATGGTGGTGGTCCTGCTCCAGAGCAAGGAAAGAGATCAGATGGGAAGTATTCAAGGATAGGTGATAATTATAAGAGCTTGGACCAGGTAAACTTTTTATGCTCCTTCATTCTCAATGTATGAAATTGCTTAAACGGAGAAGCTTGGGTCTTGGGTGTTCTTGGTTTTTGTATAGTCTGTTGTTTGCACTTAATGCATGCAATGCAACTGTCCTTGTATTTTGAATTTAAGCTCTTAGGTTTGAAAAACAAGAGCCTATTTCAGTTCAGGTCTCGAATCGCTTAGAATAAGTTGTAACTAATTTCGGTAATTGTTATCTTGACATTGTCATAGTTCGTGCCATTGCTCTTTCTGAAGGACGTAAATGTTAGATTACTATGCTGACTTCTGGTACTGCACCAGTAATAATTTGAAATTCTCATATTGACGTGTGACATTCTGAAGTAGTTTTTCATATTTTAAGGTAACTGAAGCTTTAGCAAATGCTGGCCTAGAATCTTCTAATCTCATTGTTGGTATTGATTTTACCAAGAGCAATGAGTGGACAGGTTTTTCCCTTGTCGACCAACCACCTTCATATCCCCTCCTTTGTAATTGTGTTAACATGCATAATGTGACTCTGTATTAGGTGCAAGGTCATTTCAAAGGAGATGCCTGCATCACATTGGTCATGAACAAAATCCGTATGAACAAGCTATATCTATCATTGGGAAAACACTATCATCCTTTGATGAGGATAACTTAATTCCCTGTTTTGGTTTCGGAGATGGTAATATAAGAACCATTGTTGTAAATTACATTCATCTATCTAGTATAATGTTCCCGTGAGTTATACTGTGTTGGGATTTTCATATGGCAGCATCAACACATGATCAAGAAGTTTTTAGTTTCTATCCTGATGAGAGATTTTGTCAAGGATTTGAAGAAGTGTTGGGACGATATAGGGAATTGGTCCCTCAATTAAAGCTTGCAGGTATTGGAACATTGGTCAAACATCAATTCAATTTCTCTTACTGTATCTGTTATTAGCTCTTTGCTTATTGTATTTTTTTGCCCCTGACTGGCAGGACCAACATCATTTGCTCCAGTCATTGAGATGGCAATCACTATAGTCGAGCAAAGTGGAGGCCAATACCATGTCTTAGTGATTATAGCCGATGGGCAGGTTGAGAATTATTTGAATTGAATTAGACAAATAATTTTTTTATTACTCAATAACTGTGTCTTGAGATCAAATAATCAAATTTTACACCAAATAGTGTGCACACATTGAGCAGGAGTTTTTTATATTGATGTTTTTACCTTTTCGTGGAGGAATAGGCTGTATGTTTGTGCTGAACATTTAGACCTTCCTTAAATATTACAATACTTTAACACTTCTTATTTAGGTAACCAAGTCAATGAAACATTAGTTATAGTCAATGATGGAGCTAGAGAATTTTCTTTTGGGGGCCTAAATAAAGACGAAAATCAGGCTTTGTTATGTAAAAAAAGAATTACTTGTAAGTTTGTTGTTTCCCTCTCCACGGCATATAGGACCTTTTCCCCTAGTGGTAATAACTAATAACCCAAGAAAGCAGTATATAATTCAAAACAAGGTTAGATTATGGATAAATTGGATGCTTTTATCTCTTAAGCATTGTTTTATCCACTCTTCAAGTTCTGTGGTTTAGTCATAATAAGATTTGGTTTTTAATTGAAATAAAAAAAAGAATCAGCTGTAGTTTTCATAACGAACTATAAAAAATCTTAGAGATGATATTTAGCATAGCAACATATTGACATGGTGTGGTCATGTTTGTCATTGACTCTCATCTAGTATTAGGAGACTAGGTATGTTAAATGAATTGATGTTGAATAGTGTCAACCTGTTGCAGGTGACGAGAAGTGTTGACATTGAGCATGGGCAGTTGAGTGCACAAGAAAAGAAAACTGTAGAAGCTATTGTGAAAGCTAGGTAATTAGCTGTCTGTGTTGTCTATTCCTTTCTATGGTTATGAGATTTCTAACTGTGTTTATTGTCATCATAAAAAATGTGTCTATTACCAGTGAATATCCCTTGTCAATCATATTAGTTGGAGTTGGAGATGGGCCGTGGGATATGATGAAACAATTTGACGATAACATCCCTGCCCGAGCATTTGATAATTTCCAGGCATGTATCTTCTGTTCAAAACTTGTCAGTTCTGTTGTTTCTTTAAAGTATGGTTTGTTTATGATCACAATAATGACAAAATGTTTTTTCTTTTATTTTTCCTTCTTCTCTAGTTTGTGAATTTCACAGAAATAATGTCGAAGAACATGGATCGGTCCAGAAAGGAAACTGAGTTTGCACTGGCGGCCTTGATGGAAATACCCTCCCAGTACAAGGCAACACTAGAGCTTAATACATTGGGGTAACAAATATTGAATTCTTTTTTTCTTCACAGGCTTTTGCTGCATTGAATACATTATCCGTTTATGGAGCCATCTATGAGCTGTATAACTTTTCAAACAGCACTCGAAGCGGGAAAGATGTCGACAGGGTTCCTCTGCCACCCCCTCTATATGGTGCAGCATCTTTCAATTCCCCGAAAACATCCTGTCAGAACAGTTTTCGTCCCAGTGCACCATCTAGCAGACATGATGTTCGTTCGAATCCTCCCGCAACTTCTGCTTCTGATAATCAGGTATGTCCACTCTTTCTCTTGCTATTTGCAGTCATTGCTATAGAATGATCTGCACTTGTCAAAGGTGTATTTTGTTGTTCACGTTGGCACTCAAAAGTAAGTTTTCATATACATGATTTAATGCACACTCAAATTCTCAAGTAAACTATTCTGTTGTGTAATCCTTGCAGGTTTGTCCCATTTGCCTCACCAATCCTAAGGATATGGCTTTTGGTTGCGGGCATCAGGTAAGGAATCCAGAGAAGTTAGCTTTTGATTCTCACATAGAAAAGATAACTGAATGCCTATTAGTTACAGTACTAGTTTTTTTATGAGCCACTTTTATTAATTTGCAGACATGCTGTGAGTGTGGACAAGATCTTGAATTGTGCCCCATTTGCAGGAGTACCATTGATACTAGAATAAAACTTTATTAGATGATTTTTCATGTTGAGGTATGAAACCAGGTTTTCAGAGGAAGGGGGCTGAGTCCAAACGATTTGCTTAGTGCCTTCGCATTGTACATATTTTTGGTATTTATTTATTTATTTAAGTCTATGCTTTGAGCGCATTTTATACTGGAGTTGGATTTGCGTTATTACTATATTCATTTTATGCAATTCATCAATATAATATTTCATACCTGTAGATCTTGTGGCTTCTTTCATGGTTATGTTATGAATCTCTTGTTTGTTCCATTGAGTTAATTTCTCACGCCATTATTCCACGTGCAATTGTCACGTGCTGAGAATGTGAACGATAGCACAATGAGTTAAGACTTTCTGACATTTGCAAAAGTAAAAAGGGCCCTTGCTTTAGGGGCTGATTAAGTAAATAACAGAAACAAGTTCCTGTCTCTGGAATTTGATTAATTAAATGGATATTTCTTTGTATATCCAAAAGAAGAAAATTAAGTTTACCAGTCCTAGAATCCATTTGGATTTGGGCTTTCAGTTTACTTGTGTTGGCTCTTATCTTCACATTTTGTAGACTACTTTTGGGCTTTTGCTTCCTGCAACCCCTCGATTTTCAACCTGCACCCATACAGTTGGGTGAAATGAATGAATAGTTCTCCTTCTCCCTCGCTGCACCTAAATCATTGCTGCTGCCACCTCTGCTGCTGCTGCACCATCACTGCTGTAGAAGAAGAGAAGGAGAAGATTACACAGGAGCAAAAAAAGGCTTGTTTTGGAAAGTTCTTTCTAGTGTTATGAAAAGCTGGTTCTAGAAAACATTTTCTGGAAATATATGTTTTGGAAAATTTGTTTTTGAATATCTATTCCAGAAAATTTTGTTCAACAATGTATTTCATGAATTCTGAAGAGTGTGCTTTGGAAAAAAGTTGTGGAAGGGATAAAATGGTCATTTTAAAAATTGTTGGTGCAGGAAAAAAAAGCACTACTTTTGTCTTGTGATTGACAAAAGCTACACCACTATAATATTTTACTAACAATTAACATTTTTCTATAGAAAATATAATATTTTAACTGTATAAAAGAAATATTTCTATTTCAAATTTAACTGTGTCTTTTTTTTGTCTTCTAAAAATAAAAAATAATTGCACCAAAAAAAAACTGCTGTAGAGATGATGTAACATCCATTCTAAATATAACTAAGATGCCCTTTTCTTTATAGTTTAAAGAACAATTATCATGTTCTCCCTCTTTAAAAAATACCACATTAAAAGATTGTGATGCATACAAAAGAAAGAGAAGTTGTATTGTTTTAAGGTTAATACAATTTTAAAATGTTATTTCAAGATTCACTTAACTTCAGCCAAAATGATTGCACCATTTCAAGTGCATGAGTGCCAAGTATGTCGGCTCCAAGCAAAACGCAGTGCTACAAAAGGACTCTCCCTTCGAGTCTAATAACCATCGCCTTCAACATGTTCTTCCCATCTTGCAGTAAAATAATGATCACTGCCCTTTTTTTCTTGGTTTGTTTTGGATTCAGCGATGGTGCCAATGTGACACCCTCTGAGGGGAGGAGAGGGCAGTGGCAACTGCTCCTTAAGAGCACTGGCGTGGTTGGCATGCATGTGGCTTTAACCTACAGAAACACTGTCATAATGTTTGATCAAACAGGAGCTGGCCCATCCAGTTACGAACTTCGCAAACGCTTCAATGGAGGCAGGTGCACCAGAGGCAGCCATGATATAATGGACTCCACATGCTATGCTCATGCTGTGGAGTATGACATTAGTATCAATAAAGTGAGGCCTCTGAGGCTTGACACTGATCCTTGGTGTTCCTCTGGTTCATTCCTAAGCAATGGTACTCTTTTACAAACGGGTGGAAATGACAGAGGTGCCAAAAGGATCAGATTCTTTAGGCCCTGTGGGAATGACAAATGTGACTGGATGCAATCAAAGAAAATACTATCTGATAGGAGGTGGTATGCTTCTAGTCTGCTACTACCAGAACATGATAGGGTGGTTGTTGTTGGTGGAAGAAGAGCTTTAACATATGAATTTGTACCAAAAATTAGTCCTGGAGAAAAATCCTTTGACCTTCCATTCTTGCACCAAACCAATGACAGGAACGAAGGAGGGAACAACCTATACCCCTTCCTCCACCTTTCATCAGATGGAAACTTGTTTATTTTCGCCAACCGCGATTCCATCCTACTCAACTTGCGAAGAAACAAAGTGATCAAGACCTTCCCTCGGATTCCGGGAGAAGGGTCAAGAAACTATCCAAGCTCAGGCTCATCTGTGATACTCCCATTGGACCATAGAGACAACTTCCAAAGGGTGGAAGTTATGGTGTGTGGAGGTTCATCTACTGGAGCCTTTACAGCTGCTGCTAAGCGAAGATTCTTGGTAGGGTTAAGATCATGTGGAAGAATGGTGATCACAGGAAACAAGCACAAGTGGGATATGGAGCACATGCCAAAGCCACGTCTCTTACACAACATGCTGATTCTCCCTAAAGGTGACATCCTAATTATAAATGGGGCGAAGCGAGGGTCTGCAGGATATGACAATGCTAGAAACGCTTCTCTTGCACCTTATCTCTACAGCCCCAAGAAAAGACTTGGAGCAAGGTTCACAGTCCTTATGTCCACCAAGATAGCCAGAATGTATCACTCATCAGCAGCTCTTCTTCCTGATGGGAGGGTCTTGGTTGCGGGTAGTAACCCTCATGGGAGGTACACCTTTCACAATGTGGCATACCCAACTGAACTAAGACTTCAAGCTTTTGTTCCACACTACATGGAAAGGAGGTATCATACCTGGAGGCCTAGTAACTTGACCATACAATATGCTGGTGCCACCAGCCATGCAATTGAGTATGGGAAAGAGTTTACTGTTAGGTTCTTCCTAGAGAGGAAGCCTAGCAATGTGATGGGGTTCAGTGCCTATGCACCACCATTTACCACTCATTCCTTTTCCATGAATCAGAGGATGCTGAAGCTGAGGTGCAGGAGCATGGTGAGAAGTGGTGATGGGTGGGTGGTTGCAGTCTTGGAAGCCCCACCATCATCCCTTGTTGCACCTTCTGGTTACTACATGCTCACGGTTGTCAATGGTGGAATTCCAAGCATGTCTCAGTGGGTTCAGTTTGGACACGCCTAGGCCTGTCTTTGTTCAATAATGGTGTTCCAGAGTAGTAATTAAAGAAGAAATTTTCTCAAGGGAGAAACCTCAATGCTAATTTATGAAACGAAAAAAAACTATAGTTATATTCCGCAAGGATTAGAAGCTCCTAGATCAAAGTCTATGCCAGCAAAATAATTTGAAGGTTCTTGTGCAGGCTTTTTTAACGTTATTTTGGATATAGTGAACGTTCTCTCAGTCTTTAGCCCAAAATTTATTGCTATATGTGATCACAGATTCAAAGACCAATGTCTTAGCAAGGTGAAAGATAGGGAAAATTATTCACACAAATGTGTAATTTAATAAGAAAATTACAAAAATAGACAAATAAAAAAAATTGTAAAAATAAACATCTCTCGGTCAAAGTTGTCAATGACATATACAACATTAACTAAACACATTAATTTGTCACTTAATTTTATCAGTTTAAATAAAATGTAAAGAAATTGTATAATAGATTGATAACTTTTGGTGTATTTTATTTAAAATAAAGTAGCCAATTTAGTCCGCAACTTTAGTTGAATTTTTTTCTTTCCCGAACAATAACTAATATTTTTTAAAATAAAAATATGTATATAATAATAATTTAGAATTTTTTTAAAATTACATGAACCAAATAACAATGTTTTGAAATTTTTTATTTTATAAATAATAACAAAAATTTAATTTTGTTTTATTTAAGAAAATCATATATAAAGTTGAAGAATTAAAATGATTGTTTTTTCAAAAAAAAAAAAACTTACCCTAAACCAAGTTTTGATATATTAAAAATGTATATAAAATATTTTAAACAAATTGGGATAAAAATAAGTTATGTGATAAATTAAAAATATTGACTGTTTTTTAAATATTGTTAAAGTTAAAAATATTTTTGTTGTTTTTAAAAAATTTAAACTATGTTTGTGAATTACATTTTAAGTTAGATACAATTTAAAATTTAAAAAAATTTAGAGTCGATACAATTATAAATAATGGATTCTGTATAAATTTTTATATTGTATAATATGAATGTTAATGAAGGTATAGATTATATAGATTATATAATATATAAAAAAAGTAGTAATATACATGTATTTATGATAAAATAAATATATTAAAAAATAAATTAAATTATTGAATAAATCATTAAAAGAAGATGATATTAAAATATTTTATGAAAACAACATTACAAAGGATGATTCTACTGTCTAAATAGACAATTTCCTCTGTTATGACCTTCATTGTGATAGTAAGAACATTTTTTAGCCTTGTTATGAATTGGTTGATCAATTTCATTATGCAAACGAGTTGTAACTAGTCGTCCCGACTCTTTGCGTCGCATGTGGGGGTCAGGTATGAAATTTGGTTCAGTATAAGTAGAACAATAACCTCGTTTCAAACGGGATGGATGATATTCCTTTTTAATCGTGTGGAGGTTGCAAATTAGATCAACGATGACAAGAGGAACAAACGACAATAACATGACGGTAGGGAAGCAATCACACCACCAATCATTTAATATAACTGTATATGACTGAGGTCATCGACCATGTTGGGGGGTGGCTAATTCTTGGACATCAAATCCAGAATAATTTGCATTAACCCTTTCCACAAAACACATAGTCGAATCTTGTTGATTTTTTCTGAGTAAGTTTTGATATCTTCTGGATAATAATAACTTGCACGTAACATGACGTCTCTTTGAAGTCTTGTTTAACAAACAATGTTTTTGTTTTTTCGAAAGTTGTCTTAACCAAAGCAGAAATTGGCAAGGAACGAGTTCTCTTAAGCACGAAATTAATGCATTCTGCTAGATTTGTGACCATACTGTTGATCAAGAGTGATCATGTGCTTTGAATAATCCAAATCCAAGGTGTTTGATGAAAGGCTGGTGTAGCTGCTATGTTTGGGTGGGATCTGGGTATAATAGAATGTGATTCACTCCTTTGTTGAATCTAAAACTGATGTGATTTAAAACCTTTTTGAAATCAAATGTTTTTCCAACTAAGTGAAAAACAACCTTTTGTTTTGTCAAATCAACCAGTTGTTTTGGTCTTAGGAGTTTTGAAAAAGGTTGAAAACTGTTTTGGTTTGGTTGACTTAATTGTCAAGCCAAAACAATCGGTTGTTTCGTGGTTTCAACAGATTGTTTCTTTGAAAATCCTAACAAAATGTTTTGAATGGTGAATCTGTTTTAAATGTTTTCTAACTGAATGCACTCCTTCATTACTTTCTTTGGAAAATATAAATGGTTTGTTTATGTTTTCAAATAAGTAAGAAACAATTTTGAGAAATTCAGTTTGACAAATTTGATTCTAAGATTTCAAGATTCACATCAAGCTTTGGATTTTCAAGAGAGAGTGGAATATGATTGCAATTGTATTCAATTCAGATTGTACTGTGATCAGGTGTAATCCTTCTAAAACTACTGTATTTCTGATGTTGTGTTGCCAAGGAGTATTGTGTGTTCTTGAGGTGTTCAAGATCAATACTCTTGGTGTGGTTTGCCAAAGGTAGTGTGTTTCTTGAAGGGTTCAAGGTCACTACTTTGGTGGTTTGTGTT
>Ga0123342_1009629_pt1 | contig 11461 bp, 7 predicted proteins | sample Turbeawhitnodule_FD_89960 | JGI IMG/M metagenome (GOLD analysis project Ga0123342, IMG submission 89960) | Root nodule microbial communities of legume samples collected from Mexico - Turtle bean Mexico white nodule | ecosystem: Host-associated > Plants > Roots > Nodule | place: Mexico: Nepantla... | reverse complement strand
GCACCATAAGCCTAATGTTCTAGAAGGTACGGTAAGCTTCCTTCCCTACAAGGCTTCATGAGATAAAAAGCTAGGCACCCCCACCCCCCCCCATTTGTGCTAAAAGAAATCTACTCTACTGAGATTACAAATAGTGAAACCAACTAATACTCAGCATCCAAAGTTTGTGCTCTGCTCCTAGTGATCCTCTAAGGTATAGTAGGTGCTGAGGTCATGGCTGGAGAATCTTGCTCTGGCCCTAGGTCTTGGGTCATGCTCCTGGTCTTCTTCCTCAGAGGTTAGGCCTGATTAGTAGGCGCCCTCTCTCCTAGGTCTTCATCAAACATGGACCAAATGGCCAAGCTCCTTTGTCTATAAACAAAATATTTTATAAATTAAGGAAGTAATAATTAATCATATCAAACAAATCGTGTGTTCATGCACAATAATGGATCCTCCGATGTGGAAACATCAACCTCTTTTGGATAAACGATTCTTTTTAGCTCTATCACATTTTGATCGATACACAGGCATGTTCTACTTTTCTGGGAGGTTATTCCAAAATACTATTTCCAATCCATTCTAGTCGTTTACCTTCTTGGCGAGTCACTTTAAACATTTGCGAAAGGGTGTGAGAAGCCTTCGAATGAAAATTTTTCTTAACTTTTTCCTCATCTTTAACTCTCCATGTGACCTTCCTCTGTAAAACAATAATATCCTCAGTCCAAATTGAAAATATAAGAATTTTTAAAGGGAATAAAAAAATTACCTTAAAACGTTTAAAAAATAGATCCCGATCACCCTTAGGGATTGCCCCCATGTTAGCCATGGCTCACCAAATTGTTGCTTAATGGTGGCAGTGATGGCGCTTGATGCAATTTTTGTTGAATAAATGATACAAACCACCTCGACAAGCACATGACTAAGGACACAATAGACACTTCATAATTAGGTCAGTCATCTCAGCATAAAAGACCAGGCCCCACCAAACCTCAAGAGAAGAAGAATCAGACATAAACCAGAATATCATAGGTTTTTCCTTCTAGTATTTTTACAAGACAAGTTTATATAAATAAATTGGGCTCACTTTGGGGATCAAATTAGAAGAATAAGCTAGAATAGGGTGTACTTAGTATAATATTGGGCTTGAGCCAAAACCACCAAAAACCTAGTTTCTAGAAACCCTTTCCAAAACCGCCTCTTAACCTAGTTTCTAGAAGATGTAAGCTAGCATGGGAGGCACTCTACTTTGACCTACCTTCTAAAAAGTTTCTCACAAATGATGCCCCTACCCCTCTCACTCTTTCTCCTTGATGACTTTTTTTACGGTAAGTGCACCATGTTGTCAGAAGTAATAATTTGTCCCTAAGGACGAATATCAAACCCACAAGGAACTATTGAATAATCAAGTAAAAGATTCACTAAATAGAAAATAAAATAATAAAGTTTGTTGGAGTTTGTTATGATTGCAATGATTAATAAGAAAACAAGTCAAAGAGTTTGTTGTTTCAATTGGGAAAATAGGGATTGAGGTTCATCCTTTTCAGTCTTTCGTATTTTGAGTAGCATGACAATATTGTATCCTTTAATTGATATTGATGCCCGTATAAAACTCATTTATATCGATTTCTTGCATATAAAATTATTAAGATGTCTCCTAAATATTGATTCCTCACATATTTATAAAAACTTCTTATCATTAAGATCAGACGTTGATAACAATTAACATTTCAAATTTATTCCTAACATTCAAATATGTTAAGCATTATCATTTGGGTCATAAATTTAGAAGTACTTTCCAGTCAAATCTAAGCTTCGAGATCATGGTAAACCAAACATTAGAAGCAAAATGACAATACCAATCAACAATCAAGAACAAAATATTATGTTTAGATATCACTTCAATACATAAGAGTTTGAACAAATTACTCCCAATCCCAAAGGGTTGAATTAGCCACACATGTTGGCTGTTACAAACAGGGAGAGCAAGAAAATAAGATTTTGGATGTTTCTCTTTGACGGCTGCCTCCTCTAGGGTTTCTAACACCTTCTATTCTCCCAATTGGATTACAATTCACTTAATGGTGTTTTCCTCTCAATCTTGCGTCTAGGGTTGTGTCTCAAGCCTCCTAATTAACCTAATTGGCTTAGGATAAGTGACTTATCGCTTGGGTGTTATTGGGCTCGCCTGGGCGAGTTACATGAAAAAGGCCCAATGTCACTGAAGTAATCTCGCTTGGGCGAGATCCTCTGGGGACGTCTGGCTTAGGTGAGTTTGGGCGAGCTTTGGTGAGTACTGGTGCATTCCAACTTCCCCTTTTTAGCTTTTTATATTCTCCTTTTGCCCAATCATTTTCGTTCTTCCCTAAAATCTTGGAATTAACACAAATTTGGGAATAAATCATTCTTATTCAAATTAAAGTCACAAAATATGTAAAAAGGTATAAATTCATAAATTATGGGTTATTTTATCAATTAATATTCACAAGTGTTTGTATTTTAATATGAAATATTACTGAAATTTGGCACTTATCACTCCCCAAGTCATTCTCTCCTATATAAAGGGTGTCTTACCTCATGTATTTGGACACTTAAATTTGAATTAAGAAGAGAAACTCTGCTTGAGTGATTAGTGAGTTTTGTCTCCTAAATTTTTCTTGGGTCTTATCTTGAGAGTAGTGCACCTCAAGTAGCGACTCCTCACCACTAATCTTGAAATTCCCTCACCCTCCAAGTGGCGTGATTCATTGCTCCATTTTCCACAAGCTTTCTTCATTTGTTCACCTTTTCCTTTCATTCTTTGTGCCACTCTTCTTCCATTATTCTATGTTCATTGATGTTCTTTTTCTCTTCCTTTATTTCGGTTTCATCTTGCTTCATTATATCTTCTATGTTCTTTAATTCCGCCATCATCATCATATTCACCTTATATTGTGTTTTCTCTTTTGATCTCTAGAAGACAACATTCACACTTACTTAACCACTTGGTTAAGTTCGTGTCCAATGTCAATCTTCTTTGAGCTTATCACCATAATTGCTAATCCAAAAGTCATAAACAAAATGTGCAACCTAAAATCAACTCACATCAATAAAACCTAAATACCAAAACAAAGTTAGTCAAAATTATAAGAAAATAATAGAAAATTATATAAATTGAAATTGATTATATTCTTACTCCCCCAGTAGGCTGAATTAGAGGGTGGTCACCAACTAAGAGGACCTCCTCCTCTAAGTTATTGGCCACAGAAGCTGATTGCGTCCCTACGACATTTGTATATGGGGATAGTGCAATATATAGGTTTGAGGTTGATGCATTAGAACCAACATGTGGAAAAAGGTGTTGAAGATAGCTGCAGACTCTTCTCAACTTGCATAATGAAGTGTTTGATGAAGACATCTCGTTTGAAGGTTTATGAAGAATGTAGTTCATGAGTCTTGTTAGATTAGAAGTGTTTTAATAGCCTTTTGCACTGTGGATCTACCTTATATAGCCATAGTAATGAGCTCAATCACAGGGGTTTCTTCAAAGTGTTTTAAAAAATTCAAGTTTTTTCAAAACTGATTTACCGCACAAAATTTTAATCTGTTGTTTGACAAAACAATTGATTCTTTAGTACTGGTATAAAACTATTAAACTTTTTCAAAATTTCGTTTTGACTCCAAATTTAGTTTTGTTCACAGTTACCGTTATCAACTAATTTGAAAGTGGTTATGTTACCACCAAGAGTATTTTCAAAAAACAATCTCTTCTTTTGAACTTTAATCTGTTATTTTTTTAACAGTTCTTAATTGCTTTTGGAAATCTGTTTTGATCTTAAACCTATAAAAATAGAGGTTGATCTCAGGTCAAAACACACCTTGCAATCACGATTTGCATGCATTTTTCAAGTGCTTTCATTAAGATTTTGAAGTGAGTTTTAGTTTTTGAAAGTTTTTATTAAAAACTTGAAGTGCTCTTGTGCTAGTGCCTTTGGCTTGAAATTCAAGGTTTTTTTCAAGTGTTGCAGCTATGAGGGTCCTATTTTTGAACTCTTGTATCTGCAATCCAGGTTTTTCCTTCCTTTACTTTTCTTTTGTAAAGGTGTTTGTATTTGTACTTTTTTATAGGGTTTCTAGAAGTTAGTGTTGCTGAAATAGGGGGTTTCAGGTTGTGACTTGGTTCTTGGAGGGTTCAAGAACTAAGAGTTTTTGTAAATATTATTTTGCTTTAGTGAAATCCATCTTGGTATAAGGTGGGACTGGATGTAGCTCTTGTTGAGTGAACCAGTATAAAACTGTGTGTGCCTTTCTCCTTGTTGATTTTTCTCGGCAAGTGTACCGAATCAACTGTAAAAGTATTGTGTAAATTTCTATTCCTCTCAAACTCTCTATAACTGTTTGATAATTTTGTTGCTGGTATAAACAACCGATTAAAACACAGTTTTAACTGGTTAAAATTCTTATATCTGTTTCTTTTGGATTGTTTGATTGCTTTCCTTAAGTGCTTATCTAGATTGTTTGTTAAAGATTTATTCTAAACCAAGTATTTGCATAAATCTTTTACTAAACAATTCACCCCCCCCCCCTCTTGTTTAAGTCATCAATTCTTACAATTGGCATCAAGAGCTAGGTTTTTTAAAATTACTCAAGTTCATATTTCTGTTTTTTCTGGAAAATATTTTTAATGGCTGACAAAATGCCTTTTGGGGAAGGTGCTTCCATAAACAAGCCACCACTGTTTTGTGGGGTTAATTACCAGTTTTGGAAGGTGATAATGAAAATCTTTATGCACTCAACTGATAAGGGTATTTGGGAATCAATTGAAAATGATACCTTTTACCTCAAGTCAAAAGAGATGAGGTTTTAATTGATAAACCTTCATCTGAATGGACTGAGACTGAAAGTAAAAGAGCCAAGTTTGATTGGATTGCCAAGAATATAATAACCTCTGCTTTAAGCTGTGATGAATTTTTCAGGGTTTCACAATGTAGCTCTGCTAAGGAAATGTGGGACATCTTAGAAGTCACACATGAAGGTACAAACGATGTCAAGCGAGCTAGAAAGCATGCTCTGATTCAAGAGTATGAACTCTTCAAAATGCAGAAGGGAGAATCCATTTGTGATGTGCAAAAAAGGTTTTCTCACATAATGAATCACTTGATGAGTCTTAGTAAGACTTCTGATAAAGAGAGGCTGAACATGAAGATACTGAAATGTCTTGATAGAACATGGCAGCCAAAGGTCACTGCCATCTCAGAATCAAAGGATCTCACTTCAATGTCTGTTGCATCTCTATTTGGTAAGCTTAGAGAACATGAGCTTGAAATAAATAGGCTTGTTGTCCAAGAAAGTGAGGACAAGCACAACAAGAGCATAACACAAAAAGATCGATTCAACCGATCGTTACATGCTTCTATTGCATGAAGAAAGGCCATTCTGTCAGGTACTGCAGGTTTCGTAAATCTCTTGTGCCTAAGGGCATCTTTAAATGGATTCCTAGACGTATTGATGGTTCCAAAGACAGGTCTAACACAAAAGGTCACATTTTTTTTAAGGGATCAAATTTTGTGATTGGACAAAGTTTTGTTTTGCAGAATTCTGACTTTGCTTGAAGTTTCAAAAAGGACAGGACCTCAAGAGGATCTTTGTGCATGTCAAAGTCTTGTTTTGATTCCATGAACTATCTACATTTGTGTAAACTGAAATCTAAGAATGAAGTTCTTATTTCTCTCTTTGTTAAAAACATTGTTTCTTAAATCTAATTCATTGATTATACTCTATGTCTGGACTGTAATTACTTTGTATTCTATCTATTCCTTATACAATTGATATCTTGTGAACATGGTAAGCAATAATGATTGTATACGGCATGTGAAATTGAAAATTTGTTTGTTTTCATCAGTACAGAAATTCAACCGATTGTTTCTTCGAAACAATCGATTGTTTTCTCTCTGACAAACACTAGGCAAATATGTTTTTAAAATTTAAATTCTGATTTGAGATTCTGTTCAACCAAGTAATAACTATGGTCAATATTTGATGAGAATAAAAAATACATGAAGATGACCAAGGATGCTATATTTAAAGGGTCATCTCAACAAGAATTTAAAGATGTCATCAATAGGAGGAATGGTCAAGGACCACAACACTTGAAGTTCTTCCTATTAGTGTTCTTAATATAGGAGTAGCCTTAGGAAAATGCCAAAAGAGGAAAACCAAAAGATACCTCTCATTGTAAGGCATTATAGGCGCATATTTTAGGAAAAGTAGGAAGAAGTGACTCTTCATACTCCTTTCTCTCTTAGGCGCTACAAAGAGCTAGAAGAGTGACTTTTCCAACTCATTTTCCCTTGTACAATGACCGACCCTCTCCATTGAAATTGAAAGTGAAGTTACTCTCTAGAATTTGAGTGGTTTCTTTGTGAGACTTGCTCTCCTTCTCTTTGTCTTATCTTGTGGATCTTGGGAATCCTCAAGTGGCGGCACTCTCACTCATCTTGGAGCCTTCCACCATCCAAGTTGCGTGATCACTCCCATTGTCTTCAACCACATAAGTTTCTTCAACTCTTCATCTTCTTCTTCCATACCCATTCTATATCAAAAACTCTAAAACATGTCTTTGTTGTTTTCTTGATTTTCAGTTCAAATGTTGCTATTGAATGTTTCTAATCAATAGTTTGTCATTTGTTCTTGTTTTAGTCAGTTGGAATTACTTGTTGATGTATCAATCGGTTCATGTTCTTGAAATGGGTTTCCTATGAGTTTCTTGATTTGTGTTCTTGAAATGGGTTTCCCATGGGTTTCTTGGTTTGTGTTCTTGAATTGCTTGTAGAATCTTGATCCTAATTCTTGAAAGTGTTTATTAATGCTTCATCTTCTAATCAACTCACATCAATATTGCTTTAATTGATTATTTGAACACAATTCAACTCTGCTACATTTTCTTTTAATGAATCAGATTCCTCCAATCTTGAAAATCAAAATTGCCTTTAATGTTTGGTCAAATCAACATGTGAATCTGTACTTTTCTGTTTGACTGACAAAAACAACTTTATGGTTCAGATTTGATTCATTTTTTTTGTTTGAAAACAACCCTCTCTATGCTATCTTTGACCATGAATTTTGGCTATATAAAACAATGCAATTAGATGTTATCTCTCACACATACAATCTGTTTTTTCTTATCTTTGTTCTAAGGTTTTTTCTGCAGTGTGCCAAAGCTTGTTTCTGAGTTTAGCAATGGCTGGAACTCCTCCTTCAGCTAAGAGAATGAAATCCAGGGGTGTTAAGAGCAGTGGAAAATTTGAAGGGTGGTTTTCAGGTGATGTTGATCTTATCAACAAGTATCTACTTGAAACAAGTAGAAAGAGTGTGAACACACCCAAGGTGGTCTTATTCACTTGGATGAAACAACAAAAGCTGGACTCTGTGAGAAGCATCATCAAATAGCAAAAATTGAAGAGATTCCTAGAGCTCACTAGAAACATATATCCAGATTTGGTGAAGTGAATATAGAAGGGGAGCTAGTTGAAGTAATCAAGCCCTCCAGTGAGATCAATAGTGGATCCCTAAGTAAAATGGGATTTACTAAAATTGGTGGAAGATGGGTAAGCCAGGATGGTGACCAAGCTGGCCCGAGTGGAATGAATGAAGGTGATGAACCTGAGGAGGCAGCAATGCAAGATGAACCAGTTGTTGAGACTCAAGAGGATGATCACAATGATACTAACATGGGAGAAAGGATGACTACAATGTCACCCTTTGAAAGATTGATGATCAACTGTATGGACACCTTTGCTAAGAATCAAAGGAACTTCTATGTTATGTCTGAATCAAGATTTAGCAACAAGGATACACATTTTTCAACACTGAATGAGCAGATTGAAAAAGTCCAAAGACAGATTTTGGAACTATAATTTGAGAGGGAAGACAATCCTTCTTTTTAGTTTACTTCTGTTTAAAATTTCTGGTTTAAATTTGTTTTTGTTTTTGTTGTTTTTCTACCTTTTGTCTATTTGATGAGACAAATAGGGGGAGAAAAGTTGGTTTGTTGGTTCTGTAATGTTCTTAATAATTGCTTTCGTTACTGCTTTTTGAACATTGCTGCTATGAACTGCTTTAACTATTTTAAAATTGAATTTTGTTTTAAATTGTTAAACTCTGATTTACAAAATTTCAACCGGTTATTTCTGCGAAATAACTGATTGTTTATCTGTTTTGCACCTGTGTATGTGTGCTGGTTTCTCAACTGATTTGACTGATGTTCCTGTTTTGGAAATCACCAAGAGAGAACTGGTTTTTGGTGCTCATCTGTTTTGGATTAGATTACCCTGTGTTTTTGTGTTTTCTCAATGAATGCAGGTTGACTAGATTCTAAACAAGAACATTCCTAAAAGCATCCCAAGGATTTGTCTCGATCAAATAGGGGAAGATTGTTGAACATGGGAGCTTTGATGTTTCAAATCCACATGAAGCCTGAAGTTGTGCTACTTTTTGGGTTTGGGTTTAGATTAGACTGTTTAGAATCTTTGTTAAAATCAGTCTTTAACCCTGCACAAAGCTTGATCAAAACTGTTTTAAGAAACTAAGTGTTTTCCCAAGAAAAGGGAAAACAACTGGTTGGTTTGTTGAAATAATCGGTTGTTTGTCACTTAGTTGGCTTGAAGTTCTGAAACTGCTTTTTGAATTAGTTATGCAACTGCTTGACTCATTCAATTGGTTAAATCGTGGTTTCAACCGGTTAAATATGTGTTTTCATAACAGATTTTTGAAAACTTGTTTTAACTGATTCAGTTGATCAAAACTGCCTAAAACGGCTGCTTTTCAAATGCTATAAATAAAACTTTCTTTCAAATCAAAATACACAACAAATACAACAAGTATTGATTCATATTTGAGAAAGAGATTATGGTTTTTGAAAAGATTTTTTCAAAAGAGCAAGAGTGTTATTCAAGCTTTGTTGTGGTGACAAGATCTTATCATAGGATCTCTGGTTCTGTAATTCCATGTGTTTTCTATCCTTGCTTAGTTTCTTGTAATTGTACTTCGTTTACATATTGTGTGTGTTTGAAATCCTGTAAAGACAAAGGTCGTTCTGTCTTGAGGTGTGAAGTTTTGCAAAGGGGTGAGTAGGCTTTGTGGGATTCAAAGTCACCTCTTTATGGTGTGTGTTGTAATCTGTGTTGATTACTAGTGGAACTTAGAGGGTTGTCTGAGAACTGGATGTAGCTCAGGGATTGAGTGAACCAGTATAAACCTATTGTGTAAATTTCTATTTCTCTCAAACTCTCTATAACTATTTGATAATTCTACTGTTGGCATAAACAATCAATTAAAACGCAGTTTTAACCGGTTAAAATTCTTATATCTGTTTCTTTTGGATTGTTTGATTGCTTTCCTTAAGTGCTTATCTAGATTGTTTGTTAAAGATTCATTCTAAACCAAGTCTTTGCGAAAATATTTTGCTAAAAAATTCACCCCCCCCCCCTCTTGTTTAAGCCATCAATTCTTACAGTATCATTAGGAACAAAATTTTTGCTTGTAATTAACTTAAGTATCTCGTTGACCTCTTTCTCCATACTCGTGATTAATAGTTCTTGCTCCTCATATTTGTGCATCAGTTCAACAACTTTCACCTTCATTGCACAAACTTCATCCTTTGTTGGTTTGTTCTTCCTAATTTCAACGCTAATTTGGTGAAAACCTTCTTGAACAAACTCACTGCAAAGTTCTTCATTGGAAGCACATAACTCAACAACAACCTGTTCGTTGACATATATAATTCAAAACTTAATTATCTACATTCAAAACAACATTAATGTGATAGAAATTCCAATAAAAATGGCATACCTTATTCTTATGCAGACCACGCTGAAGTTCATGGTCAGCAACTCTAACATCCATCTAATGCATGATACGGGGATATTTATTTTCACTTCTAGGTACTTGTTACTTATGAAAAAGTGTAGATGAAGTTTCTTTTTCAACTTCATTTTTCCAATGCCATAAATTTAGTGATATTGACCCTTTTGAGTTAAACTACAAACAAAGAAACGCAGTTACACTACACTGAACGCACTACACTGAACGCTAGACAACGGAAATCAAACCAAAAGCAAACAATCAAACAAATAAGCCCTAAACCAAACGAACCAAAATACATACCTGATTCGAACTTGCACTCTTCAACCAAAACCCTAATGTCAACGCACCGCTATGAAGCTTGCTTCTCCCTTCAATAACCGTCGCACACTTGTTTCGCGCCCAATCCAAAACCCCACCAATCGAAAACACACACAAATTTGAACCTGTTCTTTCGCAACGAAGAGCCTCAAACGCAACGTTCCCTTCGCAATCCACAACCCTACCTTTCAAACGCACAAATCAATGAAAGAAGAAACCCTTTTTTTGGACGCACTACCTCTCCCTTTCAAAAACCAAAAACGCACCTTCCAAATGCTATAATTTGGATTTTTTTCCAATTCAGCAAGTGGGACCCACACACTCTTTTTTTAATATTAAAAATGTCATGTCAGTTGGGTGTATTATGGAGCAAACTCAATAAAGGTGTAAAAATATCAGTACCCTTTTTTATATTCAATTATCTTATCAACTTCCTATTACTAGAATTATTTTGGAAAAAAAAAATAATCATTAACTATAACTTCAAATCCTTATTATCAATATTTATTTTATAAATAATAAAATAAAATTTAATATAAAATAATTATTTCTTATTATTTAGGAAAAAATGCTAATCTTATAAATTAATATAAATAATTTTATTTAATCAATAATACTAATTTTATTTCATTATTTATTTATTATAATTTTGTAATTTATAAATATATTTCAACATAATTGTAGGGAGATGAGATGCGAAATTGTTAAATAAAATATTTCTGCATGCAAAACCAAAGAAAATAAATTATTAAAATCAACTTTAGCACTGATTTTTAGTAACACTTTTAAGAAAAGTATCATACAAGACAAATATACAAGGCTGTACTAAGAAAAAATTATTTAGTAGATTACAAATAAAAAAGTATTTTTTGAATAAAATAGTCTCCTCCTTCAGAAAAATAAATATATTATCACTGTTCTTAATTTTACTTCTTCATGCAACCCAGAATATCTCTTCATTCAGAGTCAATCAAAGGTAACATTACATACTTTCTCCTCATTACCCACTTCAATACTGAATCCTGATGCATTCATTACAACTTCCTTATAGCATCAAAATCTGATTTTTATTTCTTTTATTTCCTTTTCTTTATAAAGAAACAAACTTTTACCCTCCCCTGTTGCCACCCTTTTATACTTCACTAACTCATGCCACTGCAGTATTCATTCTCCTTCTTCACTATATTATTTCTCATCTTTTTTTGTACCAAGCTGTTGATTACCCTGTAGGCTAATCTGCATACATTTCACAATTTGTCATTAAAGAAAGAAAATTGCAATGATCTTTTGTGCTTTTGTTTCAGGCTTGGAAATGCATAAG
>Ga0123342_1009628_pt1 | contig 11462 bp, 6 predicted proteins | sample Turbeawhitnodule_FD_89960 | JGI IMG/M metagenome (GOLD analysis project Ga0123342, IMG submission 89960) | Root nodule microbial communities of legume samples collected from Mexico - Turtle bean Mexico white nodule | ecosystem: Host-associated > Plants > Roots > Nodule | place: Mexico: Nepantla... | reverse complement strand
AGCAAAAGGAATTGATCTTGACATGGTTGGTGCATAGCCAAGTTCCATGATTTTGGTGTTTTGGCTTGATTTTGTGACTTGGTGGTGTGTGGGGTGAAAAACGAAAATCTTGGTTTTGGAAAAATGGCTGGACTCAAACCTCACAAATGCCTCCAAAGTGATGTGGGAGAAGTTTGGGAGCAAAAGGAATTGATCTTGACATGATTGGTGCATGACCAAGTTCCATGATTTTGGTGTTTTGGCTTGATTTTGTGACTTGGTAGTGTGTGGGGTGAAAAACGAAAATCTTGGTTTTGGAAAACTGACTGGACTCAATCCTCACAAATGCCTCCAAAGTGATGTGGGAGAAGTTTGGGAGCCAAAGGAATTGATCTTGACATGGTTGGTGCATAACCAAGTTCATGATTTTGGTGTTTTGGCTTGATTTTGTAAAGTGTAAAGTAGAAATAAAGTAAATAGAATGTAATATTTGTAAAGTAAATAAAGTAACAAATTTTTCTTGTTTCAACCATTTATGAGATGAAGCAGTAAGAACAACGTGGGTCGAACAACAAACTCCTTAAGAAATATGTATTATTTTGAAAGAAATTTTGACAGCTAATGGAAGTTGAACTTTTTAATAAGGTCGATGTTTCCAAAACATGTAGATAATGATTATAATATCGAACACTTATAGTCACATGAATCCTCAATATGTCTCTGAGTTTGACCTTCACTCCCACTTCTTCGATTCGCATCTGACAGTGGTACGAACTTACTATTCCTTCAATGGTTCCCATGTTGAATGAAAAACATGTACAAGGCTATGTGTATTTATAATAAGGTTGCAACAAAATCTGAGGAGAAAAAAAAATCACTTATATTTTCTAATAAATTCAAATATACGAAAAATAAGAGACTGAATATAATATAAAGATATATATTATTTTTAAGATTAAATATATATATATATATATATATATATTATTTTTAAGATTTCTTCATTTTTTTTTAACAAATGCCTAAAAACAAATATATATTATTTTTAAGATTTCTATCATTTTGATTAAATCAGTTTTAAAATATTTATTTCTTAAAATTTTAAAATTTAAATTATATTTAAGATTACAATAATTTTAAAATTTAAATTATATTCAAGAAAAAGATAAGAAGGAAAAAAATGCAATCAGTTGTAACATGAGTTGTTTTTTTAAAATAAATTTTAATTAATTTATATAATTATATGTTATAAATAAATTGAAATTTGGAGAATTATTATAAAAATAATTATAATTAATTACTTGTTGAAAAATAAAGAAATAAATTGAAATTGGATATTTATTATAAAATTGGTTGTCATAATTAGTTTTTTCTTAGAAAGAAAAAAATTAAAACATTGAAAAAAAGGTGTGTATTTAAGTGGGAATAGTTTTACAATTTCAAAATAAAAACAATTCAATATATAAATATATATATATATATATATATCACTACAAGAAAATCAGGAAATAGAAACCAATTTGTGGAAACCAAAATAATTAGTTGCAATATTAACTAAACTAGAGACCATTTTAGAAACTAAATAATTGGTAGTTAATTATTTTGGTCTCTAAAAATTGCTTTCTATTTCATGATTTTTTTAGTGTATATTAAACTACATAAATGTATAATTTTTAAAAACTACATAATCCTAATTTTGGACAGTAAATGAAATATGTAGCACTAAAGTCAATATCTTGTCCTACCTAAATATTCTCTTAATGAAAAAGCAAATTTTATTTCTTTTCATTGCAAAATAAAAGAAAATATTATAAAAAGAAATTAAAAATATTACACTTGCCTTCCTTCAAACACTTTCTAAACACCCAAATACCATTTTCTTAATTTTCTTTTTCCGTAGAACTGTTCATAAAAATGAATAACGAAACACATTTAAATAGGTTTCTATATATTAAAACTAATTTCATAAAGTTCCAAAGGAGAGTTTCACTCGTATAGTAAAACCCAGTAGTACATTATTCATAAAAAAAAAATCTAATACTCATCATTTTGTAAAATATGAAACTTGAATCACTAAATTAAGTATTTTACAGGGTAAAATAGGTGACATGATATGATGTATTTTGATAGCTATCTTAAACAATTTTTTTATATGGGTTGGATTGGAAAATTCCTTGTCCAGGTGACAATATTCTTTTGGGATCAAATTGATCTTTTCTATCAGCAAAAAGTTCCCATTTGGAGCCAAAGTGTTCCATCCATTGTTGTTGTGTTTTGTTCCCAGTTAGATATTCCGTGATCTGAATACCAGCATCCTTACAGAACTGTAATATTTGTTGGTTTTGATCCTGCAATTTCTTCACCATATCTCTTGAACTTGTAGCACGCAAAAGACTTACAGCGTAGAAAACATCTTCCTCTGGTGTAACTGGTGACATCTTATCATCCCACCTGTAAATTATTAATGTATCTTAGTAAGTGCTTTTTTACTAAATATAAAGTTTGGTAAAATAATTTCGGACTAATTTATCAACAAGAAAGAATAAATAAATAGGGATCCGTCCAGGAATTATGAAGTGAACTTTAAATTTAACTCAACCTCATAAAACCGACTTATAAGGTGAGATTTGCATCCTTTGATACCATACTATAAAATAAACTTTAAGTCTAACTAAACCTCATAAAATCGGCTTATAAGACGAGGTTTGCATTCATTTATATACAATAAAAACTCGAATTTCTAGTTAATGTGAGATCTCCATCATCAAGAGTGATTCAACCTTTATATAAACCACAAGAGACATACATGATACATTCAAATAACCTAAACCCATAAATAAATTAACACCTAACAACAGATCCAGAATTTCAAGAGAAGTCTCCAAGACTAGAAAGTCCAAAAACAAACATCAAACGAAAGAAAAACATTGGAAAAAAAACCCAAAAACAGATCACCTCAAAAATCAACCACTCAAATAAATACCATCCAAAGAACACCTATAGAATGACATTAATACTATGTTAGTAAGTAAATTGAGGTTTGCATTTTTATGGTTTGATCATGTCACTAGTCAATGTAAAATTATAAGAATGCTTTTTCTTCTATTTAACCCTCACATACTTCTAAACCTATTGACATATTTGTAAATAAATTCACAATTCACATCTAATTTCTACTCATAAACTTACTTGTTTCGGTTCATTGGGTATATTAAAGCAATTCCGCTAGAAAGGTTTTGCGCAAGAATAATGTTCTTGAAGACACCTTCGTTAAAATCTGAGATTCGAGATCTTGGAATCCAGATGTTCAACCAAGGATGAGGAACTTCCCAAAGTCCTTTTGACCTTAGAAATAACTCTTCTGCAAGAACTCTATTCAGAAAATCCTCGTACGATGCATCTTTTTCGAAGATAAATGTTGGTACGAAGTTTAGCTCTTTTACCAAATCTGCCACATCCTATTTAAGAAACAAGAAATACACATAATGAGTTTGTTCCACACATGTAATGATATCTTTGGATTTGTGAAAGAAGTTTCTGAGAAGATGACAAATTTGCAACATTTGTTTGACTACCTTCTCCACGAATGCATTAGAGTTGTTGTCATAGTATTTGACAAGTTCTATGATGTAGATTATGCCATTTTGAGTTACTAATGAAGTTATCCTTTGATGATCAGAATCTGGATAAAAGGAAAGATCCAAGGGTGGCTGATTCAGCAGAAGCATGCCTTCTACATAATCTGCTGCAGTAAAAGAGATTAAATGTTCTTGGTCGCTCGAAAATGCAGTGAAGTTGTTGTAAAGTAGATGTAGCCATTTCACCTGCAAATTTTTGACAGAAAACTACCTCGTTAAAAGTAAATAATTTTGAGGTTAGTTAGTTTGTGCATCCATTAGTTTTTGGTAAACTTTTAAAAGTATAAAAGCTGAAGAAATATGATCTATTATGTCTATATAAAAGACAAACATATGCATGTTTCAATTAAATGATTTATTGTATGTATGCTTTAATTATTTTTACAACAGATTATTGATAGGTTTTGCACAGAAAAAAATAAATATGCACAAAAGGGAGAAAATGATACTTGCCCTAGTAGGTGCAGGTCCTAGAAGTATTCTTGCTCTTGTTATTACACCAAATTGACCTAATCCTCCAAGAACACCATAAAATAACTCTGACTCCTTCTCCCTAGAGCAACTCACAAGGTCTCCTTTCCCTGTATAAAAAAACCACATATGTAGTTTGTCTTAGTGTTTATATGTGGAAGACAAGCATGCACAAGAAACAAACATATGTATTAAAAATATTCTACCATTAAGTAAATTTAAAAGGAATTAGTATGTAATGATGAAAACCAAGAGTTTTTTTTATAAGTAGTGAATGAATTAAATTAAACTCAATATTTAAGAATGTTCCAACTCTTATATAAAAATAAGTCTAAAAATTTCGATACCTCATTTCAAAAGACTTATTGGGTAGCACCTCAACAAATAAGTAGAAGGAAAACTATGCATCCTAACAGAATTACATATCTTAATCAGAAAACAAGGCAATTTTAAGTGTTTTTTTTATCAGAAAAAAATAAATAAAATAAAATGAGGCACTTCAGAGATGTCATAATTCTTATAAAAAATTTAAATAACACCCAACCAGTTAAGGATTCGACAAACATTACAACACATTAACCATAATAACATATTAGATCAAGATACATAAGCTCAACAAATACAATTACATCAATCCAAAAAAAAACACATCCCCAATACATGACAAAATTCAACAACTAGACAAGATCTTTGCCAATATATTGAAAAACTCCAAATATCTAAGTGTCAACATCAACAAACTAGTTTTTTGACAATATCAAGTAATACCCAACAAAACAATAACCTATGTTTAGTCAAATAGGTAATTGCTACTATTCCTCTTTTTCTTTTATCTTTCTTTAAGATGTTTGATAGAATGGGAAAATAAATTAGGAGTATCTAAAGGGACTTCTTATGAGTGAGGGTAGAAAGATAGCATGATTGAAAATGGGAAAATGGAAAGATAATATGTGGAAATGGTGCTTTGAATAATTGTTGACTTTGAAAAATGAGATTTTGAATTGTTTAGAGATGCATGAACATATTATAATATATGTAATGTGCATGTAGGCATGCTAATTAACTTATATTGACTTGACTAGAAGAGATTGGTCGACAAGGTAGTTACACGTGAAATCTTGGTATTATATGATTGCATACTTCCTTTCATTTTTTTAATCATGAAGAATATTGGTATATATACGGTGCAATCCTGCGACAATTACATTTAAATGTTTCTTTCTTGTTTTTAATTTGGCCTAGTTGTTAGTTTTTATTATGTTTAAACACAATTTATATTTTATTCTATATACTTAAGCATACAAGTGACAAACTTGGATCGATGGATTTTATTTTTCAAAATGGGATAAAAAATATATATTTTTATTTATTAAAAAAATAATTCAAAAAATTGAACTTATTCTAGTTGATTTAATATAAGTCCAATTTAATCAATCAATTAAATATGTATGGATATATATTTATATATATATATATAAGAAAATAAATTTTAATAATAAATTTATAGTTTTAAATTATATTTTTAACAAAATTTAAAAATGTATTTTTGAAAAATAAAAGAATAAGAAATATTTAATTATGAAAATTTTATTAAATAACATTTGATTCATGTTGGTGTAAAGATCCATTAGATTATGAAAAATAATGAAGGAATTATTAATAATCTATAAATTAAATAGATGAATTATATATATATATAAGTCATTAAATAACTTTTGCCTCTTTATTATTTGTGAATTTTACTTATTATATATTTTCAATGGAATTTTTTTTTCAAGTTTTTGACAAAAAATATGTTTGTTTAGGTATGTTTAGTGACGTATGTTAGGTGATGAGTTCTCCTCCACTGACACATATAAGTTAATGAATTAGACTAACATTTATAATTACTTTTACTTTTGCTTTCAATAATATTGCTTTTGGTTCAAAAAGATTTTTTATTTATTTTGCTTTCCAATAAAAAAATTATGTGTTTTGATTTTTGTTATTCATCCACATTAAGTCATGTTAATGGTCGAGTAGACTAACATGAGTATTTTTTTAAGTTATTTTGGTTAAAGGAAAAAAATAATCATCAATGTGAATTCGTAATCAATTATGTTACAAATTTTATTAGATAATAGATTATACATAATTGTAATCAATTATGCATAAATGTGATTGATTATGTTATAAAATTTGTGATATAAACAATTATATATTAAATGTAATAGATTATGTTATAAAATCAATTATATATAATATAACGGATTATTATAATATTAAATAAAATAATATAATAAATATATTTTTATAAGAATAATATAAATGTATTTATATAATAATAATAATGAAAGAAAATAAATTAGTAATATAAATGCAAAAGCTATAAAATAATAATAATAATATGTTTAAAATTTAAAATAGTAATAATATAAAAATTATAAAATTATAAATAATAATAGTAACTAAAATAATTTTTTTAAAATAAAAATAATAATATTATAAACGATAATAATAAAAATAATAATTTTAATTTGAATTTTATGAAAATATTTTTTGTATATATATATAATAAAAATAAAATTATCTTTTCTATATGAAAGGTAATTTTGATTTTTCTATGTAAGTTTCTTCAAAAAAATTTACTATTCTTCACATGTGGGGTATTGTTTTTCTTCTTCTTCTTTCATAAATCGATGTTGTTTAATCTTTACGTTTGAAGGGAAACAAACATACTTAATGTTCATTTCCCTGTTTTTCTATCCTAGGAATATTGACTCGGATTCGAACAGAACATAAAGAATGAGTTCAAACTATTATTGACCTAATCCTTCTAAGACTCTCAATATCATTCATTGAAATTTAATGGGATTTAACTTTTCTTTTAATGATTTTTTTGTCCTGATGTGAGTGTGTCATGGATCCAAAATACTCATCAACTAATCATAAACTATCTTAATAAAAAAGTTAAGAAAGTTGATATGTATTATTGAATCCAACCCATATTTTTTATACAACTATTATTATTTTAATATTTTTTTATATTATTTAATTTAAAATTTATCTTTTATTATATATATTTATTTTTACATCTATCACATCAAGGATTGTATACTCTAACAGTTAGGGATGATAAAGCGGGTCAGTCCGCTCCACATAGGCCCGCCCCGCAAAAGTGAGTGCGGGCTAGACATTCCGTCTCGCTCCGCATAAGGACTGACATGTGGGTTTGCGGACCAGCCCGCATTCAATTTTTTATTTTTTTTAGAAATTCAATGATTATTTTTTTACTTTTTCTCTTGAAAAATTGTCATAAAAAACAAAGACATTAGGATTAATACAACAATAAACATTAATTGAATGTTACGTAATCCAAGTATTAACCTTCCAATATTCTTGACTTACCCACTACCTAACATATCCACTATTATTTATTCCAAATTACATGAAAAATATCATATATGTATTTTCATCCCAAAACTAGACCAAAAAGGAGTCTTAAGGAAATTATAACTCTAATTACCCTTGTAATTTTCTACCCCAAAATGAGAAAGGAAGAAAAATAAAACATTTACTTATCTCCTGCCAAAGTCAATTTTTTTTGTTTTTGGTTTGCGGGCTTGCAGACCAGCCTGCCCCGCCCCACTGCGTACCCGCGCGGGTTGCAGGTTATACAAGGCAGGCTAATGCGGGTTGAAAAGGTGAACCCGCCCCGCGTTTTTTACCAGCGGGTCGCAGACCGATCCGCACGGCCCGCTCTGCTTTGCCCTACTAACAGTTGTCAAACTATTATTTTCCTCATGAATAAGCGTGATAATGGAAGGAAAACATTGAAATCTCATAAAATCTGAACTAATTCTTATTCTTTAATATAGATAAAAATAAACACTTATAAAAATAACAAATATAAAACAAAGTATTAGTTCTGATTTTCCCAAAATTTACCTAACTTTTCAAGACTTTCATTGCATTAAACTTAATAACAAGGTAAGATTTGAGAAAGTCATACCTGTGACAACATCCAACTCAAGAACATTGGAGATCTGGGGACCAAATCGAAAGGCTTGGCCACTGATTCCAGCATTAGACAGAGTTCCACCAACAGTCAAATACAGATAATCAGTCCAAGAGAGAGGTGTGAGTCCACGTTCAAGGGTTGCATGCAACACATCAATCCACACCACTTCACCACCAACATCAGCATAGCAATTCAATGGATTCTCTCCATCACATTTTGAAACAAAAATCAGTGACCCATTGAGGTTAGTCATGTTCAACACCACCCCATTTCCTGTTAGGGCTTGGCCAAGAATCGAGTGAGCTTTGCCTCTGGGGGCTATGGTGAATGGGGTGGGAAGAGAGTTTGAGAAATTGATCAAAGCTGAGATATCACTAACCGAAGATGGCTCAAAAACTTCTAATGGGGTTTTCTGAACTATTTGGCCATAATCTGTTGATGCCAGTGAAAGGATTTGAGGGTCACGACTAAGCTTTGAGGCTATTTCTTTGGGGAATTGGAATTCTGCTTCTGTGACCACTATGCTAGATAGACACAGAACAGCCATGGCTATGGAAAATGCGAAATTACTCACATTCATTTTTATTTTCCAATGGAAGTTCATCAGTTAAATTAGAAGAATGTGACATTGCTTTAAATTGGCTCTTTATATAGAGTTTAGGGTATGTTTTTAGTTTAAATATTACAATATTATTATAATGTAATGTTAACCGTATGTTTTTATTGTTTGGTGTTAAAAAATTTTATAAACTAGCTAAATAATGATACGTGTATAAGGTTGAGACACTTCTAAAATATCTTATTTTAATTTATTTTATTTTTTAAAAAAAGAAAAGAAAAGTCTTTTCCTTTTTATATAGATAAGGAGAGAGAAGGTTATGTAAGTTGAGATGTTGATTTAATTGCCATTTAATAATTTGTATAGAAAAGATGGAGCAATTGTAAAAATTGATTATTAATACGTTGGTTACTTTTTTTAAATACTTGTTAATTCATTATATTTATTATATAAGATTATAGCATTATATGTTATAAATATAAATAATAAATTATTTTATTCTAATATATTATTTACGTTCTTTTTTTTATAAGACTCAAATTATGCACTAATTTAAAATATTTTAAAGATCATATGTAGAATAAAGTATTTTCAGTATTTTTTTTTTCAATTTTTCTCTACCTGTATGACTTAACTGTATAATTGAAATATTTTAGTTAATAATATATTTATTATTCAAAATATATCATTATGTTGGATTAATTATTAATTAATTATTAATTAATTTAATATTCGTTAAAACTGTGCGCCTCTGTCATTTTTAGTATATCAACAAATGAATTGTATTAATTACTAATTAGTTCTCCATATTCAGGCAATAAAAATGTATATAGAACATTTATTACCTTAATCTTAATATATATTAATTTCATTAAAAGAAAAAAAAAAGTCAAATCTTTGCATTCATTAAAGTATTTTAATTAATAATATTTTTTATTATTTAAAATATTGTATTTCAGATTATATTACAAATTAATTAGGAATGATAAATCCTGTGGCCTAACCTGCCAACCTAAGTGGATTTATTTAATCCACCGATCTATATTAATTTGACTTGTTTAACCCATCAATCTATGTATAGATCAATCTTAATTTTATTTTAATTTTGATGTTAAATTATTCCTACTCCTTAAAATTAGTTTTTTAATAAATAAATAAAAAATAAATAAAAACAATTTAAGGATGATGCAACTTGAATGTCCTTGCTGCATACCAGGTTTCATCGCATATTAGTTTTTTTTTTAATTTTTTTAAAATAAATATTTATGTTAATCTTATATTAGTATCGTCATTAATAGAATCCACTTAATGTTTAAAATCTTATAAAATCAACTAACAAGAATAATTATTTTTAATACAGAGATTTAAATTTAAAGATGATAAATATTTTTACTCATAATTTTTTTCTCTCATTTTGTATATAAGTATCTGATACTCATATCTCTTTTACTCACACTCATTTTCTTCACCCACACTCATCTCCTTTATCCACATTTTTTACCTATCTCATTTATTCACACTCATCTACTTTATTCACATTCATTTCCTTCATCAAAACACATTTTCTTCCTTCACTACAATCTTTTCTCTATTTTTTTATATTTTATTTTATTAAAGATGGAGACATTTTACAAGATTTTTTTAAAAATTATTGTCATTAACAATGATCAAATCAATGCAATAATTTAAATTAATATTAAAGATATATATATATATATATATATATATATATAAAAAGGAGATTCCCCCTTAACTGCTCTTATTTCTTTTTTCTATTTTATTCTTATATTAATATTTAATTTTATTATTGTATTATGATCTCATTTCTTATTCTCCTCTTAACTGTTTTTAATTTTTTTTTATTTTATCTTTACTTAATAATTTATTATATCAATTTATTTTGGTTATTTGGACATTTTATAATTTCAAATTTAATAAAATATTTTTTTAATTTTAAAATTTATTTTATTTGTTATTATTTAACTGGAGAGTGGAGAGAGTAGATAAATTGATCAGTTACTTTTCTGTTTTAAAGATCTTCTTCTGTATTAAATAAAAAAATTAAAGATATTTGTAATATGTAATATTTTGTGGATCACTTTAGCAGGAGAGTGGAGATTTGGTACGTTACTTTTCTGATTCTCCACTACAGATAACACACGTATCCTACTTCCCACTTTCTCTCTCCACTACACATAACACATTCTTTCTTTACCATACTTCTCACTTTCTTTTCTCTTTCCTTTTCACTTTCATGTAAAATCATACTTTCATTTCTTTGATTAATCTTTCTAAAACCCTAATTTGACATTTGTTTCATGAAATTGTAATTGAAGTTTGTGACTAGAGGGAACAAAAAGACTCAAAAGTTGCGCGCTTCATCACAACATTAGGTAATTCTCTTTATATGCATTTCAATTTGTAAAACACTAATTTGTCTTCTGAAATTGTGATTGAAACATGTGACTAGAGGGATAAGAATAACTCAACAAGAGGAGACAAAGGTACATGATGAAAGTCATCATAAGACCCTTTTTGGTAACAATTTTATGGATTTAAATGAAATCATACAGAGCATTAATTAAACTATATTCTCATTTCCTCATATTTTACGGAAAAGTTACTTCCAATTTGATTTTTAAGTTTTTTGTCATCACCATTTCTTTATCTTTGTTCTTCCTTCTATATTTTTTTCTTTTAGGTTTTGATTTTTGAAATCATCTTAACTTTTCATAAAGTTATGATTTTAGAGACCACCTTCAAAATAGGTTCTCTCACCAAAGAGCATTATGTAGAGAAGGTATGTCATCGTGTT
>Ga0123342_1009627_pt1 | contig 11463 bp, 4 predicted proteins | sample Turbeawhitnodule_FD_89960 | JGI IMG/M metagenome (GOLD analysis project Ga0123342, IMG submission 89960) | Root nodule microbial communities of legume samples collected from Mexico - Turtle bean Mexico white nodule | ecosystem: Host-associated > Plants > Roots > Nodule | place: Mexico: Nepantla... | reverse complement strand
TGAAAAACACTTTTTCTTTTAAAAAGATTGAGAATGCCTATGCTTTGGATTCAATCAAGAGTGGATTACAAAACTCAATCTACCCCAGATCCTATCTAAGACAACTCAGCAACAACAAGCACAGCCTAGTCTTCAACATCCTTCAAAGGGTTTTGGATTCTTCAAAGCTTGAACACCACTTGGTTCAACAGATTAGAGAGGACCTCTGAGAATGTGTGAGGTTGTTTGGATTGAGGGATGATAAAGTGCTTTTGTGAGGATGGTTTATTGAAATTTGTGAGTGATATGATAATTGGAAAGGAATTTATAAATTTTTTAAAGGTGTAAAATATAAGTTTACAAATGTACCCTTGTTATTAAAAAATATTTCTTGTTATTAAAAAATATTTAAATAATGAGTTATGATATATTTTTTTTTAGATTTGAAGTACTATCAAATATTTTTTTTAGGTTTCAACTACACAATTCCAACCACCCAAGATCTAACCTGAAAAGCAAGAGAAAATATAAATACAATTTTTTAAAATTAAAAACCCAACAAAAAAAAAAGAAACATAGTAAGAGAATTGATTCTCTATGGAGTTCAAATGCAAGGAGAATCGACTCTCAATGGCACCAAATATAACAAAATCGATTGTGGATGTTTTACAAAGGCATGATAATCGATTGTCTTGAGTTATGCTTTGAGATTCCAAAAGTTTTGGCACGCCAGTCACAATGAGATTCCAAAGTTAAAGTTAACTGGACATTTGTATAAAATGGTTATATTTACATGGATATTACCTCTCATCTTTGCAAATGCGAGAAGAATGAAAAATCCTCTATCCCACTCGTCCGTTTACACATTCGCCTCCAAAAACCTCAATGAAAAAAAAAAATATTCGTTCGTTCATCCGCCCATCAGTTGCATGACTAAAAATGACTAAAAACAAACAATGCATTAATGGATTTTGAAATCCTATACAGTACTACATGAATATGTGATAAGTGCAAAAGAATCTGTAAGAAAAAAAAAAAGTAGCAAAGAAAAGTATTAAAAACACAATGACCCATATGTGGGTGCAGGCAAAAAAAATACAACGACAAAAGCACATGGATTAAAGTACAAAAACCAATAATGTATATTAAAGTGAAATAATAAAAAACTTAAAATATATAAAGACAAAAATTGTACCCACAACATTATATGCAAGTATTTTTAAGCGACTGCAGGCATGAAAAGTGCAACGAATCCTCCACGCAAATAAAGGTGCAACCATGCATATAGTGAGGAGGAATATAGAATATCATTCACTAGGCTATTAATTGATGATATTAAGTTATCCATCAGATTTTAAATACGATTTCGTTTTTAGAAAACAATCAATTTTGTTGTACTTTATTTCCTTTTGCAATACTCCTCCACTCTGGTTTTCCTTTTTTATTCAATTTTCACATTGCATAGAGTACTGGATTGTTAATAAATGTGCTCTTAAAACTTGTTTTTCTTCAGATGATATTGGGTTTTGGAGTTGGGTACTCTTGTCATAGAAGTACTACTTGAAGAGGACATTGATCATATGGTTGTCATCATTATTTGTGTGATATTTACCCATGCATTATGTGGTCAGAACATTATAATCACATTAATTCAGTTTACCTCTTCCCTTGCCCCCAATATGCTTTATCTTTCTTCATTTGTTCTTCTCCAACATTCCTTGTGAAAATACTGTTTTTGTCTTTTAGATAACCAATAATAGTACTCAGCCTGTAAATAGATGTAGATCGTGTACTATATAACACTATTCTTTCAAAACAAATTCTTCCCATGGTATTAATATTTGGATTCCCATATTCTACTTGCCTAATCCCATATATATACTATAGATCCTACAAGTATGTGAAAAAATGTTTGTAAATACAATACTATTGGAAGCAATTTCGTTTTTGGATTTTTCTTAGCTACAATGTTTTCACCACAATTTATCACCATTTTATTTATTCTTTGTGGATAAAAAAAATATTTTTATCATGCAATGATAAACACAAAAATATAGAACCATAAGAATAGATTGACCAGGAATATAGATGAAAATTTTGAGATCATCACTGAATGAAAATATTTTAATGATGTATAATATATATATATATATATATATATATAAAATTATTTTTATGTATGAATAATAGGAATAATTTTTAGAGTAAATTTTTTAAAATTAAATAGAAGGTTACATCTTGTACTAAAAAATATAAATCATCCCCATAATCCCCATAGATCGTATAGATGTAGAGAGAATAAAGATTGAAAGTTTACTTTTTGGTGTAAGTGGTAAGAAGAAAGATAAGTTCTACGAGATTGTAGATCTCACCAATAAGATAGGATCTTTAGAAAAAAAAAGTTGGTTTAGGTAAGATAGACATTAACATGTGCCTCTAGTCCATGGAGTTGTCGTACTTTTCAACACACGACGACTTCCATTTGTCAAGAAGTCATGCATGCTTGAATTCGAGCGTGAAGGGGTGAAAACCAGCCAGGTTGGCTTGCATCTTTGCATTACACAACTTTAAAGAACATATGTTGATCACATACTCATGATTCCTTATGTGTGAAGGAACCTTAGATTTGTCTTATGGGTTGTGCATGAGTCTGCATGTACCCTTGGTGGTTGAATACCATGTGTCAGTCGATATGTATCTCCAACAAGCTTATTGGGGACAACAGGGCGAGACTCAATGACCTACTTTGTGTATTGAGTTCGCACTTGTAGATTCTACAATGATTCGATCTTGGTGTATTATGGTGAGTTGTTCTTGTAAAGCTTACAACTCATCACAATGTTGATTCTGCAAAAGTTTTAGGACCTTGACGAACTTGTTCTACAAGTCTGCGAAAGCATTTTGGACATTTTCTTCATTATTCGGAAGAATAGACTCCATATGAACATTTAGTTCATCAAGAGAAGATGAGTACATCTCACAATATATTGATATTATAGTTTAGCTTTTGGTGAGTACTATCATAAAAAAAAATCATGTTATTCCAAATTCTTAAGATTCACGGATAATTTCTTATATTATTTTTAAAAATTGGTAACCATATCTTCGAGTATCTCACAACATGCTGGTACAATTTTAAAATATATTTTTCTAATTCAATTGACAAAAGTAAATTTTTTTTATGAAAAGAATTTCTCGAACAACTTTATTTTTTTGATAAGCTTAAATACTGTTATATTAAATATATTTTAATTTAAAATTATTTCACAATAAAACAAGTGTTAGATATTTTTGAAATTGATTCCTTAAAAATATTATATTAGTTTTTAATTAATAATGTTAGCATACTAATTTTGATTTGAGAATGTCACATTTCAACATATTTATAAATTTCTTATGAGAATAATCACATGTCAATACTCTTAATTCAAGAGTAATATCATAAATTTTAAAATATGGACATAAAAAACACTAAAAATTTAGAGATACAAATTTTTAAGGTACCAAAATAATCATTTAACTCTACATATTAAATAATAAAAGATTGTTTACATGGATAGAGTGTGTTTGTTTAAATGTTAAAATTTTATTTGAAAAATTAATATTCTCATATTTTATATAACCTTTAAAAATTATTTTGGATACTTTTCATGCTTGGAAAACTTTTTATTCCTTATTTGACTTCATTTTTACCTATCTCACGAGGAAAATATAGCTACATTCGCATTAAAGTATGATAAATTGTTTTCTAACCTAATTCTAACTTCTATTTCTATTCTTATTTTGTATTCGAACATTTAAAATTTACAAGTACTTATAAAAAAAATACTAAAATCTATTTTTTTAAATGTTATACCAATTTCACTTTATACTTACTAAGATTGACAACATTGTGGATTATTCTGCTCCTTAGGAAGCATAATGAGTCGTTCATATAAGTTAGCTCCTCAACTCAAATTATGTACTTAGAACTTATTATGTCTTAGGCCTAGTTCATACTAACACTCAATTTTAGAAGGTAATTACTTTCTGCATTTGCAAATTTTTCTCTCATAACTTTTTTTTTTAAAAAAAATACTCATTTTATCCTTTGTTATTTGTATTTCTTTCCCATTTTTCCTTAATTACTTTCTGTATTTGCATACTTTTCTTACTATTCAATCTTCTTTGCTATACGGAACAAACCCATTTCCTTTTTTTTTCTCCACTTCATTTATCATCTGATTTTTTAAATATAATTTGCTTCATTTGTTTTCATTATCTCTTGAACTCTCTTTCTACACCATGTTCTGCTGAGAAATTTAGGAACTTGGATGATTAGAAATTTATGATTTTTTTTTCCTATTTTTAGTTTGGTGATACTCATTATTTTTTTTTCTCTTTCATTTCGATAAAAAAAATATTCTTTTCTCTCTTTCTTTTCCCACGTCTATCTAAATTTTGAATTTTTTTATAAAACAATTCAATGTTTAAAAACATTAAAGCACAACCAAAAATATCCTAAATGTCATATACCATATTACTTTTTTTTTTAATGATTACATGTTAGTGGTAATTATTTGGACCCTCCTTGATTCAAAATTTTACGTCTACTTTTATAATCAATTAACGTTATCCTCTGTGTGAATAGCTAAAAGACATTTTTATGGATTGTGGAACCAAACGGATAACTAGTGGTATAATGTTGACCCAGATAAAAAAATTAATTTCGACTTGGTAAATGATCAGATGACGCCAAATGTCAGTTGAAGTACAATAGATATTAGCCACAAAATTCCCTAATGTCTATAAATTGTTACTTATTATTGCGTCGCCTACATGAAAAAGGGTAACGGGTGAAAATGTAAATGTTGAGAACGCTGGAGTAGAATCTGGGCTAATTATGAAGATTTTAAACAAAATTATAATACTATAAATAATGGTAATATTTCATCTGTTAATATAGGCATGGACAATGAAGCTGAAATAGGTGAGAACCTTTTGTAAATCGAGTACTAGAAAATGAGCAGTGAATCTTATATCTAATCATCACAAGAGTGATGATGATTTGAGTTTAAATATGCACAAGAAAAAAGGATGGAATTCATTGAAGATGTGCATTCAGATGATGGTAGAAAAGATAATATATACATTGACAGGATCTAGAGGGAAGTCATATTGGAAATGGATTTTTGTTTGTTGGTGTATATCATTTTAGACTCTAATAAAGGAGGGATTCAAATTCTCAGACTAAAAATTTTCAAGTTTGAAGACTGTACATCTCATGATTCTCTATGCCCGGTGAAATGACATATAACATCAAAACCTACAATGTTGTACTCAACTGCATAAGACAAACCAAAAACTGGGGAAGCTACTTTTGCTTGAATTGCTAAAAGGCTGGAAAATAAGCACAGAGAAGATTATGAAATGTCATGTGCTAGAATAAAGGTAGGAAATGATGGAGATGTAGGGATTGGAGCTTAATAAAACAATGCAACTATGACATGCTCATAGGAGAGTCATTGATGAAAATAAGGGGTAAGTCTTATAATGTTACTCCTGCTTCACTGAGGTGAGTCAGAAATACCAAGAAAGAATAGTAAAATTAGAATTACAACATAGAATCAACAAAAACCTAGACTTCAAAAAGGTTGTATGTTACAATGCAATAAAAGAAATATTTGTGCGAGGATATCAACCATGTTAGTCATTTCGAAGTTATTTTTTACTTGCCTTGTCTGAGACAGTCACTTGAAATCAGAGTTAAATAACACAAAAGACACCATTGCAACACAACTACCATTAGCAACAGTAATTTTCACTAAATGTCGTTAAGATAGAATTCAAAAGCATCACATAAATATTTAGAATGGAGACAGTAATGATAGTAGACAAGGACTAGATGTACTATATAACACAGTCAACCTTGACATATTTTGATCACAAATTTTTCATCAATTCAATTCAGAATTTAGTGGAGATGGTGTACCATCACTTGGCCATCATGACCTTAACAAACTCCTCATAATTGATTTGGCCATCACCATCAACGTCAGCCTCTCGAATCATCTCATCAACCTCTTCGTCAGTGAGCTTCTCCCCAAGGTTGGTCATCACGTGGCGGAGCTCAGCAGCAGAAATGAACCCATTCTGGTCCTTGTCGAACACTCGGAACGCCTCTTTCAGCTCCTCCTCAGAGTCAGTGTCCTTCATCTTTCTGGCCATGAGGTTCAAGAACTCAGGGAAGTCAATGGTGCCATTGCCATCAGCATCTACTTCGTTGATCATGTCTTGGAGCTCTGCCTCAGTAGGATTCTGACCCAAAGAACGCATGACAGTTCCAAGCTCCTTTGTTGTGATGCAACCTGCAACAATATCAAACACCATGTAAAAATCAACAAAAAAACCTCCCAATTTAACTCATGCTTACAAATCTTAATCATGCTCAAAGGGATGGATGCCACATACATAATGAGAACAAGATTTTAAATGCTTCTGCAATCTACAAAAACTTAAATTGTCTTTCAAATTATCTTTTATTCGGACTTTTCAGATCCCTTCCCCTCGGATTTCAAATAAAATTGAAAAAATTAAAATAAAATCTGTTTTTCAGTAAACAAAACGGTGCATACCCCAGGTTTAAACTCCAGATAACTAATCAAGCTACAACAATTTTTGCAAGTTCATCCAAGCTTTTGTAATTAAAATCAAGTTAAAAAAAAAATTGACAGAATTCTTATAAATAACAACTTAAAAAGTATATATTAAATGTTGTAAAATCAATAAAATTTACCATAACTAGGTTTGGCGTATGTGTGTCATTAACAATACTTCTTTTAACTAAACGGACTTGTATGTTTCCATATAATATGAGAATGTTGGGATGCAAAACCAGAAAGAAAGGGGAAAAGAGAAAAGAGAAATTAACAATTTGTTTCATTTAATCTTTTGTCTATAGAATAAAGTGAGAGGTTAACGAATCGAAAATGCGAAGGAAAAATTGAAAAAAGAGAAGAGATGTGATAGGAACAAACCATCGCCATCCTTATCGAACAAGCTGAAGGCTTCCTTGAACTCAGAGATCTGGTCATCGGTGAGTTGATCTGCCATTGTAATTAGAATGAATTGCTCTTTCTTTCTTTGAATGGGTTTTTTTTTTCTGCTAATTTTCTGAAGAAAGAGAGAGAAACGAAGAAACTGCAGAAAACAGCGTTTGAATCTTATTCCGACAAAACCTCCCCTTCTTATATCATCTCACCAACACAGACACTCCTCTCTTTTTTCTTTACCGTAAATAAGATTGACTTGTTTCCGTTTTTTTCTATAACAACTCCTTCTTTTTTCTCATCCAACTATTCTCCTATTTTACTCCATCTCAAAATTAATGTTAAATGATTTTATTTAAAGTTATTTTATTATTAAATCTATTTACTCCATTAATAAATTTTTTAAGATTACTTTTTTTAAGATTACTTTTTCTAGAATTTAAGAGAGTTTTTTAAATTATCATTTGATTAAATGTATTCCTTTTAAGAAAATAAATAAAAAGAAAGATTTAATATATTATAGAAATTTATAGAAATAATAAATCAAAATTATATATTAATTTATAATTTTAAAATAACGCGATTTCAAAAAAATTATTAAAATTATTTGTACTGGTCATTGCTAATATAAGTTTAAAATTAAATGAATATGTAATTTATAATATAAAGTATAAATTTGAACTATTAAATTAATAAAAAAAATATTGATAATATTAATTAGTATTATATTATAATATTGTAAAGTTGACAAAAAAAAGTTAAATAGATTTATTTATTATAGATAATATGTAAAGGTTAAAATTTATAAAAACATTTTTCATAATTAATGACAATTTCAATATATTAATAATAGAGGTTAATGTTCTTTTAACAAAAATTAAGTAGTATGTTTAATTAAATAAAAATATTAATTGAGGTAAACGTAGAAAATACAATTTTCTTAAAAATTTAAAATAGTAATTTCATTCTTTATTAATTACAGTTTAATTATTTATAAATAATTAAAAAAATAGTTTTGTTAATAAAACTTGTAAACTATTATTGTAGGAGTAAATACACAATGCAATAGAGAAATTTATTTTAAGTACATAAAATTATGTTTAAAAATAAATTGATTTTATAATTAATAAATATTAATTGGCATAAAAGAGTTATTTAACAGAAAAAATATTATATAAAAAAATTAGTTTAAAATTTATGAAATAATACAGATTATTTAAAAAAAAATTGTATAAGAATAGTTCAAATTTCATTTTTTTAAAGTTAAATGTAGATGGATAGAAAATAAATGAAATTAAAAGAATAGAACGTGATTGAAATTAAATAAATGTACATTAAAATAAAACTTGAAAACATGATAGAGGTTTTCATTTTTTCTTGTGAATCTGGTTATGTTATGTTTATCAGTAGTTACTATATTCTAAGTGTTTTATGTGTAATTTTTTCTTTGGAAAAGTAATTTAATCTTGTCACATGATTCTTCATGTTAAACGCTCTTAAACGCTCTGATCTCACATGTGAGTTGATTTTATGATTGTATATTTTATGGATTGCACTTTGTTTAGGAATTTTTGAATTAAAAATTATGGTGAGAAGAAGATTTCTACTGGACACGAACTTAACCAAGTGGTTAAGTAATTGTGAAGGTTTGCTTCTAGAGGGCAAAGAGAAAAATATAATATAGGATGATGATGATGATGAAAGTTTATTTTAGGATCACACATTTTATGGGTTGCACTTTATTTAGGATATTTTGAATTAGCGATTATGGTGAGAAACCTAAAGAAGATTCTCACTAGACACGAAATCAAGTGGTTAAGTAAGTGTGAATGTTCACTTCTAGAGGGTAAAGAGAAAAGTACAATATAGGAGGATGATGATGTGCCAGAATTAAAGAGCATAAATGGAAAGGAAAACAATATAGAAACCGAAAAGGGAAAAAGAATAATACAAATTCATAAGAGGGAATGGAGATGGCACATGGTGAAGAAAAGAAAAGATAAAAAGATAAGAGAAAGCTTATGGATGGTGAGAAGTTGTCACGCCACTTGAAGGAGGGGATACTCTAAGATGAGTGGTGAAGAGTCGCCACTTGAAGTGTTTCGCACTCAAGATAAGACCCAAAGATAATAGGAGACTCAGCTCACTAAAGATTCTGACAGAGTTTCTTTACTTTCAAAATTTAATGTCTCAAATACATGAAGCAAGAGATGTAAGAAATGTAGGGCTAAACAAGAGGGGGGTGAATTGTTTTTAAAAGATTTTCGCAAATACTGGATAAGAATGAAAGTAAATGTAGAATTACAGATAAAGCAATCAAATCATCCAAGAAACAAAATGTATTTAAACTGTTTCTAGAATAACAATCGGTTGTTTCTACGAATCAATCGATTGTTCTTACCAGCACATCAACAAAAACAGATTTAAAAGCAGAGAGGGAGAAAGAGATTTACACACAATGTTTTTATATTGGTTCACTCATAACCTGAGCTACATCCAGTCCCATAACAACCTCTGGATAATCCACTATGTAATCTCATATTACAAAAACAAACACATCAAACAGTCTATCTTGATACCTTCAAGACTACATGCCCTTTTGAAGCACCACCACACACAATCAAAACACCCTCTGACTTAAACTACAAAACACTTTACAATATTCAAACGTAAACAAAAATACAAGTATGAATAGAACAGGTTACACCTGATACACGAAGGAAAACACAACTCCTATTTCACTCTTTTGACCAAGGCAAAGCATATAACAATCTTGCAATCTTTTTGAAAAATTCTAAAGCTATTTTCTGTAATCTTATTGATGTGTTAATAAAGATTCAAAACCCAGTTATAAATCCACAAAAATAGTCGTTTGTTTTAGTTAAAGAAAGCCCAAAGCATATGCATATCAAGCCAAAACAATTTTGACAGTTAAAACAAAATTTGTTATGTTTTTCAAAAAACAATCGATTGAAATCTCAATTCAATCGATTGATTTGGCTCTGACTTGTAAAGTCAGCCAATTTTAGCTTTTCAAAATCCTTTTCAAAACTCCAAGTATAAAACAATCGATTGAAACGTAGAAACAACAGGTTGTTTTTCACTTACTTTGAAAAACATTTTTCTTTAAAAGATCTTGATTGTTTTAGCTTTAGATTGGACTAAGAGTGATTTAACAAATTCTAAATACATAGAACAAAAAGCCCCCCACAAGCAGCAACCCATCTTTAAGCATCCTTCTTAGATTTGGAATCATCAAAGCTTCATCTTCAACAAGACACTTTATTTATAGGAGAGAGTGTCTTGGAGAGCAAGATAGAGGGGTAGAGGTGTCATTTGTAAGAAACATTCTATAAGGTAGGTCAAAGAGGAGTGTCTCCTAAGCTAACCTACATCTTATAGAAAGTAGGTTAAAAACCCTAATTCTAGGTGTCTTGTCATGAAAAGTGGACTTTAGCACAAGCCCAAATATACTAAGTGCACCATACTTTAGTTTATTCTTCTATTTGGACCCCCAGAATAAGCACAATTTATTTACATAAACTTGTCTTTTAAAAAGACCGGAAGAAAGAACATTTAATGCTTTGACCTATGTCGAGTTCTTCTTCTGCTAAGGTCCTTCTGAAGTTTGGTGGGGTCTTGTCTTAGATGCTGAGATAAATGACTTAATTGTGAAGTGTCTGTTGTGTTCTTGGTTATCTCTGTGTCTAACTGGGTTGTATAATGCCCCAAGTTAGAAAGAATTCGATCTCGAATTTAAAACTCCTAAAAATAACATGGTTAGTTTGTTCACAGGATAGATAGAAACATTTATAGTAATGGATTAAGAAAAGATTTATGAAAGTTCTTGAGTGATGTGATGAGTATGATTAAAATTGTATTTTTTAATTGATAAAAAAGTAACATTACAAATATATAATTGTATTTAAAAATATTAAAAAATAAATATGCTTTATTCACTTGTGAATTTATGATTAAGGGTTAGGATTATAATTATAGTTAAGGTTATATAATTAGGAGTTTGGGTTATGATTTAAAATTAGATTTCGGGGTATGTTTAAGGTTAGGATTCAGATTATGGGTTGAGATTATGATTTAGGGTTAGAGTTAAAATTAGAGTAAAGATAAAGGCTAGTAGGGATGGCAAAGCGGGGCGGGCCACGCGGGCTGACCCGCGGCTCGCATGTAAAAAATGCGGGATGGGCTAACCTTTTCAACCCGCTAACCCGCATTAGCCCGCAGCCCGCGCGGGCCAGCAGCGGGGCGGGGCGGGCTAGCCCGCTAACCCGCAAGAAAAAAAAATGTCATTTTTTTAATGTGTGCAGATGACGGAGAAGATTATAATTATGAAAAAATGGATGAAAGTTCTTCTAAGGCGACATCCAATGTTATTGAAATGGAAGAATGTCAATAATGTTTATGTTTAATGTTTTTTAATTAATGTTTATGTTTATGT
>Ga0123342_1009625_pt1 | contig 11475 bp, 6 predicted proteins | sample Turbeawhitnodule_FD_89960 | JGI IMG/M metagenome (GOLD analysis project Ga0123342, IMG submission 89960) | Root nodule microbial communities of legume samples collected from Mexico - Turtle bean Mexico white nodule | ecosystem: Host-associated > Plants > Roots > Nodule | place: Mexico: Nepantla... | reverse complement strand
GTGTGTGTCTTGAGGGGATCAAGGTCACTTCTTTGGTGGTGTTGTAAGTAATCTAGGGTTGATTGCTTAGTGGATTCCCCAGTGGTTTCTGGGAAGACTGGATGTAGCTCTTGGTTTAAGAGTAAACCAGTATAACTCTTTGTGTACAATCTCTCTATCCCTTGAACTCTTTAAATTCAGTTTATATTTGTGAACTGGTATAAACAACCGATTGTTTCTGCGAAACAACCGATTGTTTTTCTGGTGCTGTGCTAAATTGTTTTATGTTTTTGGCAAACTGAATTCTGAATCAAGTTTTTTCGAAGTGATTTCATTCTAGACTTAAAAGTTTGCGAAAACCCTCTTTAAACCATTCAACCCCCTCTAGTTTAAAGCCATACATTCTTACAATATCAACCGGTTGAAAATACAAAATAACCGGTTGATTATGATAGCATATCAAATATCAAACAGATTATAATAGAAGGTTAAGAGATAGAGAGATTTACACTAACAGATTATACTGGTTCACTCAACCCTGAGCTACATCCAGTCCTCAGAACAACCTCTGAGTATTCCACTATGTAATCAATCACAGACTACAACAATACACCACAAAGAGGTGACTTTGAATCTCACAAAACCTACTCACCCCCTTTGCACCAACACACACCTCAAGCCAGAATCAAACTAACTTTACAGGATTTTACAAACTCGTTTACAGAATGTAATATGAACAATTACAAGACACTAAGAAAGGGTAGAAAACACCTGTATTACAAAAAACCAGAAACCCTATGATCAATTCTTGAACCACAACAAAGCTTAAAAACAATCTTGCTAAACTTGGAAAACTTCTTTTCACAAGCAGATTGTAATCTCTCTTTTTAATCTCAAATCTGAGTGTTAAAACTTGTCTATTTCTTTCTATGAAACATTTGAAAGAAGCCTATATTTATAACCTTTGAAAATCTACCATTTAAGGCATATTTGAATCAGCTAAAACAGTTTTAAAACAGTTTTTCAAAAAGTTATTATGAAGACTCACATTTAATCGGTTGAAACTGTGGTTTAACCGGTTGAATGGTTTCAACAGTTACACAACTAATTCAAAAAAAACAGTTTCAAAACTCCTTTGCCAGCTAAGTGAGAAACAACCGATTATCTCGAAACTTTAATCGGTTGTTTTTCCCTTTGCATGGAAAAACACTTAGTTCTTTAAAAAAGATTAAAACAGGCTTTGTGTAGGAATCAAGACTGATCTTACATAAATTCTAAACACTCTAAACTACGCTCAAACCAAAAATAGCAAGGCTTCAAGCTTAATCTTGGATTTGAAACATCAAAGCTCCCATTCTCTACACATAGACATACAACAAACTAGATATCGGGTCTGCTTGTGGTGAGATAGAGCAAAGATCCAATCAACCCTTTATATTTGGTTTGATCTACCTCTTTCCAGCCAAGTCAGCATCAATCGGTATAATGAATTGTTTATAAAATATTTTCGCAAACTTTGAAGGTATAATGAACTCCAATGCAAAATCATAGAGAAAGAAATCAAGGAAAACAATAAAATAAAACTGTTTAAGTTGATTTTTCCAGAAAATCAATCGGTTGCTTCTGCAATTCAACCGGTTGTTTTTATCAGCAGTGATTAAAACAACTTAAAAGAAGAATGTAAATGAGTTCAGGGCAAGAGAAAAGCACACAAGCAATTTATACTGGTTCACTCTTATCCCAAGAGCTACATCCAATCCCCAGAAACCACTGGGTATCTACTATGCAATCAAAATCCATATTACAAACAACCATACCAAAGAAGTGACCTTAAACACCTCAAGCCACACACTTCCTTTGCCACACAACACCACAAAATTCAGAACACCCTCTGATTCTGCTTACACCACCAATATTCAGAAATACAAGAGATAAATAAAGGATTACACCTGATCAATATTAAAAAACGAAAGATTACAGCAATCTCATTCCATTCCTTTGTAAAAATCCAAAAGCTTGATGCAAATCTTGAAAACTCAAATTTGTTTTCTCAATCTCAAAATGTCTAAATTGTTTCAATGCCTTTAGGAGCATAAAACAACCTTTATATACTCCAAAGGTTTGTTAAAAACATTTAAAGCAAGAGCCAAAATAGTTAGAAACCATTTAAAGTTTATTTACCACACTTCACAGAAATCTGTTATGGATTTTCAAAAAAAAATCGGTTGAATTCTCGAAACAACTGGTTGAATTGATTTGACAGCAAAGTCAACCAAGTCAAACAACTTCAAACCCTTTTCAAAAAATACTAACTGTCAAACAACCAATTGAAACAACAAAACAACAGGTTGTTTTTCCACTTCTTTAGAAAACAATCTTTTTCAAAAAGGTTTTGATTCAAATCAGTTTTAGATTCAAAGAAAGAGTGGATTACACATTTAATCTACCCAGAACCCACCCACACAAGCAGCAACTCAGCCTTCCACCAGACTTCATAGATTTGGAGACATCAAAACACAAAATCATCCTTGATCAACATTTTAGAGTTCTAATAGTCACTTTAAAAGACTTCTAGCTCTATAAATAGAAAGTTTCTCTTGTGTAATTCTTAAACTTGAATATTGTAATGAATTTTTGACTATTTGGTATCAAAATTTCTCTCAAGTCTCTCTTTTCTATTGCTCTCACTCTTTAGTGCAAAAGCCTTAGAGAGCTAGAAGGTTGGTGATGCAATCCAAGGTGTGCCTTGGATGAATTAAAGTGAAGATGTAGCGAAATTAGGAGGAATTACACCCTAAATGGAGATGTTTTGGTGAATTTATGAAATGAATTAGATGTTGAAGTAGGGAGAGGTTTGGCTAACTCCCTAGGGTTTCACTAGGCCTCTAGCTCTCTAGAAAAGGGAGATTTGGGAGAGAATGAATTCTGAAATTCAAATTACTCGTTAAAAAATATATCAAATCAGGAATACAAAGAGGAAGGCACACCTATTTATAGGCTTCCATGGGTGAAGGTAGCTTAAGGTTTAAGCTACCTTAACCTTGGTTAGACTAGCTAACCCATGTTGAGCTTTTAATTAATGAAGGTGTCATGACTAATCTATTCTCTTGTGCTCTAGAAAGTCTTGCTTGTATGTCAAGTGAGGGTTTCTAAAGTGTAGATGTTTCATTTTATTCTACTCTAGAAAATGGTCCAGAAATTCAAAACCTAAAATAACTATTCTACTTTTTACAGATTAAGAGAGATATTTATGTTGTACATTTTTTCTATTTTTAGTCATATATCTTGGTGAGTTGGAACATAAGGATAATACAAAAAAAAAAAAAGTTGATGGATATGTACATATAAAACAAACAAATTAGTTTGTGTGATACCTTTATTGTGGTTCTTATTACCTAAGAGATGACTGACAGATACTCTCTCTTGCATATCTTTAAAGTCCATGTTGTACAAATTAGAATAGGATTTCCTTTCTTGTAAAATAAATTGGGCCTTAAATTAGGCCAAATAACATAGGATTTGGGCTTGTATTTGGGCCTCAAGTGGATTAGGGTTAGGTTGGGGTTTCTAAACCTACCTATGATTTAATTGGGCTTCAATTGGCCCACATCAAACCCTAGTTTGATCCTAAGCAAACCCTATCACCAAGAAGCAAATCATGTGGAACATAAGGCACTCACACAAAAGTTGTGACTTGCATTGGCGCCATTTTTTGAATTTGAATCACTCTCCATTTTTTTTTGTAATTTGGTTGGATCCTTCACATATAAATAAAAGTACAAGGCTATGCAAATTTCATATTAATAAACTTAGTGTTATGTTGCTAGTTTGCTCAGTCATACATGCTCATGTCTTCTCTCTTTAGGGTATACTCCTTTGTTAATCTCAATCTCCACCTCTTCAAGTGATTAGGCCTAACCTATCACTCTCCTAACTCCTCAGTTCACACCAAGGTTTCATGAGCTCCTTTAGAACTTCTCTTTGCCTCCATTGATCCATTTACTTTTTCCAATTCAATCTACAAATTCAGCAACCATTTGACACAATTAGAAGATGAAAGATATAAGGCTAAGAATAAAAGAATGTACAGTATAAATATACGTCTTAGTCTATATAAAATTGTAAAGAGTAGAATAACTATTTCAGATCTTGTATTTCTATATCATTTTCTAGAGTAGGTTGAATAAATCATGTGCACTCTAGAAACCCTCACTTGACATGCAAACAAGGGTTTATAGAATAACTATTTCTTTGATTCTTGTTGTTTTTTGTGTGCATTTAGGTGTTGTCTAATGTTTCTAATCACTACAAGTCAAATGTCACGATCAATTGTGGTTTAATTTTGTCTAAATCATTCATGTAGTTAGTTGTATGCAAAGTGTTTGATGAAATGCTCCTAGTGCACACATAGTGTTTGTGAAAAGTCTTTTGTGTCAAATATGAGTATAAGCTTTGGTGCATTTTTTTTCACATATTTATGTCTTTATACTTGTTATTAGTCCAGTAGTAAGTCTCTTAATTCAATTCCATTACTTATCTTGAAGTTTTGTTGTTCATTCACTCATTGAATTCTATTAAGTTTCCAAAATTGTAATTGCCACAACTAGGATCGTGACAGGCGAATAACAAACCAAAAAACGAGAAAATTTTGTAAAAACAAAAATATGGGATTTTCCACCATAGTTTATTATGAAAATACTACAGAAAAACCAGAAAGATGGTCTGTGAACCAGATTTAGGGTCCGTAAGTCGAATACGCATAAGGAAGGTATTAGCACCCCTACAACACCTATCCGGATACTGTACCTTTAATTAAATGTGTAAAACAAGTATGGTTTTTCTAAATGTTTGTTTTTCAAAAAAAAAAAAGAAAGAAATAGAAACACATGTTTTAAAGTAAAGAAAATATATTTAAATTTTTTGTAGTTGGGCCTTGCTCCTACGCATTTTTTTCAAAATGGAAAATCAAGATTTACATATTCTGAGGGTTAGCTATTTGAAAAGAAGGTTTGTGTTAGCGTCAACTTGGCTTTAAAAAATAATAATAAAAGTGAAGCGAAATTTTTGAGAAAAGTGATCCCAATATGGAGTCACCTCGCTTCTACGTATTTATGTTAAGAATAGAAAATCAAAGATTTTGTAATTTTTTCAGTATGATTTGGCCTTTTTTTTTGGAAAAAAATGGTTTGTTTATAAATATTTTTATATCTTTTAGATTTTATGTTTTTATTATTTTTATCGAAAAAGTGTATTAAAAGGTGGCGTTTACCTTCAAAAAATTACTCAAATACTTATTCTAGAAAAAATTAAAATATTTATTATATTTTTTTAGAAACTATAAGATGGTGGGTGTATAAAATAAAAAAAAAGTGGCGAACAGCAGGATATGGGGCAAGCAGAATAGGCCGAAGCTTTATTTGGGAAGGGTGGTGCATATTAAAAATGGGTGCAGACAGTGAAATTTCTGGGCCAGCAGGATGGACCCGGGCTTAAAAAGGCTGGCAGGGTGTATGTATGAAAAGCGCAAGTAACAAATAGCAGAAATGCTGGGCCAAGGTATAGGACAGGATTAAAAGGCTGGTGGTGAAAATATTAACATGCTGCAGTACTCTCATTTGACCAATTAATATTAGGGACATCAATGCGTGTCACCCAATTTCAGGTATAAAAAGACGAAAATACCCCTTAATAAATAGGGTTACACGTTATGGATTTTTTTTTTGGATTTTTTTTTTCTGAAACGTTATGTATTACGAAATTTTTTATCCGGAATGAGATTTTGAATTTTGAATTCTGGATATACTTTTCTTATTTTTAATTTCAGATTTTCATTTCTCTAATAAAGGACATTTTTGGAAATAAAAAGTTATGTTAGATGTAGGTTAAAAAGGATTGGGTGTAGGAAGAACTTGTCTCTAGTCGTTGACCTATTTAGGCCTGCCCCACATAATCTGCAGTCCATGCGGGTCAATAATTATTTTATTTTTAAAAAAAAAAATACCTTATTCACCTATTATTGTAGTGTAACTTTTATTTTATTTTATTTAAAAAAATGAATTTAATATATTAGAAAATAAATATTTTTATTTTAATAGTCTTTGCTCCTAGTACGGAGCGGACCAACTCGACTCGCATGTTTTGGGTCAAACGCAAGGTGGACCCTATGTTGAGCAGGCTAGCCCGCATAATTACCCCTAATTAACATACATGTCTAGATAGATAAATAAAAAAGAAAAAGAAAACATTGGAAACGCTCATGTGTAGGGGTCTAGCAAAAACAAATAGTGTTTGGTGTGGATTGCAAACGTTTACCGAGTGATTTTAATGCAGAAGCAGCAGTGCAAACATAATAGATTTTCCACATGTTCAAGACGTAAACACGAAAATAACCTCAACGCAAACACAACGGATTCTTCAGCATCTAAAACGAAAACACATAGTAAATAAGCCCTTGAAATGAGACAACATTAATTTCCTCATTGTAAATTCTTTATCAATAGATTTACCCAAAATTGAAAATAACAACAGTTAAAACATATGCAAAGAGGAGGTTGCTAAATGAACAAGCAGAACCGATTTCGAGAGGGGCGTAAAATTTGTGGTTGTGCTGAAGGGAGCCGCTGGAGGCGACCGGCGGAGGAAGCTTCCACTAGGGGTCGCTAGAGGGGGGCCTTCTTCTTCGTATCTTCCGTGAGCGAAGAGTGGGGCTCCAAAGGTGAGTGGGAGAATGTGAGCGATCAAATGGTTTGGATCAATGAGTTGAGGTGAAAATGTGAGCTAAGGGGGTGTGAGCAGAAAATATGGTGAAAGTGGGCTGAGGGGTAAAAAAGAAATGAAATGAAAAAAGGAGGTGATAACAAAGGAAATGTGGGGGTGTGGAAAGCAGAAAAGATATAAGAATTTTGTTTGTTTTTTTTTTTTTCCTTTCATTTTGTATGTTTTTTCATTTTTTTAGAAATAGGGAAAATTTTATTATTTTATGAATTTTTATCTCTTTATTTTTTGTTTTTACATATTTTTATTTAAAAGATTTTTTCTTTTTCTTTCGCAAATTTTATTTATCGGAACAAAATCAGGTGTTGACAGTAATTTATTTCACCTAGTTTTGCAAATTTATTCTAAACTCATATTACATCCAAATCTTCTGAAAATTTTACTATAAGAGCCTTAGTATGTTAACAATACCCAGTAATAAAGGCACGTCCTAATATCAAATACAAAGAAAGTTAAAAATCACAAAAACCATAATGTTATTTCTGTTTGACCAAAAATTTCAGTCTATATTTTCACTAGGTTTCAATTTTATTGCACCTATTTCCTTTGGTATTTCGCTTTGAAACTTTTATCACATATTCCTTAGTATATTTCCTTGATCTAGTTAAAATTTCAGCCTCCAATTCGCAGTACAAAAATTGCAATAATTTTAAGAACTAACGCTGTTAGCGTTGAAAGTAGACTGTTTTTCTGGTGACCTTATACTTTTGCAGTTTCTCAACTTGTTTGATTTGTTTCTCAATGTATATATATCCAATTGACCTCAAATTTATTAAATTTTATCACTTGTTGAGTTGAGACTATACCATAAAAGTTTTACCATAAAAAATGTTGTGAAAAATTAATACAAATTCTGCAACTGTGAGTGCTAGTACACTCTATATTTTTATTTTCTCATCTATTCTAGAGCATTTCATAGGTTCTTTTGTATGTACTAGACTTTATTGTGTAGCCTTATTTTTTTTGCTTGACACTTGTTGGCCTTCCTTGACTGTTTGTCATATTAAATTCATTTTGAGTTTAGTTTCCAAATTTTGTAGCTTTTTTATCTTGCTTTATTTCTTGGCACAAAACTTTGTTGAATTTTGGTGCTAAAAGTGGTGCAACACGGAGTGCTTTGAATAAACTATTTTCGGGTGACACTTTAGCTTTGAAGACTCTTTGTCAAATGAAGAAAGAAGTATCAAAGAGAAGATGGTCCAAAGGCAATCCCCACAAAACTTTGTAATAATTTCGTGCATTAGAGTGTCATTGTGCCACTGAGCTCTAAGCATTTCACTGAGCTCTAAGCATTTCACTGTCACTATAGGACTTGTCTAGTTTTTAATTTTTTTCATTTGCATCTATTTTCTTGCTTTATTTTTTGTATTATATTCCTTTCTTGAATTTTACGTCACTATGATACTTAGGTTTTTCTTTTATTGCAAATAGTAGACCTTTGATGAAGACCTAGGAGAGGGGGTGCCTACTAACCCGACCCAACCTCTAAGGAGGAAGACTAGGAGCATGACCCAAGACCTAGGACTCAGGCAAGATTCTCCAGCCATGACCTCAACACCTACCATACCTCAGAGGATTACTAGGAGCAGAGCACCAACTTTGGATGTTGAGCATCAATTGGTTTCACTATTTGTAATTTCAGTAGAGTATGTGTCTTTTAGCACAAATGGAGGGTGTGCCTAGCTTTTTAGCTCACAAAGCCTTGTAAGGAAGGAAGCTTAACCTAGCTTCTAGAACTTTAGGATTATGGTTCAGCATTGACCATAGTCAATGACCTAGGCCGCACCACATTTCCTCTTCCCTTCCTACCCTCACTCCTTGTTCTCTAAGGTTCATTCTCTTATAAATAGGAAGCCTCCCCTTTGTATTTCATAAGTTGAATTTTGAGAAGTAAAGAAACTCTGCACAATTTGTGTGAGCTTGAGTGAGTGCTATCTCCTCTCCCTTGGTCTTATCTTGATGAGAATGAAGCTCTCAAGTGGCGGCCTTCCACTCATCTTGATGGTTACCACCCATAAAGTGGCATGATCATCACTCTCCTTTTCCATAAGTTTCCTTCTTCCATTCTCCTTCATTTCTCCTTCCATTTATGTTCATTGTCTTTGTTTTCTTCCTTGGTTTATGCTATCGGTTTTGTCATGAATTAATTGAGTTTTGCATCCATTCTCACCATATCTTGCTTTTATCTTTGCCTTTGTGAAATGAACCTTCACATCTACTTAATAACTTGGTTAAGTTAATGTCTAGTGGGGATATTTCTAAGGTTTTCACTCTTAAATTTCTAAAATCTCAATCTATGTAAAGTGTCACACCATAAAATAATAAATCCTAAAACCAACTTACATCAACCTTCCTTTGGTCTTAGGATCATCTATGCATTCACACACATACTTTTTTGTTTTAAAATTGTTTTGATGTTTCTTAAGGAGACTTTTGTGAGACCTATTTTAGGTAAGCTCTCGCTAGGAAAGCTTTGGTACTTAACCATTCCATTGTGACGTACATTGCTTTCCTGGGAGTGAACTTGGAGAATTCTCACTTTAGCTTCCTTACCTAACTTTGAAATTTTTGTGTGTTTCACTCTAGTTGAATTTTCAAACCAATTGTGAAAAAATTTCATTAAAAAATGATTGATCCATCTCACCAGTCTAGTGTAAATAGGAATCTTAATGATCAAACTCGAATAGATATCCATTTAAGACTAAACTAACAAGAAACAAATATTTGTGAAATAAAAGATCTCATAAATAAACTTATTATGACTCGAGATAAAAAAAAACTTATAGGTCTAGGAGTAAACATGGGAAGGGTTCTCAAAGACATCAGAGTGTTCAGGATCATAATCCTTCTCCTAGATATGACGACTATAGTAGCCACCATAATACAAACAACTATCAAAATCCTCCTAGATATCATAAACATAGATCCCAATATGTGCTTAGAGAGCCTAAGATTGATCTTCCTCCTCACTATGGTTCAACCAATATAGATGATTACTTAAGTTGGGAGATGAAGGTAGAACAAATTTTTGAAAGTCACCAAGTAGATCATGAGAAGAGGGTCACATTAGCAACCCTTAGTTTTCAGGATGCTGCCATGACTTGGTGGACTACATACACTAAAGATCTTAACCTTCACCACAACCCTCCAATAAATTATTGGAATGAACTATGATTTTCCCTTAGGAAAATATATATCATCTTATTATGATAGGGAACTCATGCAACAACTCCATAGGCTAACTCAAAGATTTTATTGTAAATCAGTATAGACAAATAAATGGAGTTACTAATGTTAATGGCATGTATTCGTACATAACCTAGACTCACAATTTCCCATTTCTAGAGTGGTCTTCATTTCAAAATTAGGGATAAAGTTGAGCTTCTCCCTTATAATGATTTTAATGATTTAGTTCAACTTTGTGTTAAGGTAGAGGAACAGATAAACAAAAAAATCAAATTTTAGGCGATCCTCTTTATCTAACTACCTCACAAAAAACTATAAAAGAAATAATTATTCTTATGACAAAGAAAGACCACATGATAAAAGATACAAATCCTTATGTTCCTCCTTCTAAAGAAATTAAGACTAAACAAGTTCAATGCTGTAAGTGTTTGGAAAAAATGACATATGCTTCTAAATGTTCTTAAAAGAAAACTCTGATTCTAAAAGACCAAAACACTCAAATGCTTGAGACTTCACCTTTTTCCTTTAAGGAAGAAGAATCCATATCTTCTGAAGAAGAGATTCAACCATGTACAAGTGATTTATTAATAGTTCATAGACTTCTTCAAAGTCATTCCCTAGAATTAGATCAATCACAACGAGAAAATCTTTTCCACACAAGATGTAAGGTTCTTGATGACATTTGTTCTTTAATTGTGGATATCGGTTCTTGTTACAATTGTTGTAGTTCTAGGTTAGTTCATAAATTATTTCTTAAAACACATTCACACCTTTCACCATACAAGTTACACCCCTGCACCATACAAGTTAGATTGGATTAATCAACATGATGGCGTGGTTGTCAAACACCTAAGAAGTGTGCCCATTCACATAGGAAATTACCAAGAAAACATTTTATGTGATAATTTATACTTGGATGACCTTAGCAATTTGACCATAATACCTTATGTTCTTGCCGGTTGACCGGGTCGCCGGTTGACTTTAGGTTGTGATCCTGCCGGTTGACCTAGCGGAAGAGCGTTGCCTCGTCCCGAACCTCCTCACTAGCTTGACTCCACGTGGCCTTCAAGTTCACACCACAGAAAACCTCTCTGAGAACCTGAAAACACAAGGTGGCGCCTCTGAGGCCGGTGGCGCTCCGACGCTCAAGTCAGTAATAGGAACACCTAAAACTCAGAGAAAATATGCTCTATACAACCGTACTAAAGGCACACAACCCTAGCAATGAGCTGTAATAAAAAACGTACCTCTGCAAGTTCTGTTAAGTTTACCTTTATAGCTAGGTTTCTTCTCTCTCCAGGCCGTTATGCTTTTGGACGCGTGGCTCACATCCAGCCCTGCACGTGTCGCCATCTGGGCTGGGATAGTAGGTAGCGCCCAGCCCTGCACGTGTCATCATCTGAGCTAGGATAACTTGAGCGTCATTTCTCTATTGCATCCAGCCCTACACGTGTCATCATCTGGGTTGGGATAACAGGTAGCATCCAACCCTACACGTGTCGTCATCTAGGTTGAGGTAACTTGAGCGTCATTTCT
>Ga0123342_1009624_pt1 | contig 11476 bp, 9 predicted proteins | sample Turbeawhitnodule_FD_89960 | JGI IMG/M metagenome (GOLD analysis project Ga0123342, IMG submission 89960) | Root nodule microbial communities of legume samples collected from Mexico - Turtle bean Mexico white nodule | ecosystem: Host-associated > Plants > Roots > Nodule | place: Mexico: Nepantla... | reverse complement strand
GCAGGGAGAGTGTGTTTGATCAAGTCTGTTCTTTCTTCCATCCCGTTATTCTTTATGTCACTGTTTAAATTGCCTTCCGGGGTGGCAGACAAGTTGGTCAGGATTCAAAGGGATTTTCTTTGGGGTTGGGGATCGGAAGGAAGGAAGATCGCTTGGGCCTCTTGGGAGAAGGTTTGTAAACCTCGCGAACTTTGAGGCCTTGGTATCATTGATCTGAAGACTTTTAATGTGGCTTTGTTAGGCAAGTGGATATGGAGGTTGAGTTCGGATAAGGATGGTCTTTGGAAGGAGATTCTTGTCTCCAAATATGGTGGTTGGAGAAGTCTGAGAGAGGAAGAGAAAAGTAGTAGGTGCTCTCTTTGGTGGAAAGACTTAAAAAAGGTGTGGGTTTCGGAGGGGTGGGGTAGTAGTTTTGAAGACAGGATTAGTTGGAAAGTTGGTGATGGAAAGGATGTTCTTTTCTGGGAGGACTGCTGGCTAGGTCAAGATGTGCTGAAGAGAGTATTTCCGAGACTGTTCTCCCTATGTCCGATGCAAAGGTAGCTGAGATTGGGTCCTGGTCTGATGGCGTGTGGGTTTGGCATTTAACATGGCGTAGATCTTTGTTTGAATGGGAGAAACCTTTGGTGGATCAGTTATATCAAGCTTTACTTGAGGTTAGATTGGTCCTGGGAGAAGCGGATAGGTGGGTTTGGAAGGCAGGGGGTCTTTAGACGTTTTCAGTTAGTTCTGCTTATTCTCTTCTTAGGAGAGATGGTGAGGTTGTTTTCTCCCCGACATACAGTAAGTTATGGAGTTGTAAAGCCGTACTTTCTGCTTTAGTCACTGCCTGGAGGGTGTTGGAGAATAAGATCGCTACTAGGGCCAATTTGGAAAGGCGAGGTGTGTTGGTTGGTAGCCCTTTGTGTTGTTTGTGTGGGAAGGAGGAAGAGTCTTACCGCCATTTGTTTTTCGATTGCAGATTTGCTTGGCGGGTTTGATGCCTTTGCCTTGAGTGGTTGGGGGTGGCGTTTGTGTCCCATATTGATCCGGTGTTAAACTTTGCACAGTTTAGGATGTGTCAGTCTTCAAAGTCGGTTAATGAAGTGTGACACACAATTTAGGTTGGGGTGGTGGGTGAAATTTGGACCCACAGGAATTTTATTATCTTCAACAGGGGAGTGACTGATGCGTCTGAAGTGTGTGCACGGGTGCAAACAAAGGTTTGGTCTTGGATTAATGCTAGATCTCAATCCATTTCGTTTCCCTTTTCTAGTTGGTGTATGGTACCTTTGGAGTGTATGAGAATGGTTGTTTGATGTAGTTTAAGTCTATGTTCGATTAGTGTTTTTGTTTGTTAGTTTGGGAATTTTAACTAGTAGTTGGTTTGGGAATTTTAACTAGTAGTTGGTTTGGTATCTCTTGTTTCCTTTGTATAAGGGTTGAACCACCCCTGAAGTGGTTCACATTTATTAATTTATTATTGCCGATAAAAAAAAAAAATTCTATCCATTTTAGTTTAGTCTTTTGTTTATCAAGAGATTCTTGTCGGTAATTAATTTTCTTCAATTCAACAAATAATTTCATTCTCTCATTCTTTTTATCTTCATTGAATCAATCTATTATCATCGTACAAAAGGTCCAATTCACTTATTCCGAGTAACATTTGTTGTGTTATTTATCACCCTAAATAGCTCTTTGTTCTAAATTTTTAAGTTATTTTTTAGTAATTTCATTTTCTTCTTTATTGAATATATTCCTGATTTATATATGTGATAATTATCCCAAAATCTAGATAGGATATTAGATAAACTTTTGTTGTAGGTGGTATCAATTATCATACGATGGAGACCAAGTTACAATCAAATTATGATGTTTGAGTTACTACACTCTTAAGTAGAAAAAAAGTTACACTCTGATTATTAATTATAGTTGGCTTGATGATAAACGTTCAATACAACCATTGATATTGGATTCAAGGTCATGAGTTCAATTTTCAATTAAACAATTGTTTAGTGAGAGATTGTTGTAGGTTGGACAATTATCTTGTGAAGTAGGATAGATCAATCAAGTCATAATTGAAAGTGTTCAATTTATAGTGGAACAATTACATTTGTACGATTATTTGTGATTCAAATACAAGTCTTAATTTGTGATAATATGATTTTGTGAAATTAAAAACGTTACCGTGCCTACATGATTATTTTATCAGACAGGGTGTATAGATTGATAATATGGAAAGAGGGATAGAGATAAATTGATAGGTATGATAAATTATACAATTAAAAACAAAGAGAGAAAAGAAAAGTAAAGTGTAACATTAATTAATAGCATATGCTATGAGACTAGATAGATGTATGGTGTATCTCATATATGCCTTGAGATATTTCTTTTGATGGACGGTAGGTCCAATATTCTTACCAACCTGAATGCCTCATATATCTTACATATATTTTGCCAAACGCAAAGTATTAAATACGTAGATACGTTTTATTGAGAAAAAAAATACGTAGATACGATATGGAGCCGTATCAATATTCTTTCGAATTCCCTCCCCAAGCCAGAGGATGAAACATTAACACCTATAGAAAACAAATTAAAGCTGTTGATGCAACAATTAAACCACACAAAATAATGCATGAGTGTGCTTCACACTTCTTACATCGTAAATTTTTAAATGTTTCTAGCTATCTCACTATAGTTTGAAAAAGTGTTTGGACTGCTGTTGTTAGTAAAATCTGAAAACATAGAAACAATCATATTTTTAAAGGTGATGTGTTTATTATTATAAAATATTTATATTGACACAATTAAATGTACATTACAAGGAAATCATGAAATAGAAACCAATTTGTAGAAACTAAAATAATTAGTTGTAATAGTAACTAAATTAGAAACCATTTTAGAAACTAAAAAGAAATTTGGTTTCTAAATTAGTTTCTATTATTGTTAAATAGTTTCTAAATTGGTATCTAATTAGCAACCAAAATTTTTGCTACCAAATTTAGAAACTAAATAATTAGTAGTTAAAACCTTAGTTGCTAATTAGATACCAATTTAAAAACTATTTAACAATAATAGAAAATAATATAAACTAATTTAGAAACCAATTTTTTTTTAGTTTCTAAAATGGTTAGTTTCTATTGTAACTAATTATTTTGGTCTCTAAAAATTGGTTTCTATTTCATGATTTTCTTGTAGTGGTATGGTCTTGGGTCACAGCTAAATCTGTTTCTGTTTCCTTTAGTGCATTGATTCTCTGGCTAGTATGTTTCTGATTAAGTGGTTGTGTACTTCAAGTCTTTTGTCTGAGTAGGTTGGGTTTAAAGTATTTGTCCGTATGTATAAGGTTTGCCCTTTGGTTGGGATGCTTGCTTCGTCGTTAGTCTTATTAGGTTTTAGCAAGCTGCAAGGAAAAATGTTGAGTCTGTTCTATCTTGTTTTGTATAAGGGTTGAACCATTCCTAAAAATGATCTTGTTCTGTATAAGGGTTGAACCATTCCTAAAAATGATATTATTCTGTATAAAGGTTGAACCATTCATAAAAATGATTTATATTTATTTATATTCTTGCTGATAAGTGTATATATATGTAGATGAACGAAATTAATCTAAGTTTGAATGTAGTAGAAGAAAAGGGCATCAACTTAATAATATGCAATAATGCACATGATGTGGGTCCAAACATAACACTTGTTAGGTAAAGAAGCATGGTTGTTTAGTCTATAAATGGGAGTGTAGTGATTGGTTTTGTTAGTATAGAGAGAGAGGTAGAGAGTGTAGATGGCACATCAATCAGATCTTGCTAAAATAGGATTGGAAGGGTTTGATCTGATAGAGAGGTTCTATGGTGCACCGATGAGAAGGCAGCAGAGGCAGGGACGTTGGGGGGTTCAGCCACCCCAAAACCACAAGGAAGAACCTCCTGTTATCAATAGCAAAGAAGCAGTTTCTAAGTTTGGTGGAATTATGGTTGTCAATTATTTTCCTAAGACTAAACCACACAACCGTTGGGGTAAGTTCATCCAAGCCTTCAAATGAACTATAACCTAAGACATCTTTATATATGTGTGTTTTCTAAGGATTCTTCATGCTCATAATGAAGACCATGTTCCAAGGATTCTTCATGCTAAGATGTTATGTAATGTTATGCTTCTAAGTTGTAATATTGTACTAAGAGCTATTATATCTATCATATCCATCATCAATGTCTACCCTTGGTTTTAAGAATACTGCATGTGTTTCATTCTTATCTACTCTGATGCTCATATACAAATAAATATATATATATATATATATAATATTTAATTTGTTTTTATCAAAATATCAATAAAAAAATATAATAAATGTGATCTCCTTTAAAAATGGTCTAACTTTCTTAAAATGCAAAAAAACATATATTCAAGAAAATTCTGCCTATCTATCTTCTCACAGCTAATTCAAAGATCAACTCTGTCATTCTATTCTATCAATAACTATTAATTGAGTATATATAAATATATAATTTATTATTAATTGAGTATATATAAATATGTGATTTATTGTAAGATACCATTAATTCCCTAATAACATATAACATGCCACGAATTCATTAATAACATGCCACGTTCTGTATAATTTGTTTAATTACAAGAGATAAATAAGTGTGGCTAAATATATATGTGTGATAAATATCTTAACAAGTTATTAATGTATTGAAAATATTTTGTGTAACTAAGTTTTCATAAACCATTATAAAAAGCCACTTTATTTAGCAATAAAATATTACATTTAAGTAAATTAATATATATATATATAAGTGAATAAAATGTTATTTAAAATTTTTAAATAAATTGTATAATAATTATCTAGAATAGATTGATTTAGTTCACCAATTCTAATTCTTGATAACAATATAAAAATAATAAAATTTGTTAATTTTATGATTTGCCTCCAATTTCATGAACCGTCTTCACGACCCCAACATCGTGAAACTTCACGAAACTTTATCTTGAAATTAAGGCGGCGAGCTCTTCGTGAGAATCGCGAAAGGTCGATTCGTCGAAAATCTCGCGCGGCGGGGCGGCACTTCCAGCTGTCGGTATCCGCCACCGAGTACTGCCACGCACGGCGTTTTCCACCGCGACTTGATTTTTGGCAAGTGTGGGTGTCTGCTCTTCGGCACGTGTGGATGGCTGAAGAAGACATTCCAGCACAAAATGAAAAGAGGGAGGATGACAACACTTTCCGAAACAATAGAATAAATTAAGAAAAACAAATTGTATTATTGTTATTATTAAAATACTTAAGTCTATTTATATTTTTACTACATTAAAATACATATAATTTAATTAATTTTATACATATCTTGAATTTGTGCATGATATGCAAAAGAAAGATAGGAGGTGATAGGCACCGTAAGAAACAAAGAGATGAAGGAAGAAAAGAGAAGATGAAATTGTTTCTGAGAAAAACTGCAATTGAATTTTATTACGTTTCGTGATGCACGTTATATATGAATTACATAATACAATAGATTGGGCTTCAGTCCAAGTTACGGAAATTGAAAGGCCCAAGACTCAATACCCTCCTTCAAGTTGGGGAATGGACATTCAACACCCTTAGCTTGTGAAGGAGTTTATGGAAAACATCATTGTCAAGTGGTTTAGTAAGAAGATGAGCAGATTTATCTTCAGTACTTATGGGTAACAGATTGAAGAGACCTTGCTGAAGCCTTTCTCTTACCACATGACAATCTATATCAAGATGTTTGGTCCTCTCATGAAAGCTACGATTTTGGGCAATATGTCTAGCAGACTGACTATCACAAAACAGATTTGTTGTGCTATGAGTGGTAATGTCCAGAACATCCAGCAAGAAAGTAATCCACTGAACTTCACAACAAGTTGTTGCTAACGCACGGTATTCTGCCTTAGAAGAAGACCTTGATACGGTGTTATGTTTCTTGGTTTTCCATTATATTAGAGATTCTCTAAGGAAAATGCAGAAACCAGTGGTTGAACGGCGCATCAAGATGCAAAATGCCCAATCAGAGTCACTGAACGCTTTGATTTGGATATTTGTGTCTTTTGGGTAAAATATGCTTTGAGCAGGGGAGGATTTGATATACCTGAGAACTCTTTGTGCAGCTTGATGGTGTTGTTTTGTGGGTGCTTGAACAAATTGACTAAGGCATTGTACAACAAAACTGATGTCAGGTCTTGTGTTCACCAAGTAAAGCAAACGGCCAACAATCCTTCGGTATGCGGAGACATCATGCACATCAGCTTGTTTAAACAACTTTACATTTTTCTTGACCATAGGTGTAGAAACTAGTTACGCACCAGTCATACCTGCATTAAATAGAATTTCAAGTGCATATTTCCTCTGGCATGGATCCCTTTCTTTGTTCTAGCAATCTCCAAACCTAAAATGAATTTTAATTGCCCAAGGTCTTTGATGGCAAAAGCTATATTCAAAGAACTCTTAACAGTTTGTATCTCTTTCATGTTATTCCCAGCAATCAGTATATCATCAACATATATGAGAAGTGTTGTAAAAGTGTTTTTAGTCTTTCTAATGAACAAAGAGTTGTCAGCTTTTGAATGAGTAAAATTAATTGAGTAAAGAAAGGTAGTAAAGCTTGCTTCAAACCATATAAGGATTTAGTCAAGCGGCAAACCTGGTTTTCTTTTTCAGTGGTGATCCTAGGAGGAATGTCCATGTAGACTTCCTCTTGTAAGTCCCCATGCAGAAAAGCGTTGTCAACGTCTAGCTGATCAAGGTGCCAATCCATAATGGAAGCAACTGCAAGGATGCATCGCAAAGTGGTGAGTCTCGCGACTGGTGAATAGTTCTCCATGTAGTTTATTCCCTCTCGTTGTGTATATCCCTTCGCAACAAGTCTTGCCTTGTACCTTTCAATCTTCCCATCAGCTCTTCACTTTATTTTGTATACCCATTTACATCCAATGGGAGTTTTGTTTGGAGGAAGATCTGTGATTTCCCAGGTTCTGTTGAATTCGAGCGCTTTTATTTCAGATTAGCCTTCAACCACTCAAGGTGTCCCTTTGCTTCTTCATAATTTCAAGGCTCGATTTGTGATGAAAGGGACAAAGTGTAGTTTAGCTGTTTATCAAATAGTTTATTGTATGAAATGACAAAATCAAGAGGATAACGTACCTTTGGGTTCAGACTCTTATTGCACGGTGTAATCATCATTTGATGATAATCTTCCAAATAAGTGGGTTGTCTCCTAATCCGTGTGGATCGCCTCAGATCATCATGAATAACATTGTTCTCGTTCTGTCTTTGTTCCTCATGTTCGAAGTTTCTCTCTTCAGGTTGCTAAAGACCATCATTCACATACATCATAAAATCGTCTCATTCCCGAGTAACGGGCTGACTGGATTGACTATTCTTATTTTTTAGATCACAGAAACTAGTTTCATAGAAAACAACATTTCTTGATACATAAATCTCTCTAAAGTGTATGTCCATGAGAGTATAACATTTCACTCCTTTAAAATTGTAATATCTCAAACATCACAATTTAATTATAACTTAGCCTCATATGATCTCTATCATCAAACTATTAATACAAAGTTGTTCAAAAGAGTCTCGTTACACCCTTTTCCAATTATGTGGAAGTATATTTAATAGTGTAATCAATTTTTAAATATTAAGAAACTTTTACGCACAATTATATGGAATTACGAAAAATAATTTAAATTTTTTTTCAATGTTTAATGTCTTATCTAACTAATTTTTTTTATTTATTTTTTATTGTATTTAAAATGAAACATGTCAATATTTATTATTTGGAACCGATTATTTTTTTTATAAAACTTATTTTATTATAAGTCAAAATAAATAAATAAGAAACAAATACATCTATATTATATTTTTTTATTTTATGGAAAACGAGACATTACATGAATCTCTTTAATTTTTATGTGATTCATTGTTATTTTTATTTTTGTGATTGAAAGTAGAGCCCCTGAGAATGATGGGTGTAAGAGACGATTGTCAAATAAAGGAGAAATAAAGGAGAAAATTGAAGAAGGGCGAAAATTGTCTAAAAAATAATATAATTGGATGAAATTTGTTTATTGTGTTAGTGGTTAGTGACAATGGTTTTTTTTAACCATTTCAAGGTAATTTTTCTTGTTTATTATTAAAAATGGAGTTAGTTTTGAAAAAAAAACAAGTAATGAGATTGAGAAGTGATGTGAAAGTGACACGATTTTGATCATGTCAAAAGAAATGTCATGTCAACGTGACACGATTTTGATCAATAATTTTTTTTTATTTTAATGTTACAATCAAATCGTGCCTAAGTGACATGATTTCAAATTTAAAGGATTTAAGACATGATAAATAGATTTAGTAAAGTTAACTAGTTAAATGAATTTATAATTGTACATCAATTCGTATATAAAAAAACATAAAAATAAACATATTTTTTAAGAAATTAGATGCTTTAAAAATGGAATGATGAGTTAGTTAAACTATATTTATTAGATTTGGTTCAGAAGCTGGTCTGAGCTGATTTTATTAGTTTGAAGACTTTTAGTCTCTTTATATATAAGTGTCGAAACATTTTTCAAATATTTCCATTAATTTAATTATTTTTTATTAAAAAAATATATAGACACATCTCTAAAAAATTATCATAGAGCCTACAAAATATGAGGAAATTGCAACCAGAAGAAATGGATAAATACAATGAGAAAAGGTTAAAATATATACAATTATAAAAGAAAAATATGGAATTGGATGATAAAGGAAAAGAAGAATGAAACGTGAAGATGTAAGAATTTTTTTATCAAAAAATAAATAAATTTAGAATATATAAGGAATATTTCAATCTGTAATAACAAAAATACGAGTGACTAAAATATGAGTATTCCAGTAGAAAAACATCTCAAAACTCAAGACTCGCGAAATCCAAAGATCTAAACACGTATTATAGCAATCGTTTTAACAAAAACCATGACAAAGTTTCCATTTACACAAATAACATTTTTTTTTATCAGCCAGAAACAAATAAATAAATATGAACCACTTTAGGGGTGGTCCAACTCATAACACAAAAAATAAGTCCCTTCATTCCTTCTAAACAACTTAACATTCTAAAATAAAGAACAACAAACCAAAGAAGTACCTCTTATATAAGCTCACTTAATTGAAAATATACAAGCCACATAATTAATGCATGAGTAGTCCTATGCATAATCCAGTAGAAGTGATTAAGCTCTGTCCAGTTAGAGTTTTGTTATTTCATCAACTATTATTATATTAGCCAAAAGGAACTCTTTTTAGATTCCTGTTCTCGGGTGGCCCACTTTCTTACTTGTTGCAACCGTCTCTCAATTGCTAAATAATCAAGGATTAGAGCGATGTCCTTTTTTTTTTTTTAAAGGCGGTCCTTTTCTTTCCCGACCGATTACTCGCTTGTTCAGTACTGCTAACTCTTTTTTGAGGATGCCGTCCCCTCGGGACTACCAGTAGTTTCGGTTGTTGAATATCTCGTGCAAGTTAGGTAAAACTAGCAGAAACAGTTTTAGATGTTACCCATGATCAAACCTTGTGTCAGAGTGAACACTTCCGAAAGGTCTATCATCCCTCTTTGAAAAATATGTTTGTTCCTATACTTCCATAATTCACTAACTACAGCAACCTAAACACACACTACAAAAATAATAAGATTTAGCTGCCATAAAAAGCGTGAGTCACACTATTTACGTAGATTAAACCTACACAAAATGAAAAATAAAATAAAATAAATAAATAGTGTTGATCAAACACACGAAAAATCCACACAAATAATTATAAAAAAATAATTTAATAATATTACTTTATTTGTCTCATAGACACTAAATTTGTAAAAAAAATAATAATTATATTAAGAGTAGGTTAGGCCACCGTTAAATATTTTTTCAGGATTTTAAAAATTAATTTAATTTTGGTGGAGGCTTATCCGAAGAAAAAAATATTTTATTATTATTTAAATTATTTCTTAATTTACTTTGTCTACCAGAATTCAATTTACTTTCCTCATCTCATTCACTGAACCCTAACCCTAATCCTCCATCCATTTCTTTCTTCTCTTTTCTCTGTTTTTTTGCTTTGTAACAATTCCATCTATGATTACCAACCCTAAACCCTAAATACCAACCAAGTCGCAATGATTTTAGCATTGTGAATCGATTGCATGGGTTTGGAGAATGTCGGAGCTTCGTAGTGGACCGCGACGACGTCGTGCTTCGGTTTGGTCGTAGAAGCTCGGAACCACCGTCTTCGTGGGCGAGATACGTCAAGACTCGCGCTGCGGATGCGGCGGAGAGTCCGCGGACTCTTTTGAGTGAATTCTGAAGCTTTTTTGAGTAGCGATTGATCGGTAAGAAAGAAGGATGAATCAGAACCCACAATCGAGTGAAGGAAGAGGCGACGATGACGCTGCTCTATCTGATTTCATCGCTTCCTTAATGGATTACGCTCCCACGGTAACTTTCTTTTATCTCTGTTTTTCCAATTTCCCATTTTGCACAATTTAATCACTGTCCTTCACAATGCTTGTCTCCATTTGGCTAAGAGCGGTACTAGTATTGGTACTGGAATTCTTGCACTTCCAGAGAAAGCCTTCCCTGCTGTACACCCTTTTCTCTTGACCTGCAAAAACAATGTTTTGTCCTTCAAAACATCTCAAATTTTGATTTCTAGTTCCTATAAAAAATTAATTTATTTTTAGTCTTTGCATGGAAACATGTGTTTTTTACTGTATAATAAGGGACTAAAACTATATCACTACTAAAAAATATTTGGACCAAGTAAATCAAATTTTAATACAGACTAAAACTGAATTTCAGGATATTTTGAGGGGAAAAACATGTTTTACTTAAGGAAAAACATGGTCTTTTCATGTTGACATGTCCAAAACATTTATGTATAATTGCAGGGAATTATTCCAAGTTCTGTATTAGTAATAGTGCGTTGGATATTTCTCCTCACTGAAGCATTTTTGTTGGTTGAAATAAATGTGGCTTTGATGAACAAGAAAGGGAGGAAAGAGGAAGAAAATGAGTTGGATGTCATTTCTATCAGAACCATGGCCCAAGAGACACTTGGTTATTGGGGTGGAACAATAGCTACTATTGCCTATGTTTTCTTGGGATATAGTTCCATGGTTGCATATAGTTCCAAGTCTGGGGAGATCCTTTTCCAACTCATCAATCTCCCAGCACCAGTTTCAGGCTGTCTATTCACTGCTAGCATCAGTGGTTTAGATACCTGATGAATTGGTGGAGCATTACTTTGGCTAAGAGCGGGTTCAGTGTTAAGATTGAATCTGTATACACGAGCTTTTGGATTTCTTTTGGATTTCCATTATTGCAATGGTTCTTGTCATGTTGAATACAAAACTTTAAGACATTCAAATATCTTTTGTCATTTTACAAGTTCCTAACCGAAATCTTACATGAAATTTGCGTGCTCATTTGTATTATAGTTGAAATT
>Ga0123342_1009623_pt1 | contig 11477 bp, 7 predicted proteins | sample Turbeawhitnodule_FD_89960 | JGI IMG/M metagenome (GOLD analysis project Ga0123342, IMG submission 89960) | Root nodule microbial communities of legume samples collected from Mexico - Turtle bean Mexico white nodule | ecosystem: Host-associated > Plants > Roots > Nodule | place: Mexico: Nepantla... | reverse complement strand
ATAGTATAATTAAATATTTTTGAAATTATAAATAATAAATAAATTTATGTAATATTTAATTTTATATATTAAAATAAAATGCATGCACAAGGGTATTTTGGTAAAATGCAATAATCTTACTAAATCCCCACAAATCTCTTCATTTTGTGAAGAAAGAAAAAAACCCTCCACCCTCTCCCTCATCCTCTCCCCCACTCTCAAAACCATGGAAACAAACACAAAAAACACCCGCTCCCTCCCTCCTCCCACTTGGAAGCAAACACACCCTTAGAGAAATATCCAAAGCCTTAAGCAATATTGGAGAAAACTTGATTTCAAAAACTGATCTTGTAAGTTTGCTAGGAGCATATAACAGAACATTTATACTCCAAATAGTAGTTGAAAACATTTATATAAAAGCCAAATCACTTTCAAATCATTTAAAGCAAATTTAACTAACTTAACAAAATTCTGTTAAGGCACTTAAAAAAACAGTTGGTTGTTTTGTCGAAACAACCGATTGAATTGGTTTGACAACAAAGTCAACTAAGTTCAAACCTACCAAAACCAGTTTCAAAAATCTTAAGTATGAAACAACTAATTGAAATGATAAAACAACTGGTTGTTTTTCTGCTTCTTCATAAAACACTCTTTTCAAAAAGATTTCAATTAAACCAGCTTTTGGATTCAAACTAAGAGTGAATTAACAAATTCAAACTACCCCCGAACACACCCAACTAAGCTAACATCAGCCTTCAAACAATCCATGGAGATTTGGAGTCATCAAAGCACTTCTTCAACAATCTCCCCCTATTTGATGAAGACAAATCCCTGGTTTGCTTTGTTGAGTTCTGTTTGAATTTGAAGGTACCTGCAAAACAATCAAAACAACAGTACCAGAAGGTAATTCCATCCAAAATCTCTTGCACTACTGAACCAACTTCCACTATGTGATTTCCACAAAGAAAAACCACAAAATCAATTTGAAAAACTAGTGTAAGTAGGAGAGAAAATCAGAGTTTCCTGCACAACTACATATTAGCAATCAAACAGTTATAAACAACAATAAACCAACAACCAAACAAACAAATTCTCCCCCTATTTGTCCTCACAAATAGAGTAAAAGAGTATAAGAACAATTTTCACAATATCAAATGTTCAAGCAAAATAAACCCAGCAAATATAAGATTGTTCATCAGAAACCCAACAAAATTAAAAGACTTAAGACAAGAACAAATCTTCAATCATCTTTCCCATATTGGAGTTCAAATAGATGATTCTAAACTGCTTCAATATGCTCATCAAGATTCTGAAAACAAGACACACATAATTCATGATGGCTCTTTTGTTCATCCGCAAATCTGTCCATTCTGCTCAACATCAACCTCTCAAAAGGTGACATGGATGTGATGCGTTCACCCATGTTTCTAGCACTTTGTCCAACTTCATAACCACCGACACCATCTCCTCCAGCTTCCATATCAGTAGCAGCAACAACTATTTGATCTTCATCTTCACCTTCAGCATGTGCACCACTTGATGAACCAACAAGATCACCACCTTTGCTTATCCATCTTCCATTAACCTTTGTGAATCCCATCCTACTTAGGGGTCCATTATTGAATTCACTTATAGTCTTCACAAGTTCATATTGTTTATCCTCCAAATGAACTTCAAAATAATGTAGAAATTTAGTAATCAAAATAGCATAAGGATAGTGATAATCACATAACCTCATAGATTTCAGCTTGTGCTCCTTAAAGACATGAATCTAGTTGATTTTGGTCTTGCTCATGATGCAATATATGAAGACAAGATATTCTTCAGTCAATGTAGAATGGTTCTTCCTCTTGGAGTTAGCATCCATGTGACAATGAATCCAATAAGCCTTTCATTCAACTTTTGTCTCCCAATAGAAAAATTTCTCACTGAAGAATGAGGATCCTTCAAGCAGCTCTTGTAGAATTGCATTTTGTTAAACTCATCAACAACACCAATGTTTCCCTTGTTGATCCTCAGTCCAGCATCCTTCAAACCAGTTATTGCAGTCCATACCTCTTGGGTAATCTCCATATTTACTCCCTTCACATGAGAGCAAATATTGTTACCAACAACTTGAAGATTGGTATAGAAAACTCTTACCAAACCTGGGTATATGTTCCCAGTCATCCCAATAAACCTCTTCAGCACTTGGTCTTTAAGAAGACTCCTCACTTCCAGAAGCTTTTGATATTTAAGCCAGTTGAAGGATATGATCTTTGGAGTGTTGATCAATTTTCTACTAGTTTCATGAAGATATTTGTCTATCTTCTCACTTTCACCTGAAAACAAATTCTCCAAACGTTCTTCTCTCTCTATACCCCTAGAGTTCATCCTCTTGGAAGAAAGAGGTGTAGATTCCATGGAAAATATTTAAGGAACAACACACACACACAGATAGTTCACAAAAGTTTAGAGCAAAAATAATGGGTTGTTCTTGTGAGAAAGAACAACAAAATAAGTTATTTATATAGAGATAAAAATAGTACAAAAATTTTCATTCAATGGGTTGTTTTGTTTTACACAGAGAATATGGCAGAAGATGACAGCTTTATGATAGTCAAGGCACATAAATCACATGGAGAGCACATGTAAACTTTGACTAGTGATAAAAGCACTTTATTTTCCAAGAAAATATGGAATATATTCAATTTATGACCAATGTAACTTCCTTTCAGAGAGAAAAAAAATCCATGATGAATGCAATTTGACTTGTAACAATTTGGAGAAGGAATCTGCAATAGAAACAATGCATAGAGAAAAGAGACCCATTTAATGCAATGTTGTTATAGTGAAACAATCGGTTGTTTCGTGAAAACAATCGGTTGTTTTTCTGTAACAGCAAATATGAAATTTCATAATAAATGGCACAAAAGAAAAACAAATGAAATTATTAAAAAAAATAAAAGAGAATATTATTCCAGAGTTTAAGAGAACATAAGATCTTTCAATTTATGCAATGCTTAAGATTAAGAAAACCCGTTTTACTTTCAAGCCACCGTATTTGATTGATCTTCACTACAACACGTCTCTTTTGACCAAGCTTTTTCTTGATTCTTAAGAATGCCCTTGTTGTTAACTCCATAGGTTGCATGCACTTGAAGCTTCTAGAATTTCTCCCTTGTCATATGCTTGTAGCAACCACAGTCATGAAATCACATGTGCTGTTTTTCCACCAAAGGAACCTCCATAAGACAAAAATCAAGCACCAAAATTTGGTCCCATTACATGGTAGAATTAGCCACTCATGTTGGCTATTACAAGCCCATAGAGCAAGAAAAGAAGTTCCAGGATGTTTCTCCTTGACGGATGCCTCCTCTAAGGTTTCTAACACCTTCTATTCTCCCAAATGATTTCCAATCCACTCAATGATGTCTAGGGTTGTGCCTCAAGCCTCATATTTAACCTAGTTGTGATGGGCCTAAGTGACTACTCGCCTAGGCGTTATTAGGCTCGCCTGAGCGAGTTGCACGAAAAAAGGCCCAATGTCAATGGAGTGATCTCGCCTGGGCGAGATTGAACTCGCTTGGGTGAGATCCTCTGGGAGCTCCTGGCTTGGGCGAGTTTAGGCGAGCTTGGGTGAGTGCTGGTGCATTCAAACTTTTTCTTTTTAGGTTTGTATATTCTCCTTTTGCCCTTTCATCAACATTTTTTCATAGAATCTTGAAATTAACACAAATTTGGGAATAAATCATTCTTATTCAAATTATAATCACAAGACATATAAAAAGATTTAAATTCATAAATTTGGGGTTATATTATAGTTATTTTATCAATTAATATCCATAAGTGTCTGTATTTTAATATGAAATATTACTGAAATCTAAGATTTATCAATCATGAACCACCCAAGAACAAAACAAAGCTCAATTCCTAAAATTACTTTACGATGTCGAAACTTGGTAGCAGATCACCACTTATTCCTACAAAGGTCACCACTTAATATGACTATGACTAACTACATTAGAAATGACATTAGAGAACTTGACCATCATGTCTTGCACTGGGGTGACTTTACACACACCTCATGCACTGCACCACCCAATCCAAGAAAAAGACAACTGAAAATTTCAAAAATTACTTCTCTGCGCATAAAGTTGGTAGCAGGTCACCACTTATTCCTACACAGGATCCACTTAATGTGATTGTTACTAACTAACTACATTAACAGTGATATTATAGAACTTGACCTTCATATTCTCCACTGGGGTGACTTTACACACACTGCATGCACTGCACCACACTACACAAGAACAACACAACTCAAAAATTCTAAAATTACATCACTATGCAGAAAGTTGGTAGCAGATCACCACTTACTGTGACTAACTACATTGACGCTGAGATTAGAAAACTTGACATTGGTTTCCTCCACTGAGGTCATTTTACAAACATGTTATGCACCACCAAAGAATAAAACAAAGCTCAATTTCTAAAATTACTTCACGGTGCAGAAACTTGGCATAGGTCACCACTTAATGTGACTGTCGCTAACTACATTAAAAGTGACATTAGAGAACTTGACCATAATGTCCTCCACTAGGATGACTTTACACACACCTCATGCACTACACCACCACACTCAAGAATACGACAAAGCCCAAAATTTCTAAAATTACTTCATTATGCAGAAAGTTGGTAGCACTTATTTTGACTAATTGTATTAAAATTGAAATATGATAATTGTACCTTGGTGTCCCACACACAAGAACAACACAACTCAATTTCTAAAATTACTTAACGACATAGAAAATTGGTAGCAGATCACACTTATTCCTACACAGGTCACCAGTTAATGTGACTGTCACTAACTACATTAACAATCAAATTAAAGAACTTGACCTTCATGTCCTCCACTGAGGTGAATTTACACATATTTCATGCACTGGACCAATTCACACAAGAACAACACAAAGCTCAAAATTTCTAAAGTTATTTAATTATGCAAAAAGTTAGTAGCAGGTCACCAATTATTCTTACACATATCACCACTAACTCTGACTAACTACAATGACACTGAGATTAGATAAGTGTCTAATTATAATTGGTGAGCTTGGTTTGTGTATGCGGTGACTTAAGCATAAGTGTTTGCACAATTGTAGTTTTTTTAAAGTCTTGCCCACAATATCAAGGATGATGATGAGTGATGTGACTTAAGTTCATTTCGTGTTTGCACATAATGGTTTGTTTTGGTGTGATATTTCATTAAGTAATTTTGTGTTTTACGTGAAACAAGTGTTTCTCGATTTTGACGAATGTACTCCAAATATCAAGAAATGTGTAGGTATTATGCTAGTTTGTTTGATTATAAGTGATTACCCTGATTTGTGTATGTGGTGACTTGGGTGTGTATTTTTGGACAATTATATTGTTTTGAAGCAGTGACTCTCAAGATCAAGCATGACGACGGAAGACATAACATGCCTTTGAGTGGTCTTTTTTTACAATTTTCATCCCATTGGTGCTGGATTGTGTACAATATAATTGAAAACATGCCATAAATAAAAATAATTATGGAAAATGATGAATGTTGCTTAAACATTATTAGACAAATAAAATTTGGTCACTGGCGAAGTGGCGAAATGAACATATATTGTTATCAATTTACAACACCAAAGCAAACACACTCCAAAAACAAACATAAACAAGTGCTTAAGAAGTATGAATAAAACGTTCCCTAAATCTTGTAATTACAATATGATGACAATTTTCTATTCCTTTCCTCTTAGTCGAAAAATAACTACATCTATATCAAATTTGTTATACAAGTATAAAAAACACCAAAATAAAATTGCATCATGGACATGATACCATACACCCTACACTCTGCACAACGAAAAACAAATCAATCAACCACCATAGTTAATGTTGTCCTTAATTTATTATGCACGTTGCTTGTTAAAGGACAACAACTTGTGTAATGATAGCAGAAATTGAAAAAGAAAAACATTATGATGCAAAATTTATAATCGTAGTTTAGTAACACAAATCATAACAATAGATATGAATCAAGAATGTAGGAAATGACTTACCAATTCCCGTTCCTCAACTTCTTCATCTAATGCACAACCCATTTCTAAAGTATGTACATAGACAAGAGGTTCCTTTCGCAAAAACTAAGCATGGATCCCTCATAATAAGAAACCCTAGATTCCACAAAAACAAAAGTGAAATTGAAGAAATAGAAGGAAAATACAAAACATTGCCTCAAGTTTCTCTATTCTGACGTCAATTAGTTCACGATTTCCAATCTTTCAAATTCTAAATATTTTTCTACAATGAAAAAAGTACCATTTTCCATGTCATCAACCTCTACCACGTGAAGGTTGTAATTTGGTGCAATGGAGAAAAGGGTTATCTAATAATCATTTTTCATAAGGAATCTATGTGACTCTTTTTTTTGTTATTCTGGATTGTATGCTTGCTTACCTTTGCTCTTGTGGTTATTGGTAAGAGGTATAAATAACTTGTCTATATTTTTTTATAAGGGTTAGAATACCCACATATAAATTTGAGTATATGCACTTGGAATAATTTAATTTTGCACTTGTTGATAGATAAAGTGGCAATTAACTTAGATATATTTCATTCTGTGAAAATATTGGTTACAATATTCTTAGCTGTGACAAAAAAATATCATAAAGAGTAATCTAGAAATACAATGAGTGAATCATGAACTCTCACCATTCACTTGCAACTAAAATGTATAATGAATTAGGAATCTGATGAAGTAATATATATGGCCAATCAGAATAACCTCTCATCGCATTCATAAACAAAAAGTTGTTCGCTTTATATCTCCTTTATAGTCTTTTTTTTCCATACTCAAGGAACCTATAAATTTGCTCCTCAAGATTTTCATTAAAAAAGTTAACATGAAGTAGTTGTAACACTAAATTCAAAACATTCATCATAGTTATAAAAACCTAGTGTTTTATGCTTCGCTATATTTGGTTCCCTCCTCGGAAAAAAAAAAAAAAAAAACACTTTGCCACAAGTTTTTCCTTATAACCAATTGGTTCAACCTCCAAATCAATCTTTCTTTCTTTTCAACACTCGTTTCCAACCCACTTATTTATATCACGTTTTGCATTATTGGGTCTAGATTTTTCATTCCTAACAATTAACCAAGGGAAATTCTCCCTTCACTTCTATACTTTCTCCCTCCACCTTCATATTAATTATGAAAAGTTACTTTTACTTTTAAAAAAAAAATTAAATAACTCTAAATAAACCATAATCTCACCTTTCCAAATAACCTCAACTACATTTTTCACCCCCTATCTCCCTTCTAGTCGTTACACTTTCATTTTTCTCTAGTCAAGCGTTTGAGAGAAAATTTTCATCATTTGAGCATGTGTAAGATAGTTGACAAGAAAATTCATTGTATTCAACGTTTTCCCGTGGAAAGATAATTTTTTTTTTTAATTTTGTACTTCTGGGTTTTTTTCTAGGTTTTGTGGCTTCCAAAAAAAAATAAGCGAACAAAAAGACATTTACCACTAGTAAAAATATCACAAAACTTACCTCAATATTCACCACCAGTCATCTCAAAAAGGTATTATTGGGATTAAAAAAAATGTAAAGGTGAAAGGAGAAATTTCCTTAACCAAACTAATGTTTATCTACTCTGGACGGGTGGTCCCTTTATATGATAGAGGTTTGTTGACGGGTTGCTTCTTCTTACACCTCTATAACTTCTTGTGACACCCTCCTACTTCTTAAAATACCAAAAATATTCTTTATTCCATTGATTTTTTTTTTTCTTTTAGAATGGATGGTCCAGAAAAACTCTTGATGATAGAATCTAAAAGGTATTTCCGGATCCAAAAATATCTTCCAAATTCTATAACCCAAAATATAATTTTTTAAGAAAAATTTATTTCAAATTGTAAAATCTATAAGGTATTTTGGTAATACCTTCTGAATTATACAATTAAAGATATGTAAATTAAAAAAAAAAAATACATTCCAGATTATAGAATCTGTAAGGTATTTTTTGATTTAAAAATACATTTGGGATTATATAATCTGGAATGTATTTTTTTTTTAAAAAAGATAACATTTTGAATTGGAGAATCTAGACCAAAATACCTTCCAGATTCTATAATCTAGGATGTGCAAATAGAAAAAAAGAACAGATCCAAAAATAATTTTTAGATTCTATAATCCGAAATATATATTTTTAAGGATAAAATGATTTTTTTTCCTAACCTATGGGGTGTAAGAGAAATTATAGAGGTACATAAAGAAACAACCTTGTTAATGTTGCATTTGACAAAAACTATTTGGAGCAAAAACGCTAGTTGGAGTTAAAATTTAGTTTCAGGGTGACACTAGGTAGAATTGATAAAATAGTTATGATTTTAAGTGCAGGGATTTCTTTTTCACCCTGTGCTTTACTTCTACACCCATAAATATGTAAATCCTTATTTTGCCCTTGTAGTGCTTTTTTGTTATTATTACATGCTTGTAATTAATATTGGTCTGTGATTTTTATCGTTCAGCCTTGAACTGTTGAAGAAACTTTGGCACAAGATTGAGTTGAAGGGAAGATAGTAAAGTTAGAAAGTGGGTAAGAAATTTACATTTTTGTTTGGTTTTGAAATTTGTGGATTTCTCTTTAAAGTTTTTGTTGAATTGTATTGTCCAAGAGATTTTTTAATTGGATAAAAGTTCTTCGGATTATCTAATTTGAAACTGATAATAATTATTTTTGGATTGTGGAATTTAAAATTTAAAAGTAATATTCTAAAACACACAGAAACATAATTCAGAAAGAATTTTGTCTTCTAAATTATTAAATCCAGAATAGAATTCTGGATTTGAAAATATATTTTAAATTGCAAATCCAAAATATATTAAGTTTATGAAAATATATTGTAACTTACATAATAAAAATTATATTAAATTATTTAAAATGTAACAAATTGCCCAATCTATAATAATTTTTCGAATTCCATAATTAAAAAATTCTCACGTGAAACAATAGGAAGTATATTACAGATAACAGTGAAGGAAGAATATTGTGAAACCAATATTAGAAACACAAGAGCGACAATAATGGGTGGCTAACGTATAGATTAAAAAAGTTTCCAAATTATGTAATTAAGAAGGTACACATTTCATATATTTTAAACTTTTTACAAAAGGGTAATTTTGAAATACAAAAATATGGTGTGCTGAAAGAATGTATGGAGGTGCAGGAAGAAGCAGCCAATGAAAACATACGGGTGAAAAAAACAAAAAAATGTGCCATCTAAATAGCCCGCATCAGTTTAGCCCATAACTTAATAAAAGAAGTTTAGGTTAGATCAACTTGTTTATTAAAATAATAATTATAAATTTAAAAAACTGAAAATAATAATATTTTAATAACATAATAGAAATAGACATGTTAATACGATGTGTAAATTTTAATTTATTACTTATAAAATATATTTATAAATTTTAGTTTTTAATTAATTTTAAAATTTTGTAATTTTTATTTTTAAATCAATCATTTTAATTGGATTTTTCTTACTCTCAATTATTATATATTTATATTATATTATTTAGAATTTAAGCCCACATCAAACTTCATAAGGTTAGTGGTTATAAAGGTAGTGCACTAACAATATTATTATTCATCATACCATACATTGAAGTCTATTGTGAAAATAATAAAATAAATATTATTTTGTCATAAAAAAGTAAAAATTAAAAAATTTATACTTGTGATAAAAATAAATAAAAATACTAGAAGTTAGTTCTTTAAAAGAAGTTATTTCAAGTACCCTTTTAAAAGAATTAACAAAAAAAATCGTTTTTCGAACATATAAAAATAAGTTTTTAAAACAAAACAAAAACTAAGTGAAAGATACTACCTATACACTACAAGACAACAAAATATTGAATAGTACTCAAATTTATAGATCAAAAGTAATTAAAAATTATATTAATTAAATTAGATATTATTTTAGAGATTAAAAAATTATTGATATTTAAAGAGATTTTTATTATTAATAAAAATTTATAAAAATAGTTTTTAAATTGGCACTACAAGAAAAAAGATTTTAACAAGGTTATTTAGCAAAGCTTAATATAACCTTAGGAATTATTTTAATTAAAGAAATTTTTTTTAACCTTTATTAAGTTTATTTTAAAGGTTATTCTAAAACCTTAGCAAAACAACGAAGTTTTTTTAACCTTTTTTAAATTTCAAAGGTTTGTTTTAAAACCTCAACAAAATAACAGAGTTTTTTAACCTTTGTTAAATTTTAAAATTTTATTTTAAAACCTCAGAAAAATAATGGAGATTTTTTAACTTTCGATTAAATTCCAAAGTTTTATTTTAAAACCTCAGCAAAATCACGGAAGTTTATTTAACCTTCCTTAAATTCTAAAGGTTTATTTTAAAACCTTAGCAAAATAACATAGGTTTTTCTAACCTTCGTTAAATTCCAAAGATTTGGCGTAGAACCTCAATAAAACATTCCAGATTTTTCAAACTTCAATAAATAAATATAATTAAATCTATTTATATATAAATAATTAAAAACTATATAGTTTTAATATATTTTATAACTAAATTCTCTGAAATTTTGAATGTGTAACTTTACATTACAAATAAGTTTTCTAAAGTTTCAAAAATTTATGTTAAAATCTAAGCAAAAATAACCTTGGATAATAAGTATGTCAACAACTAATTTTGGATAATAAGTATGTCAAGAGTATGTGCATATTTATTACGATGGATGATAGTTGGTTTATATAATTCCTAGATTTTTTTGTTACGAGTTCATACTTTAAAAAACCTGACCTGTTTTATTTTAGCTTTTGATGTACGTATATTTTATGTGTAATTTTAGCTTTAGTTATAATTATTAATATATAATTCTCATAAGTTTGAAATATTCTAAATTAAGTCCTTTATTTTAAAATGCATTTGAAAGTGAGAAGTGATAAAGTTAATTTCTCCTCGCAATATGTTCTTGCAATCTTTGAAACCTTCTTAGTCAAGAACACGCATGGCTTTGAAGCCCACATCTGATAGATAATGCAATTATTTAGAATATATAAAGTAGTGATAAACAACAATTCCCAAGTTGGGGCAGTAAGGTGATGAAAGAAGCAATATTTGAGTAAGAAGAAAATATGTGTCCTATTTAGTGTTTCTTCAACTTAGATATAATAGATAGCAATATTTGAGTAAGAAGAAAATAGGTGTCCTATTTAGTGTTTCTTCAACTTAGATATAATAGACATAAGTCTAATTGAATTGTGATTCCTTGCTAGAACGTTAACATAGTCAATCTTTTTATTTTCTTTACTTCATCTCCTTGCTAATATAAGTAAATATATATATATATATATATATATATATATATATATATATATATATATATTTTTTTTTTTACTTTATGAATTCACATAAAACAAAATTTTCTATTTTTAATTATAAACTTTAAATATATATT
>Ga0123342_1009622_pt1 | contig 11480 bp, 8 predicted proteins | sample Turbeawhitnodule_FD_89960 | JGI IMG/M metagenome (GOLD analysis project Ga0123342, IMG submission 89960) | Root nodule microbial communities of legume samples collected from Mexico - Turtle bean Mexico white nodule | ecosystem: Host-associated > Plants > Roots > Nodule | place: Mexico: Nepantla... | reverse complement strand
TTTTCTAACATAACATCTGTAATTAAGACTAATTATAGACCCATTAATAGTGATTATATTCCTATAATTAAGTATAATTATAGACTCATTAATAGTGATTATATTCCTGTAATTAAGTCTAATAATGATTTTGTCCGGTAATATTTACCACAACAAAATACATTCGTTTGAAATTCTTATCATGAAGACTTTCAATATAGAACAATGAATTGTGACTTGACTCACTTGACTTATGTTAAAAGACAATTGATATCATCTACAACAATCTCTCCCGTAACAATTACCTATTGATAATCAAACTACTGATATTAATTTTGATACCAGTTAACCTATCATGTGTTTACAATTAGGTTAAAAGTTATAGCAGGTAGTCAAGGTGTAATTCTTTCTACTATAAAATATAACAACTCAAACACAATTATTTAATTATAACTTAACTCATTTGACTTACGAACCATTGATGTTATCTTCATCGGTCTTTGCACTCATCACTCCTAACATTATGCTAATGCATAAACCCCTCAACCTCCTCCACCACAAAGTCACTATCTTTTGCCACAGCAATGGTCACACCCTCAACCACTCTTCCTATCCTCTCCTTAAGATCCAACCTCTCAGTCTCGTCAACACTCATCCCATACTGCAAATTGTAGTTCTAAAGAGTCAGGTTGATGCACATAGAGATAGAAAGGTGCGACTTGCAATGTAACAGAGGAACTAAATGGATCTAATATGAGCTCGAGTTTAATTGGATAATTTAAAAAATAATACTTCAGAAAAAACTATCTCTATATTTACTATATAAAAACTATATATTAGTTTGTTAAATAAAGAAATTGATGGATGATTTTATCATTTTTTTAAATGATTTCTCTTCCCTCTTCTCTCTTTTCATCCTCCATAAATCAACGAGTGTTGATATACATACATCCAAGAAGTAAAAACACCTAATGACGTGACTTATAATATATTATTAAACAAGTGTTGGATTAATGTTCATGTTTTAAAGGGTGTCTATGTTTTTTCTAAACAGAATAATACCTTGGGCATGTAAATGGTAAGGTATCATAAAGATAAGTTTTTAAACAAGGTGAGTATCACATATATCTCATTGTGGACTCTCATACAAGTTCTGCATCTTCATTCTTTATCATTATAATAAAGAAAATTCTATGTACAACTAAGAACAAATTTTGTACACATCCAACTTTAAAAACTAGTTGAAAAGGATGTGATTGCCCAAATCATTACAAGATACTTTAACCATGTGGACCCTACCGATGTGAGATGTCAACACACCTTCACAAGAGTCGACCAAAAAGCTCCAAGGCAGAAGAACATGGAAACATGAAGCCTAAACAAATTCATTTAAGGAGCATCACCGGCCCATAGACAAATTCGTACAAGAATATAGGTGCGTCTAGATTGAAAAAACAATGAATTGTACATGTATGATTAAAGATTTTGGAGTTTTCTCCATAAGCTTTAATAGCCTGCAATAATGAAATTGATGTGGGGAGATGGAGGCTGTGAATGAAAAAGCACGTATAAAGATGCTTGAGTCTGCAGCTGCCTACTCAATCGTCCTTGGAGTACATAAAAAGATGGTCACAAAGGAGAGGAAGCATATAAACGTGCAATTATCTTTCTCTCTCTATATGATACTGTAGTACTTCACTGTGCTCTGGCAACTTCCTTTCCACTGGCTCATAAAAATCACTTAAATATTGGCTTTTTGACGAGCAAAACCAGGCTGAAACAAACAAGAAACATTGATAAGTTGGTTGGAATTATCTGGATTAATTTGGACTAATAATTTTGATCAGTGAACTCGTCGTGTTAAAATTAGTTTATTACCCTCAAATCCTATAATACAGGACCTAGTCAGGATCCTTCTCTACTCAACAAACAAGTTTGTATAGAGTAGGAGAAAATCATATTCTTGACATAAACAAACTTGTACACTTTCGTAATCAATCAAATCACATTCTTAGACTTGAAGAGGTACAAGGTATATCGTAATTTTCTTGTTGCTTAAATCCTAGTATTAATGTAAATAATTCTAACGAAGTTGCTATATGCATGTTAAAAGAGAAAGGAGCAAGGAGGGGAGAAGCACTGTACCTGAAGAAGCATGGATGGAGGAGGTGCAGTAGGTTCAGCAAGGACATGACTTCTAGTTTTTCGACCATTTAATGTGGTAACTGATGGACTATTATTTGTGGTTATGTCCCAAAACGATCGTTTCTTGGCAGTGGGGGCTGGTGATCTAAAACGTTGACTTGGACTCTTTATCTCACTATTGTTTGGTTCCTTTGGCCGTAGGCTAGACCTAGTCACCACTCCCTTCCCCGCTTCCCCAGCTGTTAATGTTTGTCTGCCACCGTTCTGTGAAAGCTCGCGAATAATATCATCTTTTTGCTTTAGCTGCAATCTGTGATCCTTCTTCATTCTCTCAATCTCTGCCTCTAGTGTTTTCACAGTCCGTTGAAGTGTCTTGATGGCTAGTTCAGCTCCCTTCTTCTTGGTTTCTGGAGTGAAACAAGTTCCAGCCAAGAAAGAGGATCTACTCCTTCGTTTTTCAATTGGTTGGGCAGAAGATGGAGGACTGGAAAGAGGTTCAGCTGAAGGTGGTGTTGGGGAGGAATGTGAAGCCAAGGATTGTGCTCCGAGAGTCAACAACTTCTGCTGATGTTGAACCAGTTGTACTCTTAAGTCACGATTCTCCTTTTGCAGCTCAAGTACCAGCTTGGCTTGGTCAGTTTCTATCGCAGGCACTGGCAATTGATCCTCAATTGCATCGCTTACCTGTCCACACATAACAGATTACATTATTAAATTTCATCACAAAAATGTCACGTTTATGTCTCAACATTTGGATAATCATTAGTTTGAAAGGGTTGAGGGTTTCAACCTTCAATCGAATCTCCTTGGCTCTATCAGCCCAATGAACTGTATTCTGAGTTTCACCAAATGAGAAGTTACTTGGACTTATGTTTGCAATCATGACAGTGTTACAAGTTCCTCCTAGTGAATCCTTAAGAAGCTGAGTGAGTTTTGAGTTTCTATATGGTATATGTTTCTTGCCTTCAACTAGAGCATTAATACAGCTGCTTAGTGCAAGAAGAGACCGGTTTATATTGGCACCCTCAAGGGATCTAAGTGTTCTTTGATCCGTAGCGAGAGCTCTCTCAGACCCTGCAAGATCAATTAATGAGAGCTTACCCACTCGGTTAATAATATTCATTGCGGCATCTCTAACTCGGTATTCCACCACAACCTAGATATAACAAATAAGGTGCATTGGGTTAGTGTGAATAACCTGTCACAGAATACATAAAGGATTAAAAACGGCGGTGCAGAACCATAATTATAGTACCATTCTCTAATCAGATTTAGCGTTTCACTTAGCTTAATAACAATATTTCACATATTATCAAGGTAAAACTCTATTTTTTAATTGAAAAATAGTATAAAAATACTTAAGGTTGTGCACTTATGTTTTATCCAAACATTAAATGGATTCTTCACCTTTTCCTCAAAAACCATGACGGATTACCTGCAAAATTGCATGTGAACGGGAAGATGTTTCATTTGCACGTGTTGGTTCTGTGGTTCGGTTCTGATTTCCTTGTTGAAGCAATGCCATCACCTGAAGCAACAGGATAAAAGAAAAGTTAATAATGCTAAACAAAGGTTCCATTTTAACTTGAAACAACTGTCTAAAGTTCTTCCAAAAAGGATAAATAAGAACATTACTTCATCTGTTGAATACGCCCTATATTGTGTAAGACCTGCTGCCACAATCCCCTACACAACACAATTTGAGCAAAGTATAATCAGCTATCTTTCAAGCACAATTTAAACACAAGGCAAACACGACCTTTCAATGTTATAGACTATAAAAAACTTATCACATACTAGTAAATACTAATCTGTAAACAGATTAACACAAGCAATGGCATGAACCATCTACACATCAACAACTCAACTTGGAGAACTAAAAAAGGGCACCTGTTTATCTTCTCTAAGAACTAAAGGTCTTCCAGGTGAAAGCAAGTCCCTGACAGTTTCATTATAAACCTCAAGATAGGACAAATGAACCACATGGTTTCCATCACAACTCCGCTGCCTGATTTTACTGAAAAGATCCTTAATAGCCAAAACCATAACCCCAGGATTCTCCACCGTCCCAAGCATTGTGTAAGTCTTTCCAGCTCCAGTTGCACCATAACAAAAAACGGACCCATTCCTCCCTTGCAAAACTGCTTCCACAAGCTCTGAAGTCCTGAAAAATCAAATTCAACCGTCACTAACAATGAAGTGAAAGTATGAAGCAAGTTGTACAAGCAACCTTGTGGTAAACAATGTTTTGATTTTGTACACACCACACCACAGCTACCCTCTGTGAGATGATTCTATTTTAGCTGAGTTGGACCACTATAGGAAACAAAGTTATCCTTCCAATTCGAGATATCTAGTACTGCATACCCAAAACTCCAACAAAGCACGAGAACCACTGTAGAAAACACAATTTCCTTCCAAATCGAGATATCTAATACTGGATTCCCTAAACTCGAAACAAAACACAAAGTCAAAGATACTTTAATAAGCTAAAACAACTCTACACTAGTTAATTCACAGTGTTGTAAACAATTTTTCATCTACACATTTTCCACGATGATATGAAAACTTGTTTAGATAATTTTTTCTGCAAGTACCTACACAATAAACAATGAACAAGGTTTTTCCATAACTTATGCACTTCAGTTTCACTACCAGGTTGCAAAAAGTCTAAAAAGATAGCAAGCATGTAAACAATTCAAAAAACAAGAATGGTTATGACTTGTGAGGAACTCACGAGGTGGAATAAACTTCTTGCTGAGAAGCGGAATCTGGAAAGGCAGCGTCAAAGGTAAGGTGGCGTCCACGAAGCCTATTGAGTCTGAGATAATCGTTTTCGTTGGCAAATTCCGTGAGGTAAACATCACGGCGATTAACAACTCTGACACAGCACCGTGAACCCGCTTCCTTCTCCTTCGTATTCATGGGTCTCAGCCTCACGAAAACCATGATCCTGCTCCCCACTTTCCCTTGCTTCTCTGAAACCGCATCCACTCTCTCCGGTTCCTGCATCGAGAGCTTCCGCGCCACCGTGGCAGAACATGAAACCGAAACATTATTATTCGTTGTCGTTTTTCTGGGACAAGAAAACCCGACAATGCGATCTACGCCTATGATGGCGTTTTCCTTGGCGTCATCGTCGTTTGAGGGGGGTTGGGGCAGCACGAAGGTTCTTGTGACCATGGTGTTGGGCATTGCGTTCTCTCGCATGACCGTCTTCTCAGGGAACCTGAGAGACGCATTCTTTAGAGACGCGGAGGCTTGCTTCTGTTGCTCGTACAACAGGGTCAGTGTTTTGAGCTTCTCCTTCAGTCCATGGTGCGGGTTTCTCAGCCGCGTCGCCGTCAATGGGTTGGGTTCGGCTTCCCCGTTTATCTGGGACCGTGTTGAAACTGGCATTCTCGGATTCTCGTCACTACCTACACATGTGTGCTCGGAACGATTCAGATTCGCGAGAGTAGTGCAGAAATTAAGCTCACTCACTCAGTAGGAAGAAGAAGAAGAAGAAGAAGAAGAAGAAGGAACAGTGTTGTGCTGTGTGCAATTTGGAATTTGATTTTGGGGAATTCAATCTGAGACGTTGGTTTGGGAGGGAGATGGACGACTCTGAGAGAGGTGAAATTGGATTCAGTAAAAATAAATGTTTAATTTAATTTTTAAATTTGATTTTATTATCTTATTAATTTCTACAACTAAAAAATAACTGATGTTTTCAAGTGTTTTAATTTTATTTAAGCTTCTACAATTAAAATTTTAAGTCAATTCTCAAACATAAATGTAGGTTAAAACAAAAAAAGGGAGTTAATTTTAGAAACTCAATAGAATCTTCCGAAAACTTCAAAGATTTATTTAAAATTTCATACTAATATTAGAAATATATAATTTTTGGTATTAAATTGGTGTATAAGAATAAAGTTGACTATTTTTTAAATAAAAAAAAAAGTGGGGTAGGGAAAAATTTGAATGATAGTTCAAAAAAACGTATCAAAGGTACCATGTAACGGTCATGTCAGTTCATTAAAACGGTTACATATTGAGTTAGGTGTGGTCCGTTTTGAAATATCCTACTTCACGGGAATTCCACTTTTTCATAAATGGCCAATTTAATATTCAAAACTATATCACATAAATGTTGAATTCTAAAAACATTAATGATACTATGAAATTAAATAATATATATTTTCACTATGTGAAACTATTGAACTTTTGGAACTTAACTACAAACTTTTCATTTTATTTATTTTATATGAATTAAAATTAAATACAAATTTAAATTAATATGGTGCTACAAACTTTCCACCTAACTCTGGGAGGAATGTGAATAAATTATGAAGAAAATCATAATTCTTTAAAAAAGTCATAAGTTTGTTCTAAAGAGTTTATTAAATTACTGTTCTTCATTCACTTTCAATCATAATTCAAAAGAATATTTCACCTAAGGAAGTTTCAAGTGTCATTGAACTTCAAAGGCAAGCAAAACATGTGATTAAATCTTCAAATATATATATGATTTTGGTAATATCATTACTTAAACTGATTTTTTCTTTATATTAATATATTTTCTTACATTGTTTTACACATAAATAAATACCTTTTTAGTAAGCAAAAAATTACAATAAAAAATTTACCTCCTTTACATGATTTAATTAAAACATAAGATTTGGCGTTTATATTTATTGAATGAAATTTACTAAACAATCTAGAGACCATTTCTGTTATAAAATTGTCTAGTTATTGAACAAATATTAAAAAACTTAATAAACTGTTCCTTTTTCAAATATTATCTTGTACACACATAGTTATATTTTGTCAAAGATTAACAGTTACCAATTCAAAAAATCTGAAATTCATAAAAATAGATTATTAAAATTCTTGTAGGTTTGGAAATATGAATTCTAGGAATTTTCTTTTTATTAAATTGTTAGATACATATATTCAATCATCAAAATGTGTTATCTTTAATTATTCTGGATATAATTTCTGAAGGTTCAGATTTAATTATAAAATATTATCTTCCTAGTTATATTTACCAATTGACATAATTTAACATTTTTTACGTGTTAAAACATATTAATATTACTATTTATTTTAATTTATATACAATAAATAAATTTATCACCGATAAAGATTCAACAAAAATAATAAATATTTAAACTGTTAAATTATATATATATATATAATTAAAGATTATACGCGTTGAATCTTATACAATTATTACATTTTTTAAAATTTAATAAATATATACCCTTTTCTTAACTTTTTTTTATGATTATATTCATGACATCTTAGTTTTCCTTTTCGGGTTGCTCATAACAATAGAAATATTTTTATTCTATAATTATAATTATAATATTTTAAATAAGAATTTTTATATTTCATTATAGCTTTATTTAGTTCTACAAGTGTTTTTATTATATACTATAAACATTATAACAATCAATTAAAATTCTTTCTATAATCATTTGTTATATATACAATTTTTTTAGTTTTAATAAATTTTAATTATATTTTTAATTATTTTATTATAATAATTAACTTGTAATTACAATTTTTTTTTATTATAAAATAAATGGACATGCACACATGTAATTCCACCACTGGCTCTAGCATAATGTAGTCTTATAAAAAAAACAAATTATGAGCCTTATTAATATACTAAAAACTAATTATAAAAATAATAACAGATAACTTCTAAAAACATATTAATTTTTTTCAATTATTTAATATTTATTTTATTAAATGATTTAAAATAGAAAATTTAATTACATTACATAAAAAAATATGTAAAATAATATCAATATATTATAATTAACATAATATGTTATAAAATTATAATATATAGGACATTAGGTGAACACATAAAAAAATAAGATGAAAAATGAATTTATAATAAATTATTTTTTATACAAATAATGTATATTTACTGTATAATTTTTTTTACATATTATATACATAATACTCTGTGCTTTATATTTAACATAAAGAGCAAAAAAATTTAGATAATATTTTAAACCCTTCAAGGATTTACATAACTTTTTTATTGTAAATACTAGATTTATACATTTATAACTCATAATTTTAAAATATATTTTTATAAAATTTAAAATAATTTTAAAATTATATTTTAAATCATTTTGTAGGTTTTACTTTTGATAATATATGATACTGGCTGAAAATGATTAATACCAATACAGTTTAACTGATTAAAATATAAATAAACATTAATCATAGAAATTATATTTTAATAAGTAAAATATTATTTCTTAATACTAAATAAAATATTATTTCTTAATACTAAATAAAATATTAATATCAATTATAAGACATTAATTTAAACAATGAAATTATTCATTGAAATTAAGATTATTAAATTCAACTATATCTAAATATTATTATTAGCAGTTAGATAAAATATATTTATAAACCGATAAACTATATAAAAAAAGTTAGTAATATTTGTAGTATAATATCTCAAGTATAATAAACACATGTGAAAAACAAATATATTACCTAACTAGACAGTATTCTATTGCAAAATAATTTATAAACATAATTTTATCTTTAAAAAAATTCAAAATATAAATTTACATAATATCAACCATTCACAACAAAATTGTAAATTGATTCACAAAAACATATAATGATGGTTAAAAATCATTGTTATTATAAATGAAAATAATCTTTCGTATTTTTTCATACATTCTCTTCTCTTGCCTTTTTCTTTGTTTAAAAAAGGATCATAAGAAATAATTATTCAAAAAAAGAAAAAAAATATGTAATTAAAGAATTTATTAAATTATGAACTTGATGATACAAACAATTTTTTATATTGTGAGAATAATAAAAAAGATATTAAAATATAAAAAATAGTAATTTCAACACAAAAATATAAAACATTAGGATTAACATCCATAATAATATAATTTGTATTTTTTTTAATTATATGGTCAAAAATTTAAATTATAATTGTTCGTCGTTCGAGATGGATAATTGAGTTTTGGGTTAAGTTGATTTTTCTATTGAAAACTTGTCGAATGTTATTGAGAAACACCGAGTGGAGATTTAGGTGCAAAAAATTATTCAATACTCAAGTTAACAAAATCTTGGAGAAATATGAAAGCATTTAAGTGGATGAATGAGACGGAGTGAGTACTCCCTAAAGAATAAAGTTATATTTATAAACTTATGGACATAGATTAAGATTCAATGAGATTGTTACCAAATATTGGATTGATCAATCTGGTACAACATAAATAACTTTTCAAATGAATGAGTTATTCAAATTTTCAAGTGGTTTTATTTGTTAGTATAGTACACAAGTCCCTAAGTTTAGGAGAACTTTATTCTAAAATTTTAACTCTATCACATTTTTTAATGAGCTTCAAAAAATAGGTTGTCTTTTCACAACTAGATTTAGGTCAGACTTTGTGACTGTTCGTACATCTCAATAATACGAGCTTAGTGTAATTATAATGTTTTGAGATGGAGCAAATCGCCATAAAACATTGATTAGGAGTATTCATGATAAGTTTGAGGCATTGTGTTATTTATGCGGCTTCACTCAACGGGTCACATTGCCCTAGGATAACGTGACATGAAATGCAATCTTTTTAAAGTTCAATTTCGTGTATTTTACTTGAAAAAAACGAATATTTTTCAAAATGCGAATGAAAGCGAAACATTTTTAAGCATTTATAAATATTAAAATATCCTTGTTCGCTTGCACTTTCCTTATTAGTTTTATTAGTGTTTTTTTTCTCGAAGTCGATTGAGTTTCGTTGAACGAAGTTCAACATGATCATCTTTTATAATTTCTTGTTAAAAACATCATTTTTTTGAAATTGAAATGTTCGCCTCGAGACTCTTATAAATGTCTTTTCTTTTATTAGAACTCTACATCTAAATTTTTCCTATATTGGTAACGACCAAACAAATTTAAGTTCAGAGTCGAATGCTCTTTTCACATGAAGAAATAATAGATATAAAAATAATAAAAAAAAAAAATTCACTCCATTAACAGAAAAGATCTCATGGAAAAGAGTTTACTAGTCAACTTCCAAAATCCATCCAAGCGGAAGAAGAGTGAAGCAGGGAAATAGGTTGGAACCTCATAGACTATTTCGTAAAAAGAATTCCAACCTTAAGTCCCCCGATCGAGGGTTAGGGAAATATGATTCATCATTTAAATCATTTTTCCACATACAATACAATACCAATGTTTCAAATTTATGTCCGTTGAGATATCATTATTAAGTTAATCACTATATCTAAAGTATTGTTTACTTTAGAGTTCAAACTTCCATTACAATTTTATCTTTAAAAAAGAAATAGAAAAATTAAAGAAAAAATATATTTAAATTACTCTTTATCTCCATTTTTATATGTAATGTAAGATTATTTGATATATTAAAACAATAATTATATCTTTTACAATAGAAAATGAATCACACTTACTTGTATATTATATTATTATATTATGCGCATTCAGATTTTGTATGCACTTGTATAAGTAACAAATGTGTCTTGAAACGTGTTCGTCATTTTCCATAAAAATAATGTTGTGCAGTTTTAAAAGATTTGTGTAGTGGAAAATAAGAGGGTGAGAATAGTGCTCCTTCACCCATGAGTAAAAAAGAGGTGAAAGAATGGAAGAACTATAAGATTACTCCAAACGCATATTATAAATATGCATGCAATAGAACAGTTGGACTTAATTTGGTTGGCGCATTCAGCAGATTCATGCTACTTTTTTTTGTTGCATAAGAGTGAATAAGTTTTTTAAATTGGTGTAATAAATTACTTAAGTTTGCAATTTGGAGGTAGGTCTTTGAACTGAAATTTAATATAATTACTGTTCTCATTTAATATTAATAGCATTCAATATTCAAACATCGGTTACCTAAGAAGAGGTGTAAACATAACAGATTATTCACTTCTTAAATGCTTTTATCAATGCAAAACCTTCTTTCAATGTCAAGAGGAAAGAGAGAATGTATGTTTTTTTTTAATGGTTTTGAAAGTGGGAGAAAGAATATGATTTTTTACATAAATAAAGAGATTTGTGCTTTAGGTAGGATTATTGTATTTTATCCAAATATCTTTGTGCATGTATTTTATTATACAATATACAAAATTAAATATTTCATAAATTTGTTTAATACTTTTAAAAATATTTAATTATACTATGGTTGTTTGCCTTTCAATTATTTAGGAGTGTCTATCTTTGTTGGTGTTCCAAAGTGTCGATTTCTTCAACCTTTGGCTGATAAAGTCAAATTGAAGCTAACATCTTGGAAAGGTAAATCTCTTAGCATGATGGGTCGGATCCAGCTGGTCAATACAGTGATTACTGGATT
>Ga0123342_1009621_pt1 | contig 11485 bp, 6 predicted proteins | sample Turbeawhitnodule_FD_89960 | JGI IMG/M metagenome (GOLD analysis project Ga0123342, IMG submission 89960) | Root nodule microbial communities of legume samples collected from Mexico - Turtle bean Mexico white nodule | ecosystem: Host-associated > Plants > Roots > Nodule | place: Mexico: Nepantla... | reverse complement strand
TTGTGCGTTTTGGTCGCACTTTCGGTGATATATTGACCTTGTCGAATTTGAAAGCAGTTTCAATTTGGCTGTAATAATATTTCGTTGTGACAAGTAATAGGTTTGCAAGTAAGTGGGTTTGTGGAGGTGTCATATTATTGCTTTAATTTAACTTTTTTTTTACGAGAAGGGGAATAAGGGAGGGATGATTGTCAGATACTAACAAACGGATGTATATTTTGCACTGGTTATTTATGTATTCAATTAAAATTTTGTATTGGTTTCAGGTGTTTTGTGATATTTTGTGAAATGGGTGAGACTGGAAAACGATATTATTCACAGAGAGACTATGATGGGGACAGGAAAAATCAAAAGAGACGTGTGAATGACAGAGATGACAGGGGTAATGATGAATTGATTGTCTATAGGATACTCTGCCCTGATGAAGTTATTGGGAGTGTTATTGGGAAGAACGGGAAAGTGATAAATTCAATTAGGCAAGAAACCAGAGCAAAAGTCAAGGTCGTGGATCCATTTCCTGGTGCCAAGGACCGGGTTATAACGATCTACTGCTATGTTAAGGAGAAGGAAGAAGTTGAGATTAACGATGAGTTCACTTCTAAAGAACCATTATGTGCTGCTCAAGATGCTCTTCTCAAGGTTCATGTTGCCATTGTCAATTCCATTACAGCTCTTGGAGATCCTGAGAAGAAACGGAAGGATAGAGATGAATGTCAAATTCTTGTTCCATCAAGCCAGTCTGCAAATATCATTGGTAAGGCAGGGGCTACCATTAAAAAGCTGAGAAGTAAAACAAGGGCAAATATCAAGGTTACTGCCAAGGATACAGCAGACCCGTTACACTCATGTGCTATGGATTTTGATAATTTTCTCTCGGTTAGTATATTCAATATTATGAAACTTACCTTTGAATGATTTCTTGCTTAGGTTCATAAAATCATTTCACTGAATGCTAGCATCTAATCCTCCACCCAATGGCACTTGCCAATTCTAATGTTTTATTTCACTAATTAATGGAATGGTTGGCATAGAAGTCTTTTTACAGCTTATCTTTCGGAATTGTAAACATTTACAATGATCATGTTTCTGATTGGGTACTATGCATTTTGGTTTTCTAATACTACTCTCGATATGTCATATGCAATGTGCAATTTCATATGAATGTCTAACACTTGTAACATTTATGACAACCATTTTTCATGGTAGTCTAATAGCAAAACTAGTGACAAGACAACTTTGTCAATAGTCACTTAATAACAAATTTACAACACTTTTGTTTTGAAGTGTTTTGCTTGGTTTTTAGGAACTTCCAGTTGTTATACTAGATTCCATCCTGAATACTTCTTAGAATATATTGTCTGCTTGTTCTTGAGAGATATCCTTTGTCTAAAAGAGGTGAAGGAATGATCTATGACTCTTTAGACTGTGATCTGTAAGTAAATTTGATACCCCAAACCGGTGTATTAGACAGAGAAGGTTAAAGTTTGCATCTCTTTTTTTGTTCCTAAAATCTTCTAATCTTTTGACAGTTAGCATAGTTATTGTTATAGAAATAAGGAGCTGATTCTATACAATCAAGAATATTGTTATAATTATGGAAATAAGGAGTTGGTCCTATATAATCAAGAATATCTAAATTATATGTGCATTATTAGAAACTTTATATTATTCCTGTATCATATCTTTGGATATCAAATCTCCTCTACTTATTGTTCTGATTCCTTTTTTTTTCAATATGAATAAAGCACTTGTGCTGTCTCAGAAACACATGGCTTTAGCTCAATGTTTCTCTTTTTCCTAGAGTTTAACATGGTACTGGAGTCTTTTTCAAAACTGTGTTGGCACAGTAGACCCACTGTCTGGAAGATTTTTTTTTGCAAACCTTTCTCCCAAGCTCGCTTTCACTGTTTCAGTGTCATCTTTTTTTTTTTTTTAATTTTTCATCCAGTTTCCCCAAAAAAAAAGTGTCTTCCAATACTACATAAACCTCTAGAACAAATTCTGTCATATTTTCTAACCATATTATTAGTATTGAGAAGATGGACTAGTCTAACTATTCCACTTGGGCTTCTGAAATCGAGTTATGGTTTAGTAGGTTGTGCTACAAAACCTATCTCACGACCATTGCTGAATCTGTTCCTGGATAACATTGTGAACAATAGATAAAGAGTGATGCTCAACTTTTTAGTGTTATTAAATCCAGTATTCACAACTCACTCAAACCCGTTTTCTGTCCCCATAAGACATGTGCATCAATTTGCTATATTGTCGTTGTGGAGCAGCACAACTGCTAGCTGCTACAGGAATTCACAACATTGTGGTTTTGTGTCACATCAATAGTGGTCAAAACTGCAGTGACAGATGAAATGTGGCAATAGTGACCAGACTGTGGAGGATAATACTGTTATTCCTTGTCTTTACCTTTGCACTTCAGTACATTAGCCAATCCCTGATAGCCCATACATATTATGGCCATGCTTAGCTCATTTTTGCCTGACCCACTGCTTTTCCAGCCAAGCCCATTCATAAACAAGCTCACCAATTTGTAGCTTCCTGTCCAACACCTTTCTTTCTCTATTTCTATCTTTTTTCTTGTGTTTTCTTTCCTTTAGTCATTTTATCTTCTATAGTAGATTATGCCCTGTTTTTAAATAAATCCTTCTTGTGTCTTGTCTCCCTGTGATTTTAAATATAGTAGATTGTGTTTTTTTATGCTAGTCAAGAATCCAATGATACAAAATAAGAAATAAACTAAAACTCAACTGTGTGCTGATCCATGTTAAAAAAGAATTGTGAATGATAGTAATGGTGGATGAAGCTTAAGTTACTGATGAAAAATTTATGATAAATATTTAAATGACCTCTGTCATTGAAGGATAACCTTTATATCAGGGAGCTTTCCCTAAGGTATATACCCTATTCATTAACAATGAGGAAAATAATGAAAAAGAAGATTTCCTGTAATTTAAGAAGAATCCAATTTATTTCTTTGTTAATATTCCGTTGGAGAACTTCATCATACCCATATTCTGTTATGTATTAATGTATTGTGGAAATTCAATATTACTTTGGGTAGCTAATGGATGCACCTTGTGCACCTATTTTTGGTGGACCATCAGAAGAAGCCAACCGAATGTATAGTTGTGGAATGAATAACCAATGTGATGCTGGAGTCCTTGATTTTACTTAATAATTGTACATCAAATTAGATGATTATATCAATTTGAATGTAAATTACTTTTATTTTTCGTCTAGTTTGTTAGAAAAATTTGTAATTTCTGTATGCTTTATGATATTTTATCATACTTTTACTCGACTTTTTTTTTCATTCAACAAGACAATTTTTTTTGTAGTAAACTACCTTATTATGTTGTTGGTTTCTCTGTGAGTAGATCAGTGGTGAATCAGAAGCAGTTAAAAGAGCACTATTTGCAGTTTCCTCTATTATGTACAAGTTTGGTCCAAAGGAGGACATCTCTCTTGACACAACTGTACCAGAAGCCCCACCTAGTATTCTTATTCCCTCTGATGTTCCAATTTATCCTCCTGGTGGACTATATCCACCTTCAGACCCTATTGTCACACCTAGAGCAGTTCCTCCAATTATGGGTGCAACTAATGTTCAAGATCTGCATGGTTATGCTGATGCTGCCAATACGTGGCCTCTATACTCTTCTGCCCTTCCAGTTGTTTCTGGCTCTGGTGCTTCGCTGTCTGAGGAGTTGATTGTTAGAATTTTGTGCCCTTCTGACAAGATTGGGCGTGTCATTGGGAAGGGAGGTAGTACAATTAAAAGTATGAGGCAGGCTAGCGGTGCTCATATTGAGGTTGATGACTCCAAGGCTAATTATGACGAGTGTTTAATCATTATAAGTACAACAGAGGTACACTATCTTGCCTTGATACATTTTTTTCCTGTAACATAAATTTACTTTTCCAATTGAGGTTGATGACTCCAAGGCTAATTATGACGAGTGTTTAATCATTATAACTACAACATAGGTTCACTATCTTACCTTGATACATTTTTTCCTGTAACATAAATTTACTTTTCCGGTAATTGTTGGAGGTATTACATTTGATGGAGTTCATAATGTATATAATCAAAATGTTCAATGAAAGTGAGTTTTTGTATAGCTTAGATATTTTGATTCTGGAAATATTAATCAAAATGCTAGAGTGCTTTGGATTGAAAAATAAACAAAGAATGCATGTTGCTGTTCAACTGGGGAAACATTGACATTTGCTATTTAAGAAGTAATTTTAATTTGAGTTATTGATGGAGTGCATAATGTATATAATCAAAATGTTCAATAAAAGTGAGTTTTTGTATAGCTTAGATATTTTGATTCTGGAAATATTAATCAAAATGCTAGAGTGCTTTGGATTGAAAAACTTTTTCTGAGTGAAAAATAAGCAAAGAATGCATGTTGCTGTTCAACTGGGGAAACATTGACATTTACTATTTAAGAAGGAATTTTAATTTGAGTTATTTATATATATATATATATATATATACATATCCTAATTTTATACAAGACTAAAAAGTGGAAAAATCAATTAAACTTTCATATTAAATAATTTTCATTTCATACTCTGAAGTTTCCATCTAGGATTATATTATATGTTTAATGTACAGCCAGTTGAGGTGTACAAGTAAATAATTTAGGTATCCTAATTTTTGTTTGAATGAAATATTTTCTAGTTGTTGAATTTCAATTAAACTCTAGGGAAAGGAGAAACATGAGTTTCCAGGACGGTATATTACTTTATTTCTTTTGAGAAAAAGGAATCAATACAATAAATAGGAGACATTTGTTATCCTTTAATAACAAATGTATGATATGTGAATAAATAAAAAAATTCCTAATATTAATATTAATTATAGATATTTTTGATTATATGATCAACACCTTATTTCTATATTTCTAGCAATTTTCCTGATTATATAGGATCTGCTTCTTATTTATATAATTATAGCAGTATTTGTTCTCTCGTTTTCTATTCTTTGCATATAATTATCCTTTTCCATATCATAGTGCCTATATATATGTTCTTACATTCGTATTATAAAATGGAAAATGATCATGCGGCTATGTATTTTGTAGTCGCCAAGTGATCTAAAGTCAATGGCAGTTGAAGCTGTTCTGCTGATGCAAGGGAAAATAAATGATGAAGATGATACCACTGTTTCAATGCGCCTTCTAGTTCCATCAAAGGTGATAGGTTGTATTATTGGTAAAAGTGGCTCAATCATAAATGAAATTCGGAAGAGAACTAGGGCTGATGTTCGAATCTCTAAAGGTGATAAACCAAAATGTGCTGATGTGAATGACGAACTTGTTGAGGTTTGACTTTTTCACTTGTTTTAAAATTATATTTATTTGGCATTATTTGGCATGAAAGATTTTTATGGGTGTGTTTGTACAAGTTTTCAATTGTCGTTTGAACTCCAACCTTTTCAAATTTCCTACATCTCTTTTTCTAGTGCAGTGTGAAATGGATGTTCAAAACATTGAAACAAACATACACTTTATGTGATGTATGATTCTTTAACAACAAAAATCATTGTAGAGAAAAAAAATAAAAATTGAAATGTATATGACCACTGGCAAATGCAGCATTTTTTTAATTTTAATAAAAGCTCATTAATAACATTGATAGCACTTTTTTCATATTTTTTTCCTTTGATGTTTTTTGGGGATTTAGGTGGGTGGCTCTGTTGATTGTGTAAGAGATGCACTGATCCAGATTGTATTAAGACTCAGAGATGATGTGTTGAGAGAAAGGGATACTAGCCATAATCCTTCTATTGGTATGGGTGCTGAATCCTTGTACTCAGGTAGTACGGGTTTTTCATTGCCATCTGTGCTTCCTTCAGTTCCTCCTGTTGCTGCTCCATTGGTTTATGATCAGAGGGCTGAAAGTGGAGCTGGCCTGGGCATGCTTTCTTCAAGCAGCCTTTATGGATATGGATCTTTGTCGGTATGTCACATTTTTTAAGGCCATATTGTCATAATATATTGTGATAATTTTTGCAGGAATGTCATGATTTAGTTTTAGTTTCTCTTTTTCTTATACAAAATGCTAATAAAAAGCTTTCAATCTTTCTTTTCTTTTATCTTTTTGTTATGTATCCATTCCAGTTTTAGTTTCAAAATGTGTCTCTAATACTTTTTCTTTGGTTTAATTATATGCAATAGATGGGAGAAAATGGCTACAGCTCTATATCCTCGTATGCCAACAAGCTATATGGAGGGTTAGTGTACATTTATATAACAATTTGTGAATACTTGCCAACTGATTTAGTGTTGTTTTGGATTGGAATTTGCAGAATTGATTTTGGTAAATCTGGGTCTGTAGTGTTGGGAAACATTTCCAATGCAATGTAAATGCAACTCTCACTCACTGAAACCATGGTTTGAGAATGAGATGATTCCATTAGACACTCCCTAACTTGATATTTGTTTAGCATATGGAATTGAGAATGAAAAGTTGTATTTGTACCCTCTAAAAATTTAATTGTGGGTTTGGACCTAATCAATATGCACTTAACCTCCTATATTGCTTTTCTCAACTATATTAAATTGGTTGAACTTATGTTTTTGTGCTCTTATTGTGCACAGTTTACCTCCCCCATCAACTCTGGATATGTTGATTCCTGCCAATGCTGTCGGTAAAGTACTGGGTAAAGGAGGGGCAAATATAGCCAATATCAGGAAGGTTGGTTTACACATTCTGAATTTATTATTTTTTATGTTATTGCAGGGGTTATTAATTTTTTATTTTGAAATTTATCTTAAAGTTAATTCGGGGTTTGGTTCTTGCTGCTATGTCTCTCACTGTGCTTTCCAGTTGTGATGAACTGTGTTAATAAAAATTCCGTGTAATGTTGGAGTGAGTAAAGTGGTTCAATTAGAAGATATCCAATCAGTGGGATGATTCGAATCATTTTGCTGAACATTTGGTTGTTGATTGGTCCATGTAATTTCTTGATTGCTCACTTGCATTTGTTCTATTTACTTCAGTTACTTGTTGGAAGTAAGAGACATCTAATGTTTTTTCACATAAACTGATTTGTCTTGAGCGCAAATAATTTGAGATGAAACTAATTAGAAAAATAAGTAGGTTAAGGGCTTAACTAGTTTCAGTTTTTCACTGCTCCCATATATAATTTTGTCAGATGTCATATAATGGAGTCATTCCATTCAACTTAATTTATGAGATATTTTCTTTTGATTGTGCTTTTTTATCTACGAGTATACAAAAAAAGTTATATATATATATACTTGATCTGTTTGATGTTAATGACTAGATTAGTTGGCGTAACCAAAGTATATTCAACTCTGTTTGTGATTCAATGGCAATTTGTTCATTCTCCCATAAATTAATGCAAATTTTGCTTCATTTGATACCTATATAATGCTTTCTTTTGCATCAGATTTCGGGAGCAACAGTTGAGATATCGGACTCTAAATATGGCCGTGGTGATCGTATTGCTCTTATATCTGGCACACCTGAACAAAAACGTGCTGCTGAAAACTTGATCCAGGCGTTTATAATGGCAATCTGAATTATTGAAGTTCTTTCTTGGGGTATTGAAGGTGAAAAGTTTATTTCTTGAAGTATCTCCTTGTTCCTGTCCTTAGTTATGTTAGGTTGGTTCTGGAGAGACAATGTTCTCTAGGTTTGTTCAGCTTGACTCCTGCTTCTCCCCCAACAGTGGCTAACAAGTTCGTGCTGGAGGATCCATTGCTGGGTTTTGTATGTAGGAATTATAGTTCCTTTCCTTTTTTTCCTCTTAATCTGCTCTCATCTGGGTTTTATCCTAGAAATCTAGGATCACTCTGTCCTTTCATGATGTTTGTCTTGGACTAGTGTGAAGTCATCGCTATCTCCATAAATTATTCATTATTCAGTGGAACCATAAAGCGGTGTTTATTATGTTTCTGATGGCTCACACCATCTTGTTCTCCTTTTCTGAAAATATCTTCCCTATTGGTGCAAAATGAGATGCTGACTCTCTAGCTATCCGTGCTTTCTCGTATCCTTGGTTACCCAAGTAATTTATCCAGAAGGGGGGAAGTTGCTTCATGAACTCCAATAATTTCAGAAAACCCTGGACCACTTTCTTCCCCCTAATTCTAATTCCATATCTTGTAATTCTGTCATGCATGAGGACATTTACAGCTAGATATAACCGTCTTACTTCACACCATACATGATTCATTATATATGTACAGAAATGCTAGAAGCCAAATTTTGTGGTTAAAAACAATCATTAAGACTCAAGATAAATAGAAATTAGGAAGATACGGCTTGTTCCTCCTTCTCATAAAGAAAACATAAGACATCAAAGAACAATGAAAAGCATCGTGAGCTTGAGATGGTTTAATTGACTCCTGGCACTGTTTTGATCCTACAATCATCACTGAATGTGAAAGATTTCTAGCAACACTAGTCATACATGTTATCTGAATCCTCTGGATTTTATTTCAAAACTTTTACATTCTGTTCGTTTTTATTCTGCCTTGTGATGGACCCCTTCAAGAAAATATTTACTAAAAATTGTCTGCAGAGATATTTGATCCCCTGCACTGGAGGCAAAGTTTGCTCATATGGAGCTCAGTTTGTCAGTTGTGACATCTAATAGTTGCTGCCTGTCAGATTTTAATGTAGTAAACCCTCTCTTCCAATATGATGCAGAGTTGTTTCATTCAGTCTAAATTCTGCGAGGGTGATTAATCCCATTCTGACTTATTTGGTTTCCTGCTTACAGCATATGATATATAGTATTCCAACACAATTTGATTTTTTAGTTAAGGTGACTTGGGTAAAATCCTGCTCTAAAATTTGTGGTTTCATCCGACCCAAGTAAAATTTAATTTGTGGACAAATCTGTTATGTCTAATTTATAGTATGCAACAAGATTGGATAATATATTTCAGAATCATTCCTTATTTCATCCGTACTGTGCCATCTTGTGTGACCTTGTCTCGTCCAGATTACTTGTGGCCTCATTTCAACATCAGCGTGCTCAAAGTACGACGAACCTCTTTCTAGGATATGCAATTAATTAACTTGATAATGTCAAACCTTAGCGTTTCCTCCAAATTTGAAGTTCAAACTCTCGTCGCTACAATCATCTCCGCATAATTATGCTCGTTAATTTTTTCAATCGTTAAAAGGATATACTATACATGTGAACTAATTCTCCCGTTTTTCTTGCTAGCTGTAATTTTCCGAACAGTTAGATCTCATTCTTATCCTGTACGAACACTTTCTATTCTTTTTCCGCACAAGCTTTGAACTATTCCGCTAGTTTCTTATCAATAAAGATGCCTGGTTTAATCTGAGTTGGGTAAATTTCATGTGCACTCAGACATTTTATCTTGGAGGTATAGTTTGACATTATGATTTATTGGTGGCCAGTACGTTTTGGAAGGTAGTATTAGAAATCTACTTGTTAATTGTGTTGAATTAATACTTGTTAATTATGATTACTCTGTTTATAAAGCTGCTGATATGGTGCACCTTTAGTAGCTTAAGCAAATGTCCATTATATATACGCAGCATAGCTTTACCACATTTGTTTCAAATGTCCATTCTTGTATATAGTTTGATTAGTTGGATTTCACTCACTAAATAGTAAATGTTAAACGCAACAATCCTTTTGATTTTTACTTTTATATTATTCCAAATCGTTTCTAATAAATTAAACTGGACGTTTCCTCACATTCTTTTACATAGTTTGTTACATTGACTTTCGAATTAACCAAAAATCAAATTGAAATCTTTGCATTCTATATTTTTTGCAATATTCCATGAAATTTAGCATGTTATTTATGTTGTCACTGCGTATTGCTTGAAAAGTAATTATTATCATATTACAATGTTAATTCTTTGAATAATTGAACTGGTGGCGTTTGTGCGACTATAATTTGTTGCAATTTTCTTTTCTTTCAAAATTGAGATTATACTACCACGAGTTTCCTAAACCCTTCGTGGCTGTTATTACTCATCGTGATGAAGCGGCCACCCTGCTGCGTTAACAAATTCGAGTTTAAACATTAACAAGAGATATTAGTCTGTGAAGGATAAACATGGAAGTTAAATGGTGTGGGTGTCAGGGATAAAAGGCGTTTGCAACTGGCGAAATTTGCAGTGGGAAATGCTTTGCATAGCATTCTGGAATTGAGTTTTTGGTAATTAATTTTGAATGTTTTAAATATCTGTGAAATTGCTTAAAAATTAAATTCCTACAAGTCAGTACTATAATATTAATAACAACATTTATCAGTGTATATGTTTTATATTTTATATTTTATATTTTATTTTATTTTTAATTATATTTTAAAATTAAAAAAATAAAATAAAATATCTAAATACTAGAAATAGCCGTAGATAAAGTTCAACAATCTAATAATATGCTAAGAATAATTTATATCTTTCAAAAGCACTATATTATAAATTAATTTTTTAATAATTATCTGAGTTATTTATAATTGTATAGTGCCGGACTGTAGAATTCCAACTTAGGAAGCAACTGCAGGTTGTCAGGTGTGTGACTTAGGTACGTATACGCAACCTGAGCCATGGAGATTGAGCTATACAATTAAAAAACGAATACAGTAGAAAGATAGTTGATGATTTATTTTTGCTTATCTGTTTAATAAAATAAGTAGGGTGTTTTATATTTGTTTATCTAATTTTAAAAGTGGTTTTTTATTATGGACGATGGCTACATTTTCTGTTGGAGTTAAAAGTTTCTCTATGAAGAAGAAAGGTAATTATATATTAAAGCATTAACAAAACTGAGCAGCATGTGGGCAAAGGCTCGATCACCCTGCAAGCAAACCGATTCCAAGGATTGTCCTTGAGGTGATATAATTTGGGTGGTTATCAATGAAATTGCAGGAATATTTGTATATACAGTAAATTGTGGGAGTAAAAAAACCAAAGGAAAGTACTGTTACATATAATTAACCTCGGGCCAGTGTATTCTGGTACATATAATTCCTGAAGAAAGATTGTTGATATTTACCCCATAAGCTAGAAGAAAAGTGAAAGAGGCAGAATTATTTTTCCATCTCGTGGAAGAAACCTTGAAAACACATTGTAAAAAACCCAATGATAAATTGTGACAAGCCATGAACTCGCTAGGGACACGCTCATCCATACCCAATCTATATACAAGCAGATCAACAACTCTTATCCCAAACAATCTTGAGTGAGCCAGTATTACCACACTACATGTACTTATGATCACCTTATTTTTTGGATCAGGAAACCCAAAAAAATCCTCTCAACTTTCGAGCTGACTGCACCTATCAATTCTACCATGCACCCAATCGGTTTTTGAAAATGCCGCAGCTTACTCTGACTCCGGTTTGGTACCTATTCCATATCTGAAGATTGACCACAGCCTAATGAATTGAATGCCTTACCGCTTTCAACTTTGCTTGGAGTTCGATCCGCCTATGAA
>Ga0123342_1009620_pt1 | contig 11485 bp, 8 predicted proteins | sample Turbeawhitnodule_FD_89960 | JGI IMG/M metagenome (GOLD analysis project Ga0123342, IMG submission 89960) | Root nodule microbial communities of legume samples collected from Mexico - Turtle bean Mexico white nodule | ecosystem: Host-associated > Plants > Roots > Nodule | place: Mexico: Nepantla... | reverse complement strand
TTAGTATGACATGGCAGAAGTCGTGCCTAATTGGTACGACTTCTGCATATGAAGTCGTCCCAATTAGGCACGACTTGCCTAAATTTATAATTTTTTTTAAACGGACACCATTTTGGTAAAAACAAAAAAAAATAACCCCAACATGGTCAATAAACCAAATATATATGTGTGTATAATGAATAATTTACTGTTACCAAAAAATGTTTTTAGCCGTGATAATAAAACATTGATATTCGACACTGATTCTACTAAAATGATGCATCATATATATATATATATATATATATATATATATATATATATATATTTCACTCAGTCAGTTTTATGGGGTTGAATTAGACTTTTCGTAATATGGTATCAGAGTATTTCGAGCTTATCCTAGCGAGTGTTTGTGTTGGATCTATCGTGTCACCCGCTATCAGACCACCCATAATATATAGTCTCACGCACGAGTTGGCAGTCTCGGCGTGAGGGGTGTGTGTTGGAGATCCCACGTCGACTAACTCAACTCTATAAAACCGACTCAAGGGTTGAGGTTTGCACCCACTTATATACAATGAAATGTCATAATTTCTAATCGATGTAGGATCTCCAACAGGTATGAAAACTATCTTGTTTGAGACTCTCGAGACTAGTGACAAAATATAATTTAGATCAATACTAAAATCAAAGAAGAAAAAACTTTTTATATTAATTCTTTTATTATGAGTGAGGAGCAAGACGAAGGTCTCAATCTTGATCATTATATCAAACTCCATGTCTTGCAGCCCAACCCGCACCAGCCATGAAGAATATGCACCAAAGTAGAACTGCATTAGATGCAAGTAAATACATTATTCAATGATTAATTAATAATATGAAATTCTGTATGATATCACCATTTTTAATTTTTTTTAAGTTACTTATTCATTATTTAGCTAAATTTCCTTTGCAAAATTGTCATTCATTTTCAAGTTTCTTGCATGTTTTATTTTTATCTGTTAACTCAACGTATTTTTAACATCATAATCTCGAGTTCTTTTATTTTATTGAAATTCCACATTTGCTTTTGATTTATAATTAATATAAGAATGATTAACTTCTACTTAAATTTTCAATCAAACGGTTAGTTTGTTAGTAAAAATTACTAATGTAAAAAGAACTATTTACATTATAATAGAAATATTGTAATTTTGTGAAACTTTTCTACGTTACAACTCTTAATATTATTATTGTAATATTATTATTTTAATAGTTTTTCATATCATTTAATTATAAAAAAAAAACTCAAACTTTCTTCCATATATATAAGTAAATCACAATCACATCCTGACTTTTTTTTTAAATTACACACTAATTACATCTGTTTTCTTCATCGTTACAGTGTTTTTTTATCAAGGTAAATGCAATATATTTAAAAGAAACAAGAGAATTGAGTGAAGTTTTAAAGGCACATATTCGAATGTAATTTTTGAAAAAATAAAATTCAAATGAATCTAATTTACTTTTCTTCATTCCAACCATTATTTCTTTTTCTTATGATACACCAAACTCCACCAGAACTTGAATAACCTCAATCAGCGTCCCTTTGGATCCTTAATCTCAGAAAAAACAAGCTCTGAGATCAACCTGTCAGATGCCTTACTCCCGTAGGTTGTACTGTTGAATCCACTGCTGTTACTATAGTCTGAAGCAAGAACACTAGTATGGGTGCTGCTAAACATGTCCTCAGTAGAACTGTCTTCATAATCCCCACCACTTTCCAACACTGCATTCACATTAGCACTATTCTGAAGCTGAAGTCGCAGAACAAACTCTAACACCCCAACCACGTCGTTCATGGAAGGTCGCTGAGTCCCATCCTCGAGCAAACAGCTCAACGCAACCTCACCAAATTTGCGCAAACAGTGAGGTGCTATCTGCCCCTTCAGTGCTGGATCCACAATGTCACCCAGAGACCCCTTCTCATACCAATGCTTCGCCCAATCCACAAGTGAGACCTGTGGCTTCTCTACCATTCGGAGCAAAGGCTGCCTCCCACACAATACCTCCAACAGCACCACCCCATACGAGTACACGTCCGACTTCTCCGTCAAACGCTGTCGTTTGTAATACTCCGGATCCAAATACCCAATACTGCCTTTCACCTGAGTGCTCACATGGGTCATCAAAGAACCCATGGGCCCAATTCGAGATAACCCGAAGTCTGAAACCTTCGCCACCCATTTTTCATCCAACAAGATGTTAGTGCTCTTCACGTCACGGTGAATGATCATTTGTTTCGCACCTGTATGCAGATAATGCAGTCCTCGTGCGGCGCCGATGCATATCTGAAGCCTTTGATTCCACGAGAGCGGAGGGTTATCGGTTCCGTAGAGATGATCACGGAGGGTTCCACGATCCATTAAGTCGTAAACGAGTATCATCTCGTTGCTCTCGTAGCAGTAACCGATGAGGGAAACAAGATGGACATGACGAAGTTTAGAGAGCATTTCGATCTCGTTCATGAACTCGTTCAGACCTTGCTGAGAACCCGGTTTGAGCCTTTTGATAGCGACAGGTGTTGAGCCGTCGTCGATGTAGCCTTTGTAGACGTCGCCGAAGCCTCCCGCTCCAATGACGAAGAGTTTGTCGAAGTTATTTGTCGCGGCCCTGATTTCTGCGATTGAGAAATGACGGCAGAGGTTGGTTGGCAGCGATGATGATGAGCCTCCCCCGCGAGAAGTTCCATCTTTTTGGTTTTTGTAAACAACAACGTTCTGCTTGCATTTGGTGATGAAAAAAACGACTATAAAGGAGAGTAAAACGACACCAAAAACTGCACCTGCGATGGCTGCAATTAGGGGTCTGGTGGTGCCGCTACTTTTCTGCTCTGGTATTTGCTTATCGAGGGTTTTTGGAAGAGGATCTGGGTTGGGTTCAGCGAGACTACCTGTTGTGTCGTTGATTTTGAAGAGTTCAATTGCATTAAGTTGTGCATCCTGGATGAAGCTTTTAGGATGAGGATGCATTTCCAGTGAAAGATATACCTTTTCCCTATTCCCTGGAATGTAAACTGCGTAGTCTTTAACCACTGGTACACCCTTCTGGTTGTCGCTCCACATGAGAATGTCTGCACCTCCTTCAGCCATCAGTTTCTGAATGAAGATGTAGAATATTTGGTTTCCAGGGTCTTGAACCTCCGGGTTGAGCTGACAAAAGTGTAACCTTAACAAGTAGAAGAAGCCAGAATAAACCGGAAACTTCCATGTCAGGTTCTTAAAGGGATTCAATCCAATATTCCTTACGGTTCGGTATACTTGGTCGGGTGCCGTGTAGTTAGGAGTCTTAACGAAGCTGAGATTAGTTTTCTTGATAAAATCAACAGATGTTCCACTGTCAGTAATTAGGTATTTATCATCCGTATCCCAGGCCCTGAGCATGCCAGTGTCCTGCGAGGGGGAGATTTGTGCTCCTCCAACATTCAACCGGTGCTTCGTCTCCAGAGAAACGTTGTTTGTAATGATATATACTTGGTTCATTTGACCAACAAGTTGTGGCAATCCAATGAGGTCGTCAAGAACGGTGTAGTTAGGGTTGGAGTAGTAGAGATAAGAGGGCATTGAAACAATCTCGATTCCATTGATGAAAGCGTACGAATCCGTGGTGGTTGGAGTGAAGGTTATGTTGAGGCTCTCACCATGTTGGAGGTAGATGGAATACTCTCTGAACAAGGTGTCGTGGTGGCCAGGGTCGTCGTCAGTATCAGCATAGAGGGAAGCATTGAAATGTTGAAGGAGGGTGTATGGGCCTGCTTTGACTGAGAAATAGGCTTTGGAGCGGTCAAACATTTGGTATGAAGTTGAGTAGAAGAAGAGACGAAGGAAGAAGGGGCCTTGTGTGGTGACGGGGAAGGAGTAGGTGAATTGGGAATAAGAGAGGCGAGCATAAGTGTAAGGGCCCTGTGTTGTTGATTGTATCTGTGCAGGAGCAGCAACTGAGTCCTTGCTTTCGGAGAGGAATTTGGTATTGCTATCTCCAGTCCAGTTCCGACCATCGACACTGAAGTTTATGTCGGAGCCACAGTTTACGGTGAAATGCTCAACGGGACGGTAAATAACGTCTGCTGTGGAAAGGTAAGGGTGGCACAACAAGAGGAGGAAGAGGATGGTCGCCATGCAAGTTGTGTCCATTGATAAACTGTAAGGGAAGCTCACACAGACCTCAAACACTAGAAATGGAGGAATTAACTTGTTTATTAATCAGATTTCTGTATATTATTCTCTGAGCAAGCATGTAAGACTTTAATGCACCGGGTTCCATCGCTATATGTATTTATTATTATTTGTGGAAATTTCAGCCTCCGCAAAAATATCTTGAGTGATTTTTGTTTATGTTTTTAAAAAATCAACATTAAAGATGATATGTTATAAATAGTCATTTTAACATTTTTATTTTTGTATTAACATTTAAAATTATTTGATGAGTTTAAGGACATGTTGTTCTGTAAATGTTTTTATAGGAAATCACTGCATTGTATTAAGAAAAGATGAATGAATATAGTTGATCTCCCAAGATTCTGGCAATTGAAAACTGAACTGCAGATTCCAAAAATGGTCCTAACAGTGTTCTTATGCCCCACTGCACATGGGAAGGAGGAATTATTGAGGTGGAGAGTTAGGTTAGAAAGTGTTATTATTTTGCAACTGCCACCATAATGTAGTGCAGCTGTACTCTTGGAAGTGGTATATGTATATATTAAAGGTGGATAGTGGATGTCCATTGGTGTGTAGAAGTGATGAGCAGCATGAAGAAGCTATCATCAACCCCTTTCTTGATATGGGTTATGGTGATTACGCTGCATGCACATCTTAGCATTGCAGCTGTGTCCAACGCCAATGACTCCACCCCTCTGTGTGATGGCTCCCTACAAGACTGCCTCATCTTCCATCAATTGGACTCAGAATTTCCCACTATCACCACTACAATGGTTGCTAAATCCAGTTTAGTGACCCCTAGCAATGTTTTTAATCCACGTAAGCCAGCCATCCGTTGTAGGATCATTAACAATGGTTATCGTTTCTGTTCGAACTTACAAGCACCAGATCGGGTTAAATTTAATCCAGAAAGGTGTTCGCCCTACAAAAGGACTTGCCCAAGATGAATATCTAAGATTGTGATCTTGTTGGTCATGCTATATATGTATGTATTCTCATGCTTTGGCTTCTTCACTCTACTGTTATAAATGTCTGATTAGTTAGCATGTTTTTGTTATTGCAAGAATAAGTTCAAGGGACAACTTTCAGGGAAGATAGACATTAGGAACATATCTGTGAGCTTTTCTGTATTTAAAAAATATAGTTTCACAAACCATAGAGCTATATGCAACGTGGATGTAATGAGTTTAAAAAATAAATATATATAATAAATAATAAATTTAGAATTAAATAATATAAAAAAAATATTAAAATAATAATATTGTAAATTGTAAAGTCGTTGTATAAAATGTGGATTGCAAATGTATGATTACTTTCTCAGGTTATTGAAGTGAGAGTGTGTCTATATTATAAAATATGGGCTGCTGTTCTAACTTCTATCTCTCAATCTCTTGGAGAATAAGTTTAATAGTGAATATTTATACAAGGAAATCTATGAATTAATTTAACTTTAAAAAAATTGATTTATTTTATTTTTATTTGATTTTATGTGTGTTGTTCTGGATTTTAAAAATCATAAAAAATATTTATTTAAAATATGACAATTGAAAAGAAAAAATAAAGAAAATGTATATTGAAAATAGGATGTGTAAAGTAATACACAAATTTATTTAGAATGACACTCCAATTTAATTTATGACAATCAATTTGCAGCACATAAATATGTTTAAAAAAAATAAAATATAGGAGAGTTAAACCAAACACGATTTACATATTATGGATACAAATTGTTATTCAAAAGTTTATTTTGAAAATTTTATAAAATAGTGCGTACGGAATTTTTGTTGGAAATCATTAAATCAAACATAATTTTTATTTTTCAGAAACACGATAGAAGAATTCAAGCAAAAAGCCTTATATTTAAATGAAATTTATATTTAAAAATAAAAATAGAAAAAAATAGACTATATTTTCCCAAATAAAAAGTTTATATTAAAAAATAAAAATAGAGGTTGAAAAAAAACACAAGTAACATTTGGTCTTTTTCAGTCTCGTACCATTTTCTTTTCCAACATGTTCAATTCTACTATATGAGCCTCAAAATTATGTAAAATATCTTTATAAAAAAAATAGATGAATAATAATAAATTGAAAAAAATAAATAAATGATATTTCTTCTATTTTTCTATTGAAATTAAGAATAGAGAGTCGTAATATATACAACATGTTTATAATAAACCTAACATGTATAAAAGAATACTAAGTAATAAATTTTGAGTATGAAAGTTTTTGCAATATTTAATAAATGACTATGTTTCTTTTTTTTCAACTGTTTTTTTATCAGTAAAAATAAATAAATAAATATGAATCATTTAAGGAATGATCTAATCTGTATGCATACCAACTGTCATAACCTTGCCAGAACCAATCAACACAAAATCAACCAAAGCAGCTAAAACATAACACTACCACCAAACCTTCAAACACAACCAAATACTAACAGAGATTTTAAATTGGCATCAAACACGTCAACAGATCAAAACACCAATGAGAAAAGGAAACACAAACAGAATAAGAAGTAGTCCAAGACCATGTCTTTAATTGAGCCAAAGAAAAGATTTCAAAATGATTAATCGTTCCATCCTTAAAAATGTAATTATTTTTGTGCTTCCAAATCTCGTCAATGATTGCAACCCAAACGCTTCCCCAAGCGGCGTTTACATAGCCTAGAACATTGCACAAGATAAAGTGTAAGAAATGTGAACCAGAATCAGAAAGATCTACCGACGTCATCCCAAGCCAAGCATAACACTGACTCCAAACTAACCAAGCTATATATGCATTCAAAAAACAAGTGCCTTGTAGTCTCAACTTCATCCCTACACAAACAACAGGAGGAACAATCAACTATAACCCCACGTCTAACCAAATTAACCTTAGAAGCAATCGAGTTACCCAAAAATCGAAAGAGAGCAAAAGGTAATGCTTTAATGTTCCAAAAATCTTCGAACAATGATGAACTTTTACTGATGCAAGACTTCTTTAAAATACTGTAGGCCGAACATATCGAGTACCCCGAATCTGCTTCATCCTTCCACACCCAATTAACTTCCTTACCCAAGACAAGACGCGAGCTTTGAAGCTTCTGCATAAGCTGAAATTCCTGATCCTTTTCCCAATCAAACAAGCCTCTTCTCCACTTAAGAGCCCAATTCCAAGAGTTGGAGGTCCACTCCCCAAAAGAATCCAAGCAAGCTTCATTGCTAATACTTAAATATAACAATCTTGGAAACCTACTCTTCAAAGCTTCAGAACCCAACCACACATCATCCCTAAACAAAATATTGTTTCCATTACTAATTATCCACTCAAGGCACCCCTCAAAATACCTACCCCACTCCTCCATCCTCCAAACCCCTTTCAGATCTCTCCACCACAAAGACTCAGTGTAAGAACTCTTATCCTCTCTTAGACTCCTCCAACCGTCGTATTTAGATTCAATAACCTCTTTCCAAAGCCCTCCCTTTTTGGAACCCAAACGCCAAATCCATTTTCCCAACAAAGCCACATTGAATAACCGTAAATCCAAAAGACTGAGACCACCAGCTTTTTGAGGCTCACAGACATTTTTCTAAGAAACCCAAGCTATTTTCTTCCCAGCCGACCCCAACCCCACAGAAAATTCCTTTGTAATTTCACAATTTCCTTCAACACCGAAGAAGACAACATAAACAAAGAAACGTAAAGCAGAGGAATGAAAGAAAGAACAAACTTAATCAAATAAACTCTCTCTGCCAGTGACAGGAATTTGGAACAAGACCAACTCATTAGATCCATTTTTTATTCAAAAGTCTCTCGTATCTTTAAAAATGTTATGAGTAAAGTTAGGCATGGTCAAGATAAGGGGACCTGGATTCCACCATTTTTTCGAGCAACACCTGAACCAACATTGGAGTTCTACAGAATTCCAAAACAACAGTGCCATTGCCAAGGCGAATCGGGCTATTAAGAAGGGAGCCTCAGCCTACTATGGTGGTTCCATATCTAAAGCTTAAGAGAGATTCAAGCAAAACACTAAATACATAAATAATTAAAATATATATTAATATTTTTTTGTCACAAAAACATCCATATGAGAAATGATAATTTGACAATTATGAGAGTTATATACAACTTTTGATGTGATGAATTTAAATATAAATATATATAATATAAAATAAATTTGTAATTAAATAATATTAAAATATTAAAATAATAATATTAAAAAATTTATTCAATAAAAAATATGGTTTCTCAATATATAACTACCAATCCATATAATATGCCGACCCTTATGTAAGTGGATGAAAAGACAAAATCGAACGTCTCGTCATTACTCCAATATTGCAATTACATGTAACCCCACAACACATGTGAAAAAGGAAAAAAAAAAATAAATTTGAAACCGCGGATGCAGTGATAGGATTTATAGATAGAGTGGAGCTTCATGTTGGGATATACCTCTCTATCTTGTGTTTTTGTTGCAGAGGAACCCAAATGAAGAGAGCACACATATTTGGTGTGGTGTGGTTGGTGATATTTTTGGTCCAGGCATATCTCAGTATTTCAGATCCTGCCAAGACCAATGACACCACTTCTGTTTGCGATGGCTCCCTACAGAAGCGCCTCAACACCCGCCACTTGGACACAGAGTTCCCCACCGTCATCAGCTCTCACTTCGCCAGAATGCTTGCTCAAGTCGACACTAAGATCACTAATACGCTCAATCCTAGAGCCTCCTCCTGTCCCATCCAAGGTAACCGCTATAAGGATTGCTATGCTCCTACCAAACCAGGTAATGTTAAACTAGGTTGTCGTGCTATCTACCAAAGAGATTGCTGAATAGCTTCCAAATTTGGTGTCAAGCTGTTTTGTGTTTTGCTTCCTCCATTTCCCTACTTCTTCCATGTACTACTTCTGTGTGGAGATTGTAAACATATCAGTGTCTGTCTGTATATACGCATCCTTTCTTAACTATGAATTGCTCTTCTATAACTTCTATCTCTCAATATCTGTGCAAGGATAATTTTAATCCTAAATATTTGCACGAGGAAATGTATGAATCAATTTAACTTCAAAAAAGAATTGACTCATTTTATTTTTATTTTCTTTCTATGTGTGTTGTAAATACGAAAATTGGAAAGAAAAAGAAATAAAGAAAATGTATACCGAAATAGGATGTGTAAAGTAAGTAATACACAAATTATCTAGAATGGCACTCCGATTTGTGACAATCAATTTGCAGCACATAAAATGTCTTAAAAAGAAAATAATAATAAAAAAGACAGGAGAAACACTATCCACATCTTATATGTGGATAAAAGAAAAAATTTTATTCAAAAGTTTATTTTGAAAATTTTAAATGCTTCCGGAATTTTTTTTATCGAAAATCATTAAATCGAACATAATTTTTTTTTTTCAAAAACAGGATATAAGAATTCAAGCTAAACTAACCGTGTCACTCTCTAAGCTTTAAAAACACGTTCCACTTTTGAAAGTTGGCACAGGAATCAGTATAAGATATAGCTTATCTATTTTTAACTTAAATTATTATTATGAATAACTTATAATATTAAAATTTAAATTAATTCATATTTTATCTGAACCATAATAATTATTATTATTATGAAAATAATTTAATTTAACATTATGGCTATGTTCTTATCCTAAAATCATCGTGTTTTAACAAATTTATCATTTTTAAAAAATAAAGCATTGTTATAATGATCATATTATTTTAAAAATTATATCAAATTATATATTTTTATATTTTAAATTGATTTAATTCATTGAAATATAATAAAATTATTTTAATTTATTTAACTATATGTCTAGTTTCGACATATGAACGTATTTCTTCTGTTATGATGGTGGTAGTAACGTTAATCTGGTGTCCTACATCGTGATTACGATCTTAATCGACCTACGCCTCTCTTTTTATATATATATATATATATATTTATTGTACTGGTAGGCTAAAATCGAGAGGTTCAAGCCGAGAACTACATAGTAAACAACTAAGAGATGTTAGATTAAAACCGAGAGGTTTAGACCGAAAGCGAAAAAGACATATAAAAGAATAAAACAAAAATATAAATATTATATAAAAAATAAGAGCCCAATTAGATAAAAACTTACAAGAGGGGTGCACAAATAATAAAAAAAGTGTAGAAAGAAAGCCCAAGAGTAAAGGGGAAAGCCCATTAAAGAAACCTTATAAATAGGAGTTCAGAGTAAGAAAGAGATAAGAGTGATTTTATCTGATGAATATTAAACCATTTCTGACTTTGGCATCGGAGCGACTTGCAGGTACCCCCACCTGTCGTGAGGAGAAGCCGAGAGCACCTGTCGTGAGGGGAAGCCGAGAGCACCTGCCGTGAGGAGAAGCCGAGAGCACCTGCCGTGAGGAGAAGCCGAAAGCACCTGCCGTGAGGAGAAGCCGAGAACATCTGCCGTGAGGAGAAGCCGAGAGTACCTGTCGTGAAGAGAAACCAAGTGTCCAGCCCAAGATTGAAGGATTTGCATGAAGAATTAATCTTGTTAACCTATTTCGAGTGTTCTTGGTCCCTGTTGTAAGAACATATATATATATATATATATATATATATATATATTGGGAAAAACGGGTAATTTTTCCATTAAAACAGAACACTAACAGAGCTATCTGACAAATAATATTGAATAAATAAAGCGAAATAATAAAAGAAATAAAGAGGAAAAACACACCCAGAACTTGTTAACGGAGTTCGACCTGTTTAGTTTAATCTCCGAGCACAGCTGAAATAGTCTGCTTTTATTATTATGGGAGAAGATATTACAACTTGGGATATTTAACAGTGAAGGATGAGCGTTTAATTTATAACCCTCAAACCTCCTTCCTAACCAATAAACTCACCGATGTGGCACTCGGGATTAAGCCAAAATCAACAAATCTCCACCTTGGCTTAATTTCAAATCTCACTTGATACAAATCTTCTCAAAACATAACAAAAACAAACTTTGCAGTGCTTCAAATTTGCGCCTCCGGGTGCCAACTTCAAATGTGCAAGATATTAACCAAGTCTAAACAATGTTCAAACTTGACCCTTGTAACCACCTTGGTGAGCATATCTGCAGGATTTTCCGTAGTATGAATCTTCTGGAGAACAATCTCCTCTTTTTCGAGAATCTCACGCACAAAGTGATAGGGAACATCAATGTGCTTCGTTCGTGCATGAAAGACTTGATTCTTTGCTAAATGAATAGCACTCTGATTGTCAGAATATAACTCAAGTTGTTTCTGACCAACTCCCAAGTCTTTAAGCAACCCATGAAGCCAAATTGCTTCCTTC
>Ga0123342_1009619_pt1 | contig 11485 bp, 4 predicted proteins | sample Turbeawhitnodule_FD_89960 | JGI IMG/M metagenome (GOLD analysis project Ga0123342, IMG submission 89960) | Root nodule microbial communities of legume samples collected from Mexico - Turtle bean Mexico white nodule | ecosystem: Host-associated > Plants > Roots > Nodule | place: Mexico: Nepantla... | reverse complement strand
CTCCTCTAACCACCTATATATATTACTAATGCTTATACCCCTTATATCCTCCATACATATCAAGCCTGATTCAGGGCCACGTCATTCCTCTTGACCCCTCTCTTATTCTTCCTCACATACACTTTCCAAATCTTGGGCTTAGGACCATATTCCTGGCCCAGTTGTACCTCAGCATTTCTATCATCAAACCTAGGTCAAACTAAGTTGGGCCTAGACGAGCCCATGTTAGAGGCTGGGTTAGGCGTTGCCAAAGTCAGGATGAGTCACACTGGGTTGAGTTCAAGTCAGGCTAAGTTGACCAAGGCAGAGGTTAGGCCGAGTTGTGTTGGGCCCATGGCCTGTCATAGTTCAGTAAAGATTTTAAGTGGGTCCGCTTGGACGGTTGGACTGGGTCCAAGTTAGGAAAGGTTTAGTCAGGTTGGGCTTAAGTCATGCAATGTTAGGTAAAGTAAAGTCGAGCCCAACTTTACAATTCAGTTGCAAATAATAAAAATTAGTTAAGGATCAATTTAAAATTTATATAAATATTTAGAGATCAATTTGTAATTTAGAATATTATAAAAACTCATGCAATTTTGAAAAACATTTTAGAATTAATTGAAGTCTTATTTTAATTTTGTAGTGGGCCAAACCTACTTTGGCATTGACAAAGCCTTGCTATATCTTTTTTGTTGATGAAGAAATTGAGGCATATGAATACAAATCTAATTTGGAATTTATTTTGTCTTTGGAGTTCAATAGTATTTGTATTGCACCTCCGTAGAATATCTTCTTACATCTCTAACATTGTGTTTGGTCTGCTAATATCTACTTGTATTATTCACTTGAGGACCTTTAATTTTTATAATTTTCATTTTTACATCAGTTAGCAGTTGATGAAAAGGATTCTATATTGGCCAGTATACCAGCAGAACTGAAGGAAAAGGGCTCTTTGGTACATACATCCCTGATAGAGGGAAAGGTATGCTCAATAACTGTATTTTCTGGAATATTTGAATTTCAGTTTCTATATCTCGATATAATTATTGTCATTATAGCCTTCATAATCTAACTCCTTCCTCTATTTCGAAAAAAGAGTAGCCATTTTGCATTTCAATGAAATTGATTATTTAGATGATGATCTCAGTTGAATATTTCTGAGGTTATACTTAAGATTAGAGTTCTTACATTGCAAAATGATTACATTCTTCTGTTGTCACTGTTTCTGATATGGAACTAATACACCGGGTACCTGTGTCCAAAGGAATATTGGATGCAAGAAAAGAAGTTTCAAATGAAAAACTGGAATATGAATTTTGTCATGTTTTGCTTATCTTCGGTTCTTTATGTTCTGTCCTTTGTAGGATGGAATATACCAAAATATCTAGTAAGTTATAATTGACGAATTATGAAAGTTGGTAGTTATGGTTCATTGTAAAAGCTACATCAATGATGTCAATATTTTGCAGGGGGGCTTACAAACTCTTCTTCAATCTATAAAGGATCAGGATGCTGATAAAGTATCTGTGAACCTTGCATCTACATTGGACACTGTAGCAGAGCTAGAGTTGTTACAGGTAACTGCAAACTAGATAATATGATAAAATCTTGAAATCAATGGTGTTGTTATGTTCAAATATCAAAACCTTGACTGAATCTATCCAACAACAATATTATAATCATATCCAGAATCTGAACTTAGTTTTGTTGCAACAGGCTCCAGGATTATCATTTTTGTTGCCGGAGCAATATGCACAACAATATCCACGGTCAGTGACTCCATTAAAAGTTATGTCAATCTCTACCTTGATGTAATAGATAGATTCGTGTGATGGATATTTGAGTTTACCACCCTTGTAAATCTGGGACATACCGTGCCCATTTGACACGAGTCTAACATTAATAAAAGATATTCACTAAAACATAGTTCAAATTTCTTAGGAAAACTAAACACTCAGAACATAGGGGAAAATCAATATCTTCCCATTGCTTTTAGGCTTTCAGGGAGAGGAACTGTTGAGTTCACCATTGAGAAAGGAGATGGTTCAACATTTTCTCCAGTTGGTGGAGAGCAGAAAAATACAGCCACTATTCAGGTATAATTAACCCCTTAAGTTTTCCATTGTGATTTGCCATTGGTTGTTGATTTGGAAAGTTCAGGTCTCTTAAAGGATCCATAAGCAGTAAGAGAAGGTCCATTTTAAAAACTAAATCAAAATTGCAGTTTGATAATGGAGCATGAATAAAATAACTGTTAATAAGTGGTATTGTTAATGATTAACCATTAGACCTTTGTTTTCAGGTTGTTCTTGATGGATACTCTGCTCCATTAACTGCAGGAAATTTTGCAAAACTGGTAAGGTAGTGGAACGGTACTTCAGACTTGTGAACTTTCCGTATGGTTATTCTTTGCAATAGACATCACACGTATACCATCCTTGATTTTAATCACTTCTGATGGTTCTCTCACTTTCGTTCAGCTTTCCAAAGTTTTTTGAGTGAACCAAAGGAGTAACAGTAATGTTCTATTTGAATGGTTGATGTCAGTTACTCCTATTTGCTTGAACTTTTCATACTATCACTGGAAATAATTCAGTCATTTAGTATTGTTGTGAAAAATACTTAATTTCTCAAGGTCTAGAATTTTATATTTAGTTAGAAAGATTGGCTTCCGAATACTTAAACTTCTGTTGAGGCTCTAATGCATCCAGCAATTGATTCATCACAAAACTGAGAAAGTTGTTTAGGATGTGAAAGAGTCAGCAATTAAAACCAGCCTGGGGATTATGCTAATAGTCTAATAGACAACTCTGCCTTTGAACAAACAGCTAATGTGATGTTGATACTACTATAAGGGAAGAGAAAACTAGGAATGTAGAGGGTTTCGGCTGCGGAAGAATGCACATGTTATAGCAACTCTCATGGACTGAACTCGTTGATTCATTGGAGTATTGCCATTCTTAGAATATTTAGTTTCAATTGTACATGTCCCTGAGGACTTGTATTCTGTGGTATAATTCCTGTTTTTAAGTGTTGGTACTTTAATCATCTAGATTTTTAGATTGTATAACCTAGTGGAAACAACACTCACACACTCCCACCCTTTAGGTGACGGATGGAGCCTATAATGGTGCAAAACTCAACACTATCAACCAAGCTATTCTCTCAGATAATGGAGGTGATAAGAACAGTGGTTACAGTGTTCCCTTGGAAATAATGCCCTCTGGACAATTTGAGCCCCTTTACAGAACAACATTAAGTGTGCAGGTATGTTTATAAAAAATTGGCAGCAGGCATTACAGGAATTTATGATACTGTTCTCATATGTTTTCTGTGTTGAGGAAGGATGGAGAACTGCCAGTTCTTCCTCTATCTGTTTATGGGGCAGTTGCTATGGCTCATAACGAAGCCTCTGAGGAATATTCATCACCTTATCAGTTCTTCTTCTATCTCTATGATAAGCGAAGTGTGAGTGCAATCTATCACTATTATCTCCATCACATGTTTATTTGCTCACAGGATTGCCTGGACTTATGCTAAACAAAATCAGTGAAACATGGAAGCAGAATTTTTTGTTCTTGGGCGTAACTTCCTTTTGGAAATCGATCAATTCATTCATTTTTCCTCCTATTCATCATGTAATCTCTGGTTTCTTTTCCTCTTTTGTAGGCTGGTTTGGGAGGGATATCATTTGATGAAGGACAATTTTCAGTTTTTGGGTATGTTATCTTAATCAATTCTGGATTTGAACTCTTTCTCCAGTGTTTTTTATGCCATTAAAACATGCAGATACACAACCACCGGGAGAGATATTCTACCCCAGATAAAAACTGGTGATATTATTCGTTCTGCAAAACTAATTGACGGCCAAGACCATCTTGTATTGCCGAAGGAAAGTTGAGTATATTTGCTGGCGGTGTTACCCAAGTAGGAAAAAATATTCATTCTTTTTAGTACATACCTACATATTTATAAGATGTGGATGGCATATGGCATCAACCTGATTTTCTTGGTGTAGGTTGGGTTCTAAATTACTAAATTATGTAGAAAATGACTTCAAATTTCTATTTAATAAAAATCCCGTGGAACAGTGAGATAAATTCTCCAGAAAAGGAATATCTTTAAAAGAAGCATATCATATGGTTCTATATATCCGTAGTTAGTTCCAACTCTTATTAATAAACATTTAATGACTCCCAAATTTTATGCAGAAAACATGGAATAACGATTTGAGGTGCTCGAAAGAATTTTAGTCTTTATTGGATTAGGGCATGGAAAGTCAAAGATGGAAAGATTACATAAATTCTTTTGAAAAACAGAGATAATAAAATATTAAAAGACATGAAAAATGAAATGTGTTTTTAATAATTTTCTAATTTAAAATTTATTATAATTCTTATTTTGTATTTCTAAAAATTCTATTTGTATTTACAATTTTTATTTTATTTTATCACATCAATCTTTACAAATTTCAATCTAAATTATCTCTTTTAAAATTAATATTTTTCAAGTAATGATGTTTAACAGAAAACTAGAGTTTTATATAAGCTTATTTTACTATCAGAAGAAGTGTTTATGAAATGATTAATTTTAACTCATTTAAATTATAATTTTTTTTTATCTCAAATCAATTTTAATCTTTAAAAACTTGTTACAGTACTTTTTATATATAAACATGTGCCTAGACACAACAAATTTTAATTTTTTTTTATTATGATAAGATTTGTAAAATACTTAATAGAGTGCGAATTCTTGTAGGAATTGTTCTCAAGGTATAACAGTTTACTTTTATGAACAAGTTTGAATATATTTTTCACTAAATTTCGTCCTTATTGATGTTATTTTTTAAATAATAAATCTTAATGAAGAGTGATAATATTAACATCTATGCTTCAAACTATTGATAAATGTCTGCATTACACAAATTTTAATCAAGAGCAATTTCAATAGAATTTTTTTGTAGAAATACTTTTTTAATATAGGTTTTTTTTTTTTAAATAGACTATTTTAACATGGGTTTTTTCTTTTTTAAAAAATAGTTTATAGATGTTTTTCTTATATTATTTTCCAAAGTTGGAATATAATATTTTGAATTTTTTTTTGTTTTTGAAATAATATAATATGTTTAACGAAAAGCTTTAAATTTTCCAAAATTTAAAATTAGAATATAATATTTTTAATATTCATTTTAAAATAATATTATTGTTCTGGTGCAATGTTTAAATGGTATCAAACCATAGCATACAAGTTCTCTTGTTCATCATGACTGATGTATTTATAAACTCTTGTTCTCAACTTATTTAAAGTACCACAAAGAGATATAATGTTATCTCTTATCTTCTAAATCTTAACAAATATTATTTAATCCTTAAAATTCTCCTAAATTGATTTCAAGTATCACAAAAAGACATTCCTTTATTTTTTGCTAAGATTCTAGGTAATTTTATTAAATTCCTATGTTAATAATTAATAGATCCTACAATAGACTCTTTAGATCAATTCTATTCCCTTTTAATAGGAGATAACGGTACACAACCCCTAACATAAAGTAGAATATACAGAGTGAAAAAGTTTTGTACTGGTAGGACGTGCTTGGGGCTCCGACCCGAGCACTTAAATGTGTTAGCTCGGTTGGGCAGGTCAATTTGGGGAGGCACCTAGCTCGACCCAAGATAAATGATAAGCCCAATGATGCGTCAAGAGGTCAGCTCAGACAGCTGGGAGTCCGTATTGAAAAGATAATTAAAATAATGGAGGAATAATCGATTTAGTTAAAGTACAAATGTCATTCTAAAATTCAGTAGAAAGAAACAACTAGAGATAATGTTCTACCTGTAATCATAAGATAAAGTTACACATTAATGAAATATTCTTGTTGTTGAAATTATATTCTTGTTGTTGAAGTAATATTCTAGTTGATGAAAATTGTTGAAGGAAAGTCTATAAAAGGGGTTTAACACCCGAGTAAAGGTAAGTATTTTCTGAGAACTCTAAACTGAAACAAATTTAGAGTTTGAGTGCTCTCACTGACTTGATCGTCATAGTGTGATCAACAGGTAGGCCCCCTTTATCACAAAGCATCGACATCTCAGAGCATCACGTGAAGACGAGTCAAAGCGGAGCTCACCAAGTCCGACCGAAGTCAACCAATGAGAACATGTTTATCTAGTAATAAACCAAGAAATAAATTACGATATAGGTTGTGCCTTATTGGTTTAAGGCCTTCTTCTCCCTTATCGCCCTGATTACCTATCTCCTTATTAGAGAAGAAAAACTTTATCTTTTAAACATACCAATTTATATATAAGATCTGGCAGTGAGTTTGATCATCAATAGTCAACCAGTCGAGTTAGGGGCGCGAGTGATCATAGTCAGTAATTTTATTACACTAGCCGAGTTGGGAGATTAGGCTAATCATAATCAACAATTTTATTACACCAGTCGAGCTAGGTGTTGAGCTGAACATAGTCAGTTGTTTTATTACACCAGTTGAGCTGGGAGTCGAGCTGAACATAGTCAGCTGTTTTATTACACCAATCGAGTTGGGAGTCGAGCTAAACATAGTTAACTTTTTTATTACACCAACTGAGGTGGGAGTTGAGCTGAACATAGTCTGTCTTTTTATTACACCAATCGAGTTGGGAGTTGAACTGAACATAGTTAGTGATTTTATTACACCAACCGAGCTGAAAGTTTAGCTAAACATAGTCAGTTATTTTATTACACCAGCCAAGCTAGTAGTTGAGCTAAACATAGTTAGCGATTTTATTACACCAACCGAGTTAGGAGTCGAGTTGAACATAAGCCCTAGTTAGTTATCAATTATCTTCTAAATCTTAACAAATATAATTTAATCTTTAAAATTCTTCTGATTTAAAGTACCACACAAATATATATCTTATCTTTTAAATCTTAACTAATATTATTTAATCCTTAAAATTTTTCTCAACCGATTTTAAGTACCACTAAAAAGATATATTCCTTTATTTTTTGCTAAGATTCTAGGTAATTTTATTCAATCTCTCTATTAATAATTAATAGTCCCTATAACATACTCTTTACATAAATTATATTTCCTTTTAATAGGAGATAACAATACAATTACCAAATAATAATGTTTAATGTAAATATTTGTAGTTACGTTTTCATACAATTACCAAATAATATATTATTTAACTATAGCGTAGGTTTGGAGGACACTAAAATGACTATAAAATTAAATAATTATTAAGAAGTGGACTTTAAGTCTTTGCACCCACTTATATACTATGAAATGGTCCTAATCTCTAGTCGATGTGAGATCTCCAACAACACACTCCCTCACGCCGAGACTACAAACTCGTGCATGAGACTATACATTATAGGTGGTCTGATAACGAACTGATACCAGATGGCCTGATAAGCCCAACAAACAATCGCTAGGATAGGCTCGAAAGGACTCTGATACATATTAAGAAGTGGACTTTAAACCTAACTCAACCTCATAAAACCAACTTATAAGGTGAGGTTTACACCCACTTATATACTATGAAATGTCCTAATATCTAGTCGGTGTGGGATCTCCAACAATAATTAAACTTAGCATCGCCATTGGGGACACTACGTGAGAAAGAAAATGTGAGTAAATTATCACCATTGAGGACACTACCTGGGAAACAAATATTAGTGTCGCCTAAACCTACATTGAATTTAATAAAGTATTGACTTGCATCCACTTTGTGTACCCATTCTCGATGCAGTATCATCTGCAACTTATTTTTTGATTGCATCTACTTTGTGTCCACATTCTACGCTAACTTATTATTATTATTTTAATAATTTTTAACTTGCATCCACTTTGTGTCCACATTCTGGACTCAATATTATTCTGTCACTTAATTTTTTTTCATTGCATCTACTTTGTGTCCCCATTCTAGACGCTAACTTATTATTATTATTTTAATAATTTTCAGTGTGAGTTGAAGGTCTTCATTGTGGGCACAATGTTTGACAATTATTTTTGTGTCCAACTTGAGTAGACTTCACCTTTGCTAGTAGCTTCTTTTTTATAGCCTTCACTTTTTGTTGGCAGCTAAAATTGATTTTTCTCGTAGTGTCAGTAACAAATAAAAAATTGTTTTTATGATAAACTAAATGTTGTTAATAGTAGGTTTCATTAAACATAGGATTTACTAGATTTACTAGTAAATGCTATCCAACCGTAAAGCTTTAAGATCATTTTTACAATTTACTAGTGTTTCACTATCGATCATAAGATTTCACTAAATATAAGATTACTTTTATAATTTAGCAGTAAACACCATCAACTCTAAATCTTAAACTCTAAACACTATCAATAGTCAGACTTTCCTAAATAAATATAAGAATGTTTTTACGATCCACTAGTGATAGAAATCCATTTATGAGACTGTGGTAAGAATAAAGAGATTATAAAGTTAGAGAGTTGATTAGGAGCTTATTAGGTGTTTGAGCTTATTTAAGTCTATTTGGGTCTCTAATCACTCTTTTGGGCCTAAGTTCAACTAGAAGAGATCACTTTAGAGATTTTGAAGCAAATATAAAAGATCTCCATTTGTAAAAATTGTATAGAATAGTTTAGGAATTTATCTTGGACCTTGTATTTTGGGCCAAGTATCTTAGGATTTTGGGTCTTATTTTTTGGGGCAAGTAGCATAAGATTTTTGTTCTTTTTTTTGGGCCGAGTAGCATAGGATTTTGGGCCTTGTATCCAAAGCCATTTAGGACGTCCAACTGTGAAGCTTGCAAAACTCCAAGTAGGTGTCACATAAGGCTTAAGTACGCGCCACATGTGAGGCTTAAGAAGGCCCCACATAAAGCTTGCTCTACAAGTCTCTTTTGGCACTTGTCCACCTCTCAATGGACAGTATTTTGAAGTTTGGGCTGCAAGCTACCACATGTCACCACGTGAATAAAGAGGATTATGAAGCTTGCATCATAAGTTATTATTGCCAAGTGTCACTGCGTGAGTGGAGATGATTTTAGAAGCTTGTGGCACAAGCTTAAGTGTCTAAAGCACTATAAATAGGAGTGCTTGGAATTTTGAATTGAATAATAAAATGTTGTTCAAATTTTGAGACACTTCTACTCGTCAAAGTTCTCTCTAGAGTTATTTTCTTGCTAGACAAAATTCTAGACTCCTCCTAGTAGTGTTGGCCCAACTTCACTCTAGAAACTAGTGTGATGGCCTAACCTCACCTAGAATCAAACTCATAATTTTCATCTCCAAACCATGACATTTTTGTACTTCTTACATGCTTATGGTTAATCTATAGAAGAAATTCAAACTAAAACATTGAAGAAGAATTTTTCATGCGCATGGAATTGTTTTCCCATCAACTAGTGAACACTAGCAATTGTAAAGCTTCACTAAACAATAAGATTATCTTGATATTTCATCAATAGTTATATATGAACGATAAAGAGTTTTCAAAAAGATAAGATTATTGTGAGCAGTTTGATCGACTAAAACTATATGAAGTATTTTTAAGGGCTTCATTAAACAAAGATTATCTTGATATTTCATCAATAGGAGATATGCATAGTCAAGAGTTATTTCTAAAAATAAATAAGTATTTATTATGTTAAATAATATGGTCAAGATGGTTAAGAATTGGACTTTAAACCTAACTCAATCTTGTTAACATATTTAGTTTTTCTATTTTAAGTTATTGGGCTTTGTTTGTTTGGCCCAACTTTCCTTTTCTGTTTCAGCTAGGTCTTTGCCTTTTTCTTATATATACACCATGTATTTTGCTCTCTAATACACAAGTAAATAAGAATTTCTTTTGTATTTTCTTTTCTCCGCTTTTTTCTCTTCTATGCTTAAGTCATTGTCTTTTTTTCATTAGCAATTAGGGTTCATCAGAACCTCCATTTCTCCATTGCGATTACGTGCGCTCCATTTGATGCACCACATCAGACAAGGAATATTCATCCTCATAAAACCAGCTTATAAGGTGAGGTTTTCACCCACTTATATACTATGAAATGTCCTAATCTCTAGTTGATGTGGGATCTCCAACAATAATTAAATTTAGCATCACTGTTGGGAACACTACGTGAGAAAACAGATGTGAGTAAATTGTGGCCATTGGGGACACTACCTGGAAAATAAATATGAGTAAAATGCACTTAAAAAGATAGCGAAATGACCATGAAAACAAACATGAAAAACGAAATTAAGGAGAGTTAAATGGCCACGAAGAAGACGTAGGGTTTTTGGGAGGAATTTCGGGATTATGAGTTTGAAAGTGTGAAACAGAAATGAGAAATTGAAAGTGTGAGAAAATGAAAATGTGAGAGAAAAATGTTTTAATGTTTTATTTTTTTCTCATTAAATAACTTACCATGGGTTAAGGTGACAATAAACGCCCACGTCACCTTAGTGTCACCTAGACCTACGCTAAATGTAATAAAATATTAACTTGCATCCTCTTTATGTCCCCATCCTCGACCCAATATCATTTTGCAATTTATTTTCTGATTGCATCTACTTTGTTTTCTCATTCTAGACGCTAACTTATTATTATTATTTTAATAATAACTTGCATCCACTTTGTGTCCCTATTCTAGACTAATATTATTCTGTCACTTAATTTTTTTCATTACATCTATTTTCTGTCTCATTCTAAATGCTAACTTATTATTATTATTTTAATAATTTTTGGTGAGTTAAAGTTCTTCATTGTGAACACAATATTTGACATTTATTTCTATCCAACGTGAGTAACATGTTAGTGGCTTCTTTTTTTATAATCCTCACTTTTTGTTGGCAGCTAAATTGAATTTTTCTTGTAGTGATTAAGGTCTTTTCGGACATAGGTTTCCAGCAACGAATTTCCATACTTTAAGAAAAGACGATTTCCATACAAAATTCTAGGGAGAAATTGTTGTCATTTTCTTTGCATATACAATGAGTGATTATAGAAAAGACAATGGAGCATTTCACTTCTTGTCCTTCAGCCAACAAAGTATATGCTATCATCGTGGTAGACGATCCTGTTCTAAGCTCGTTAGTTCAGTTATTATATTTTGTTTTTATCTAGATGAAATTGTAACAACAATATAGCTTAGTTCAAACTTATTACGAAATTTATATTTGAATGTTATGGAATGGCTTCACAAAGTTTTGATTTATGTTTAATTCTCTTTCGAAGACAAAGTCTATGGAAACACTAAAGAGCAAGAGGGCTGTGTCTCTTTTCTTCCCTCAAAAGTTGCCATATGTACTTTGGATATTAAAACGCACTAAATTTAAATTTGGAATTCATTTGCTGTTTGTTTGATTTACATTTGTACACTGAGCTAGAATAAAACAAGAACCAGAAACAACAAAAACACTTGAAAAATCCGAACCTTGCAGTTACAGCCAATTTATCATTTTTTCTAGCTCATATTGTGCCGAATCATCTTGCTCTTTAATATACATACATTTCTAGCTCATATATATATATATATATATATATATATATATATATATATATAT
>Ga0123342_1009618_pt1 | contig 11485 bp, 9 predicted proteins | sample Turbeawhitnodule_FD_89960 | JGI IMG/M metagenome (GOLD analysis project Ga0123342, IMG submission 89960) | Root nodule microbial communities of legume samples collected from Mexico - Turtle bean Mexico white nodule | ecosystem: Host-associated > Plants > Roots > Nodule | place: Mexico: Nepantla... | reverse complement strand
GAGTAATTGCTTCATAAGCTCCATCTGGAAGATGCCACGCATCCCCTCTTGCATAGTACTGAAAAACAAAATAACACTTGAAGTTCAGACACAAATGTGGCTGATATTATTACTTTGATTTGAACACAAATCAAGTAACTTTTAAAACACTCTCCGGCCAATCTACTTTTCCTGGTTAAGTAAGCAATAATATCTAGAAACAAGAAGAACAGAGACCAAAAACTACAACATCAAAACCTATAGATCATATAATGTGGTCATATTCCAAATGATTAGGTGAAAAATAAAGGATTAAACTGTTTTCAAAAAGATTAAATTGTTTCACAGATAGAATCATCATAAATTAGAAATGAGGTAAGGACAAATAAAACAGTCTGCAGCTAAGAAAGGTACCTCGTAAACTTCCTCAAAATAGTCCTCATCTCCACAACCAGTGGCTTCAGAAACTACAAGTTTCCAGAATGGCCTCCCATCTCCCTGTAGTGAAGTAAAGAGTGAACATTACTGCCATTCCATTTGCAAATTAGATGGTTTTCAGTTTGCATGTCTTGTTGAAAGAAATTAAACATGTCCATGGTAAATAGGTAAATAAATGGAAAAGCAAAAAAAATGGAAAAGCAAACTGGCATCAGCATCCTGTAATGGCTACAACCTAAAGTTGGTTTCAACGTGACATCCTAGTCGAGCAAGTATGTCAATCCTGTAAACTTACAACAATTTTCTCTTTCAGACAACAGCGAGCATGCCAGTAAGTACAGTTAATTTTACTAAGAACATTTTCTAAACACCATTGTTCTAGAGTTAAAGTGCAATAGCTTGAGAAAGACTGAAAAAGAGTGATTGGAAAAAATGATGCAGAACAGAAAGACATCAAAACTTACTAGGCAATCACACAAAACATTAAAAGAAAAATTATGAAAGGTAGGGCCAAACCTGGTAGCGCAGCTTTTCAGGCCAAGGAGCAGAAAATGCTCTCTTAAATCCTTGTTTTATCTTAGCTGGATCCACAATCACACCTGAAGACAGTCATCACAAGCGTGTATATTCAGATTGATAAACATAGATGAAAAATGTTGATAATATTAACTGAGAACCCTACAATAAGAGTAACATATATTATGAGGAAGAGAAATGCTTTTAACACATCTTTCAAACACGTTCTTTATCATTGGCTGAAACTGATTGGAAATCACAATCTCATTTCTCATTTAATAAATTCAACTCATGATTTTGTAGTTTCCAATAAATTTTCACCAATGATAATAGTCAGTATGTTAAAAGGGGTGTGTTACCGATACTTCTCTTTGGAGAAAACATCTATTTGGGTACTCCAAAAACACTAGTGTCATCCCAGAAGAGATTACAACGAAGGAGCAAGAAACACACCATATTTGGATCCAATATCAGCATAAGTGTCCTCAACTGGTTTCGCCAATTGCAAAAGGGTGCCCCCAGCATCCAACAACAATGCATCATATGCCTTCTTCCCACCAGTACCTTTGGTGTTGCCAACAATACACAGTTAAATCAGCATCACCAAATAACAATAACATCAGCAAAACTACATGTCACATAATTTTTGGAGGTAGAACAAACATCTCCATTTCGAAATTATCAAGGAAACGATGAATGAGTGAAAGGATGATACTTGACTTACCTTTGTTGATGGGCATTGAAGAAACTGGCAGAGAAGAATTGCGGGGTTTGGCTTTGACAGCTCCGAAGAGCGCGTTGGCCTGGGAGCATCTCATCAGGGTAGTGGTGCCCATCATCTCATTTATCTTCTCTCCTCTTCCCCATCGCTAAGCACTAAGCTATGATTTGTATATGCCAAAAACCTACCGAATCCCAGAATAATAAAACCAAAGACAAATTCCCAGAATAATTCTTGTTAAAAACTAGACGGCAAAAAATTCATACGTGTTTTTTATTTTTTGAATTGAAAAAATAAAGAATGAAATAATATTGCATTAATTCTTGAGGCTGAAAACCCAATGCAATGAATTTAATTAAAAGAATTTTATTATTTAATTTCATTTTTATTTTTTAGGTTGATAAAAGATAGCAAATTAATGTATTGAATTAAACAAAATATTGTTATTTACTCTAATTTTTATGGTGTGCATAGATTTGTAAAAGAGAGCAAATGCAATGAATCTAATAAAATGTATTCTATTATTTAATCTCATTTTTCTTCTTCAAGAAAGGGATCAAATTAAAAAGAATTCATCTTTAATTGTCTACAAACTTGTCTTGACGGTGCACGGTTATTTTTCTAAAATTTTATAGTTAAATTATAATATTATAATATTGAAGAAATAAAATAAAAACATTCTTTATATTCAATTTGACATTCTAAAACGTAATATATGAAAAATGACATTCTAAAACGGGATATAAGTTCTATAATAATTTATAAATTAAAATTACATCAATTCTGAATTAAATAATCTAATAATAGATAAAATCGACATTTAAAAAAAAACAGAGTAGTATGAATTTTACAAAAAAATAAAAATCAAGAGAGGATACTTTCGAATATGCAAGTTTTGGAACTTCGGTGATGTTATAAAAATAATTAAATAATATGTATTAAATAAGTAAATAATAAAGTATATCAACTAAATATGCCTTTTATTTTTTGTTTTTGGTAACTTTCTGAATGAAGTTTTATTTTAATTCCTTTGACAATTGTAAAGATAAAGAATATATATTTCATATAGAATATGAATATGGCATAGTAATGTAGAATCAAAATTTAAAATTTAATATATTAATGTAACTATCTTGTTATGCATGTTAATCATATTGAAAGTAGTCAACATATCCTTCTTAAGTTCAAATATATAACCTTACATGTATGTATTATTTTGAAAACATAGTATGATGATTTTCTATTATTAAATAAACACTTTTGACATAACCCAACAAATGGTTTATTAGAGCAAGTACGGTAAGAGAAATAATACAGCAAATTCATAACTTTTTCATAACTCTATTTAATAGTGAATGTATACAACAATTTTGCAATAATTTGATGGAAGAAGTAAAATATTTTTCACAATAACAATTCTAAAATATGGTGTATTGGTAAATATACTACATTTATTAAAACTTTGTGAGAGAAGATCTACTCAGTCACACAACAAAATAGATTGAAAAACAATATAAAATAGAGAACATAACTACTTTTCTTTAACTATCATAATATGAGTGTTGAGCAATATAATATTTAATATCAACATATTTGAATTAGCACAACATGTTAATTGCATTACCAAAAAAGGTAAAACAAAAAAATTATGTAACCTAGTGTACCATTAATAACTCAAAGAAAAAGATTATAAATTATGAAGAATGATTGAGTATCTATCATAGTTTTTGTCTCAATAGTTTAAACCAAACATACAACTGAGGTTAATAGTGTTAGAAAAAATAAAATAAAGTAAAATGATATAAGAAATTTTATTAACAAAAATGTATATTATTTTTTGTTTATGACATACTAAGGAAGTAGGTGTGATACCTCTCGTGCTTGAGTTTATGAACAAACAACAACATTCTAGTGTGTATGCATTATGACATTTAGTTTTTAAAATTTAACTAATCTTTTAATACCTAATTTCGTGTTTGAATGCTTTAGATGATATAAAATATTGATAAAAAATGTTCAAATGCAATGTACTGTTATAAGAAACTAAATTAATACAAAAATAAATAGATTTCACGTCTGATCTCTTTCTTTAGGGAAGTAGTATATAACAAAAGCTGTGTAAACTATAATAATACAAAATTTGTGTAAACTATAAATGAATTATGATCTGTAGTGAATAAGCATAATGAAATTCCTAAAGTAAGACCATTCAAAATAAACATATTTAACAAAACTGTAAATTTAGAGAATTAAAATTATTGAATTTATTAAATAAGTATAGATTTATACCTTTCTCGTATTCCATTATCATCTTGTTGAAAGATTTACTATCAGAAAAAAGAAGAAACATGTTATTAAAAAAAAACAACGAATATAAATTGTTAAATTCATTTTCATATATTAGAAAAAAAGACTAGAAATAAGAATAATTTTAGATTAAAGAATGTTGATACCTAATATGTATGGTTCTAACAATATGTTTCAAAGATTTTCAAATATTTCTTTGTAGACTACATTAGTAGTTGAATTACTTGTATTTCCATCTTCATCCAAAATCAAGATTTTCAACCCTTTTCTTAGATTTAACTTTGGAAAGAGCAGCATATAATTGTCCATGTGTAAATACTGGATGTGGTAGATATAGGTCAACTTTAGAAAGCGTTTGACCTTGACTTTTATTTATTGTCATAGAAAAGCACAAAGATATTGGGAATTTTCTTTTTTGAAACTTAAAAGGCAGGCCTGAATCAGGAGGAATCAAGTTCATTTTAGGAATATATATTTTATCACCAATATTTTTTCCCGTGATAACTTTGGCACCAATAACATTCTTCCCCAAGTCAATGACTTGTAATCTTGTTCCATTGCAAAGTCCATTCGCTTGATCAATATTTCTTATAAGCATTATCGAAACTCCAACTGTTAGTTTAAGACAATGATTAGGAATTCTTGAGCATTTGATATCATTCAAAAATTCTGATGTAAACCACTCAGCTTGAACATTTTGTTGTTCATAAAATTGGCAAGGTGTGTCTGAACTTAAATAACTAATTTCTTTTCCAGGGATTAATGATAATTGACTTGGTCCACACATTCAGTAGTAGGATAGAGTAGCACTATCATCAAAAAATCCATTAGAGGTCAGATTCTGTATGAAGTCAGGATAAACAAATTCAACCAATTTCAATAAGGTTGTTCAATATTTTCAATTAAAAGCTCTTTTAGTATTTCAATACTTGCTTTACTAACTTCATTTAAGTCCATATCTCCATCTCCAATCTAGAGGATCCAATCAGCAAACTCTTTGATTTCTGTTGCAGTTTGGAGTGATTTTTTAATGCTTAATCTCATATTCTTTGTAAGTTTCAAGACTTTGCAATGTGTCCATAATTCGAAGTAGTTTATTAATTCCTTGACAATGTCATATCTTGATCCATTTTTTACAACAGGCAAGATCTGCCTAAAATCTCCTCCCAATACAATGACTTTACCACCAAAAGGTTTATGAGCATTTTCTTCACTTTCAGCCCTCATAGCATCCCTTATATTTTTGTCAAGGGCTTCAAAACGTAACCTATTCATCATTGAAGTTTCGTCTTATATAATTAATTTAGTTTCAATCAACAATTTGTCATGAAGACTTCATTGAGATATGTTGCAAGTTGATTCTTCATTATTAACAATGGAATGCAAAATATATAATGAGTTGTTTTACCTCCTTGAAGTAACAAAGAAGTGATACCGCTAGAAGTTACATTCAACACAATCAACCCTTTTGATCTAATGGCAGTGAACAGAGTTCTCCACATAAAAGTTTTTCTTGTGCCACCATATTCGTATAAGAAAAAAAAAACTAACTTCAGAGAGTACTGGTGTCATGATATTTTCATACAAATCCACTTGCTCAACAGTTAGAGATTGAAAAGGAAATGAATGCATTTCAGACATGCTTATTTTGTCATAATTTAATTCATTAATAATATATGTATTCTCATAAATAAAAGAATCTAAAAGAATGGGTTATGGTAGACTGTTGGAGTCTTTTAAAGACTTACCATTTGAAATTAATAATTCTCCTACTTGTAGAAAATAAAGGTTTTGTAATTCAACATCTTGAATTCGAAGACCTACTAAACAAAAATATGTCATATAAGGTATTTATAAACTTTGAAACACCAAGAATATACCTTATAGCTTTAACTCCTTTCTTTAGTTGTATACAATGTCATCTGATAGCAACTTCCAAGTATTGTTCCACATTTCATCAGGTTTGGACATAGTATTCATGAGTAACAAGGTAACAAACAATCTTCTCAACTGAATTCCTGAAGCAAGGTTGTTGGCTTCTATAATGACATCAATAAATTCTTGATCATTTGCCAATAGTCTCATTGCCTAACAAGTCTCTTTATATATTTTGTAAATTACCCCATTAACAATCTTGATGTTATCATAATTACAACAACCTTTTTTTATAAGTTAACAATATCCTCAAATAATATATCTTAGAGGAACTTATGTAAGCCTTCCAATACTAAAATCCATCTTCCTCAACTACCATTCTCTTCGTTGTGCCATCCAAACAAATTGGCTAGAATATTCAAAATAGGACAAATTTTGGCCCTCTAGATAAATTTTATTAGCCTTAAACCAAGCTAAAAACATTGCTCTTTTATGTTCATTTCTGTTCAAAATTTCATCAATTTCATCATGGTCTTTAAACATAATAGGTTGCTCATATAACAGATGAAATGTCAACCTTTGAAATGGAGTCCATCTATGATGAATATTCTTCAAACAAATTCACATGAAGATATATATCTACAATCATAATATTGTTTAATTTCATTTATAACTAGGGTCTCAGTAGAGTCTTTAGTAGTATTAGTAATTTTCAAACTTGCTTTATTTGGATCTTTGTTGACATATTTAAACAAATACTTTATTGAACTGGATTTATTACAATATTCGATGTTAACATGGGCTTGATACCTCAATAGTAGTAATGGGTTATACGAACAACATTTCTATTGTCTATCTTAATTCCATTTTTTTTATAAAAATAGTTCATTATCTTTGCGTTTGTAACATGGATATGAATCCTCATCAATAGTAGTTGACAATTTAAAGTTCTTGGGGTAAAATTTCGAACATCTACCGTTATTCATGCAAGGTGAGCTAAACTGGGATGCTCCACATGGACCATGTATCATATAGGTTGCAACTTCCTTTCACAATTTAGGATATAAATTTGCATGCGATAATTCTACTGAAATGACTCCGTCAATGTCCCTTGGACTTTCTAACTTTTTCACTCTAGCCAACCACATTCCCTTTTTTTGAAATTCCACAGTGTACATACCTATAATCAAGGTTATCAAACTCTAGGGTTAACTTGTAAACCCTTGCGATTTTAAAGGTCAGGTGCAGGTTGTCGAGTCAACTCGGAAGCAAGCTCGTTTTTTAGTAAACTTGGAGTTGACTCAGCCAAACTCGGCCAAACCTGGCAATACAAAACAGATTTTGTACTCACAAGACATATGTATCATCATAAACAATCATATTATGTTTAAGTTGTACCAGTTGGGGCTGAATGAGTCATGTCACTCGGCATCATTGACTAATCGACCAATTGATCAACCACATTACGGGTTGAATAAGCCATGTCACTCGACATCATTAACCGACCCACTGGATGATCAACCACATTACTGGTTGAATGAGCCACGTCACTCGATATCATTGACTGATCGACCGAATGATCAACCACATTATTGGTCGAATGAGCCACGTCACTCGGTATCATTGATTGATCGACCAGATAATCAACCACATTACTGGTTGAATGAGTCATGTCACTTGACATCATTGACCGACCGACCGAGTGATAAACCACATTAAAGAACAAATTGACAAATAAATGACAAGTGAGAAACATCCTTTAAATCATGGTAACCTCCCTACAAATTCAGGCCACACCCGCCAAATCCAGGTGACACCCCAAGAAATCAGCTAACATTAATTTATTGAAGGTATGCACCAGATACGGCTCATGAATCAAATGGCCCATTACCAAACACTATAAATAAGCCTTCTACAAAAGAGTAAGGTATGCTTTGATCAATTACATCATACACTCTTAATACATAGTACTTACTTGATTATCGGAGAACCTTTTACAGGTTAATTCCCAACCGAACACCAGGGAGGAACGACTGAGTACCAGAGAACGAGTACGAGAAGAGTAAGGAGGAGCGACTGAGACATCAACGACAAGTCTTACTGCTAGTTCCAGTTCTAGGTACTATTTAGACCCCTTTTAGTTTATACAAGTACAATTGACACCCACCATGGGGCCGAGGTAGAGTCAAAGCAAGCAACAATGGTTTCGATGAGACAAATGTTGAACTCTTCGGCCAAGGCAACTTACTAAACAATTAACAGGCCTTCTCGAATGAACGCGACACTTCACGAACTCTTCGGTCAAGGCAACTTGCTTAACAATTAGTAGCCATTTGCGAACGAACGCGACACTACATGCTACTCTTTGGCCAAGGCAACTTTCTTAACAATTAGCAACCTTGTCGAACGAACGCGAGACTATATGCAACTCTTCTGCCAAGGCAACTTGCTTAACAATTTACATTCCATCCCGAATTGATGCGAATCAAGTCAACAAGGAGATGCTCAAGGATGCTAATTTACACAATGAGAAGTCATCTCAAAGTAGAGACCTCATCAGAGGGAGAGTTGGACAAGGACCAGAGCACCTAAAGTTATTCTTGCTAGTCTTCTTAATGTTTAGAATATGTTGTAAATAAGTTGGGCTCACTTGAGGGGTCCAAATAGTAGAATAAGCAAGAGTAGGTCCATATAGCATAAATAGGAGGTGAAGTTATAAGAATGAGCCTATGAGAAGTCCATTAGGGTAGGAAGGAAACCCTAACTTCTAGAATGTTATGATTGGTGCGACATTGACCAAAGTCCAACCCTAAAGCCGCATCAGTTTTCCCTTTCCCCTTTTACCCTCATTCCTTGTTTTCCAAGGCTCCTCTTCTTATAAATAGGAGGTCTCCCTCATTGTATTTCCAAGTTGAATGAAATAGAGAAAAATTACTCTGCACATTTTGTGTGAGATGCTAGTGAGGCTTGTCCTTTTAGTCTTTTAGTCTTATCTTGTGAGAATTTGAGAGATCTCAAATGACGACTTCCAACACTTATCTTGGAGCCATTTCATCATCCAAGTGGCGTGCTCATCATCTTAAACTCCATTTCTCATAAGCTTCCTTTTCCTTCATCTTTTCCTTCCATTGTCATTCCATTCAATTCATAAATATGTTATTGTTTTGCTTCCTTATTTCTATTCGGTCATTTCCTTTTGTTATTGCTTTCATTGTTTAATTCCACACCATATCTTGTCATTATCTTCACTTTATAATTGTGTTTTCCTTTTGCCTTTGTGAAATTAACCTTCACATCTACTAACCACTTGGTTAAGTTAATGTCCAGTGGGAATTTTTCTTAGGTTTTCACTCTTAATTGTCTAAAAATCTCAATCATAAATCTAAAGTGTCACATAAATTAACAATCCTAAAATCAACTTATATCATGAATAAACACGACACTACATGCAACTCTTCGGTCAAGGCAGCTTGCTTAACAGTTAGCAGCCCTTCCTGAACAAACGCGTAATACGCTGATACGATTAAGAAAGTTTTGCCTAAAACGACAATCTCTACTGATATCCTAAATCTACATCCTTCGACTAAGGAAGTTTTGCTCTTGAAGCAATCCCCCTTTGGAATAGTTAAAATAAAGTTTGCTTCGATTAAGAAAATTGTCTTAAAACGACAATCCTCAACACCCAATCGATGTTCAACTTATCTAAAGCTCATACAACTTATTTAAAACATATTGATCCAGGTATCAACATACGCTCGACATTCAAAATTGTAAAGCAATTTAAAATCCTAAGCGATGTCTAAAGGATCTTAGTTCTAATGATCATTCAACAAACATTGTTAAAATTGTACAAGTGTGAATAGAGGAATCCAAACAACTATTGAATAGATCAAAATCAATAAGGTCGATCGGTCGACAATGAAAGAAGGACAAGAAGTTACTTCATACCTCAAAGCACTCAATAGTCACATCTAGACTCTTCTAAAATAAAGATTCATCGAGCCTAAGGGGCAAGTGTATCAGTCGAACCGAATGAACCACATCACTCGGCATCATTGACTAGCCGACCGGGTGATCAACCACATTACTAGCCAAATGAGCCATGTCACTCGGCATCATTGACTGATCGACCGGATGACTATCCACATTACTAGCCGAATAAGTCACGTCACTCGACATCATTGACCGACCGACCAGGTGATCAACCACATTAAAGAACAAATTGACAAATAAATGACAAGTAAGGAAACATCTTATAAATCAGGGTAACCTCCCTACAAATTCAGGTCACGCCCTCCTTGCCAAATCCGGATGACACCCCGAGAAATCAGCTAACACTAATTCATTGAAGATATGCGCCAGATACAACTCATTAATCAAATGGCTCATTGTCAAACACTATAAACAATACAAAGGAGTAAGGTACATGTTGATCAATTACATCATACATGCTTAATACAGAGTACTTACTTGATCGTCGGAGAATCTTTTACAAGTTAACTTCCAATCGAGCACCAAGGAGGAATGACTGAGTACCAAAGAACGAGTACGAGAAATGTATAAAGGAACGATCGAGACATCAACTACAATTGTTATTGCTAGTTCCAGGTACTCTTCAAACCCCTTTTAGTCTATACAAGTACATAAGTATACTTCCATCTATTTTAACTTGAATAAAAATTGGATTGTATGAGATTTTTAACTATCATTATAAGTAAAATCATCATTGAATAGGCCGTGTAAACGGGAGTAATAACTGTTGTCATCCCTGTGATTCTTTTTAATATTGATTTAATTTCATGATTATCTCAAGCATTCATCACACTACAATTTACTTGCATACCATATTCACAAGTCCAAATATTTAATAATGGTTCATAACCATTTCGAATATGGAGATAATTGATTTAAGCATAACTAACGACATTCATAATTTGTAGTTATCTCGTATTATAAAACCCATATGAAAATCATTATAAACAAATTAAAGTTGTCAACTATCGTAAAAATACATCAAATGTCATTATAAATAAGATATATTAATTAACTATGGTTTCAAACTCAAACGATTATGTCTTAATTTACAAATTACAGATAATTAATTTAATGAAAAAATTGGTTAAACATAATTATTGTATTAGTCGTATTCAAAACTTTTGGTTTATTTTTTAAATTAAAATTAACACAATTAATTATACAAAAGTGTTAAAATAATAATGTAATTAAGTATTTTGTGGTTTGTATTTGGTTTATAAGTTTAGATAAAATATTGTATATATAATCATATTTTAGTTCCTGATTTGTAGGGTAAAATACTATAATACTCATGTATCTATATGCAAATGATATATGGATGAATTATATTTTTCAATTTGGTATTAGAGTTTGAGATTTTTTTTTCTCTCTTTCTTTTGAATTCTTTAAGAACTTAATTGAAGAGATTCAAGAGAAACCAATTTCAGTGGTAATTAAATCTAAAGGTGTCTTTAATGTATGCATAACCCTGAGTGAATTTAACTATGACGTATGTGTTGGGTCTATTAGTGTCTAAGTTCAAGAGGGGAGGGGTGAATTGAGCTTATAAAATTTTCGCAAGAACACACAATTTTTCAGTATTCCAGAGGCAAAAAGAACAGATTGTTTTTACAT
>Ga0123342_1009615_pt1 | contig 11493 bp, 7 predicted proteins | sample Turbeawhitnodule_FD_89960 | JGI IMG/M metagenome (GOLD analysis project Ga0123342, IMG submission 89960) | Root nodule microbial communities of legume samples collected from Mexico - Turtle bean Mexico white nodule | ecosystem: Host-associated > Plants > Roots > Nodule | place: Mexico: Nepantla... | reverse complement strand
GAGTAAAATTTTAAAGCTTGAAAAAGATATATAAAAAAATATATATATATATATATATATATATATATATATATATATATATATAATTGTCATTTTAAATCGATGCAAGTTTCATATTCGCTTCCTTTTCACACAGAAAATCCCGTTTCCAGACTAAGCCACACACATAGAATAAAACCTACAAGATAATCAATAAGTCTATATCAACGAAAATAAACCAAGTATCACATGTTTCAATTCTTAATATTCTTATTGTTTGAATTGAAGAGTGAAAAAAAGAGGGGAAAGAAAAAGCAAAGTGCAAAGTAGAATTGTTTAAATTATAAAGAAAATAAATGTAATTTTATTTTATTTTATTGATAGGATAAAACAAAAAATATATAATAATTTGAAAATGTTAAATAATTATCATATTGTCTTGTTATTGAAAATGGTTTTAATTAAATAAGAGTAAATATTTAGATACATATTATCTCTTGTAAAATAAATTTATCTCTTTTTCAGTTAATTACTACTTAAGAAATAATTCAAGATTATTTTATATGGAGACAAGTCTTCATATCACTACAAGAAAATTAAAAAAAAATTTAAATACCAAAATATTTAGTTGCAATAGTAACTAAATTAGAAACCATTTTAGAAACTAAAAAAATGTTTCTAAATGAGTTTCTATTGTTAAATAGTTTCTAAATTGGTATCTAATTAGCAACTAAGATTTTAACCACCAATTATTTAGATTCTAAATTTGGTAGCAACAACCGTGGTTGGTAATTAGATACTAATCTAGAAACCATTTAACAATAATAGAAACCAAAAAATTATTTAGTCTCTAAAATGGTCTCTAATTTAGTCATTATAGCAACTAATTATTTTTTTTCTAAAATTAGTTTCTATTTCATGATTTTATTGTAGTGTATATTTTCCTTTTGTTAAAACTTTTTTAAAAAATTATGATAATAATATTTTTTTTTCTTCCTTGTTATTTTAAGGAACAAATAAAAAGTATTTCCTTGTTAAAATTGGTTCAATTTTATTTTTTTTTATTTTTTATTTTTATTTTTTTTAAATAAAAGCTTTCATGTTAGGTATCACTATGCCACTTAAGATCTTAGCTAGGCTGACACCTCAAGTAACAACAATCATTTACCATCACATGAAAAAAATATTATTAAACAAAAGAAAAAAATACAAAAATACGGGAGGACTAGACCAAAACACATATATTAACAAAAACGATATATAGATAGACTATACCTATTCATAATTTTATTTTGATTAATATTAAATTATTATAGAAGAATATGTTGCAGAACTTGCAAATTATTTGTTTCCTTTTCGTAGAAATGTGTAACATATTTTTTTTTAATTATCTGACTGGTTTGCAAAGTATTTTGATAAATTATAATATTACTTAAAATAAAGTGAGAACTAAAAAATGTATAATAATGTTTTGATGGTGATAGTTTAAACAAATGAAACATTATGTGTATTTCTTAGGTGAAATAAGCAAACAAACTAAACATATATTATTTCACATCACATAATTACTATATTTTGAGTGATATCAAACATAAAGAATTTAAATCTCTTCTTTATTTATACACCACAGGTATAACCAAAATGTAATATAAAAGAAAGTGTAACAAGGACAATACTTATAAATGAAGGAATAAAGTATCTTTTCATACAAATGTCATGACTTTAGACTGATGTTGAACTTTCTTTGCATTTTTTCATAACTTAGCCAATACAAAGAATCAACCCTACATTTCATGTGTTTTCACTCATTTTTTATCTTCAACTGTTTCCACTTTTTTTCATCATCAATAGTTTACCTCTTCGTCGGCACCATGTTCATTCTCCCTATTATATTTCATCTTAACTTTTGGTTTTCTAATATTTATTTATTTGTTTTGTATGTTTTATTTATTTTAATGTATGTATGTTGTAATGTGATGATTTCATTTATTTATATATATATATATATATATATATGTGCAATGCTTTTTATTTTATATTGATATATGTAATTATTTATTTTGTTTTTATTTTTATTTTTATTTTGATATATGTATATAAAATATAAAATGATACTTAGATGATTTGTTTTTTTAATAAAATTTATCACTTTTTACAAAAAAAATAATCTGATAGCATGATGATTGATAATGGTAATAAGTTTAAAGACATAAATATTTTTCAAAATTATTAATATTAAATAAGTTAATTATCAAATTAAAATTTATTTATATATTAAAACTTGTAAAACTGATTTTCATAAATATATTATAAATAAGGATATAATTTTAAAAAACTTTATAAATATTTTTGAATTTATAAATTAATTATAAGTATATAGAATATTTAAATATTTTAAAATATTACTTTAAAGATACTCTACGTATAATATTTATTCTTTTTAAAAAAAACAAGTAATTTTTTTTATAAATATTATTTTGAATTTATAATATAATTATAAGTATAAAGAATATTAAATATTTAAAAATACCACTTTAAAATATTTACGTACAATTTTAATTTTTTTTAAATCAATTAAGAAAACTTTATAAATATTATTTTGAATTTATCACATAATTATAAGTATAAAGAATATTTAAATATTTGCAAATACACAAAGTTTACGTATAATATTTAATTTTTTCTAAAACTCAGAGTAAAAAAACTTTATAAATATTATTTTAAATTTATAAAATAATTATAAGTATAAAGATTATTTAAATATTTGATAATATGACTTTACAAAGTTTATTTATAATATTTAATTTTTTTAAAAATCAAGTAAGAAAACTTTATAAATACTGTTTTGAATTTATAAATAATTATAAATATAAAGAATATTTAAATATTTCAAAATACACAGAGTTTACGTATAATATTTTTCTAAAAATCAAGTAAAAAACTTTATAAATGTTATTTTGACTTTATAAATAATTTTAAGTATAAAGAATATTTAAATATTTGAAAATACACAAAGTTTACTTATAATATTTAATTTTTTTCTAAAAATAAAGTAAAAAACTTTATAAATATTATTTTTAATTTATAAAATAATTATAAGTATACAGAATTTTTAAATATTTTAAAATACTACTTTATAGATACTCTATATATAATATTTAATTCTTTTCTAAAATCAAGTAAAAAAACTTTATAAATATTATTTTGAATTTATAAAATGATTATAAGTATACCACTTTACCTAGTTTATGTATAATATTTAATTTTTTTAAAATAAAGTAAACATTTATAAGTGTAAATAATATTTTTTAATGAATTATATAATTTAATTTTTTATTTTACATACTATACTTTTTTTTAAATGTGGTTCTTTAGACCTAATGGTTAAACTTATATAATTGACAAAGATTTGTGATCATGAATAACGATAACCAATTGTTTATGTATTTCGACAATGACGAGATGTTTAGCACGAATGACATGAATCTTGATGTAGTTGGTGTCGATTGCACACTAATTTCACAAATACAATAGTAAATCAATTTGCGGATACAAGTAGCAACAGTGACAATTCTTCGCATGATTGGACATGGATTGAATGTGTTGTGTGTGTGTTAACCGAGACAAATAATGTTATATCGGAGTTTGTTCCACAAAAAAAGTGTTGTCGGCAAGAATTGATGTCATACTTGGTCCATACTAAAAGATATTGTGACATTATTCACATGGGTCTGAAAACATTTATTAATTTATGTCAACGAATAAGAGGAACGAGAATGGTTAAAGAGACATTCTGATCTACCGCTAAAGAACAAGTGGCTAAATATTTACACATCATTGGTCACAACGTCAAGAATCAAAGTGTTTCGTTCTTCTTTCATTGATCTGGAGAAACAATGTCTCGTCACGTTCATAATGTCTTGAAGGAAATATTGATGTTGCAGGGAGAGTTCTTAATTCAACCAGTTGGGACCGAGGTTGAAGCTCATATCTTGAACAACAATCGGTTTTTTCCATACTTTAAGGTATGAATATGAGAAACGATAGTTAAATATTTAATTCATGTTGTATGTAATACAAATTATTTATAACTGTGAATTTCTTGTGTATTAGGATTGTTTAGGTGTCATAAACAACACTCATGTCCATGTTAAAGCAAAAGAAAAGACTGGCCAACGCAAAACGTATTTGTTGCTTATGATTTTGACATGAAATTCACGTATGTTCTTGCCAGGTGGGAAGGAACAAAGGATATTGAATGATGCGTTTGTACGAGAGGATCCATTGGTCATTCTGGAATGTTAGTTGAGTGTCTTTTCAAGTACAATAAATATTCATTTGGTCACGTGACTTATAAGTAACAAATGTTAATTGATGGTTGTAGCCAAATACTACCTTGGAGACACAGGTTTTATATGAGGTTGTCATTTTGTCATCACAGCGAGTGGGTAATGCTATGGAAGAAAATCTGCAATATAATAGACGTCATGTTGTTGCAGAAGAAGAACGAAACTCCATATTTCGTGAATACATCGACTTTCCTTTCCAGTACTCTGAATCTGATATCTGGAAAATGTTAGTGGGGATGAACATACAGGATGAAGATTTGTTGGATAGTTGTTACGAATTCTTGTGTGTTCATCTTAATGCGGTAAAACAACTCTTTGACTTGTCTCTCGAGCGATGAATGAGAAAGCTAGTGAAGATAATGACTACAAATCCCTATACTACATAAAAATTTGCTTGTATTTTATTATGCATTTGTTTTTCTTTTCGGATATGTAATCTTATTTATAACATGAATCCCTAGACAAATTAAGTATTTCCATGACTCTTTTGAATGATACATATTTCAATATATCATTCATATAATTTTTCGAAACATTATTATTATTATTTCTTTCATGTTTTCTTTATATGTACATTTGTATTGTATGTTTAATATTTGTTATACACGAACTTTAGCAATAAATTTTGCTTTAATGAATTAAAATATTGCATTAATTTTATTTCATAAATATTTTTTTCTTTATTAAATTATAGATTCAACACATTATCATAAATAATTTACTCCATACCATAAATAATTTTTTAATTGCATACAACTATAATTCAAAAATAAACAATTCACAATTATAACTTTGTTCTTAATAAAGTTTATGACAATCATAAATATGGTCCAAATTTTTTACATAATTTACATTTTTCTGAAGTTAGCTCGAGCACAATACCGAAAATATTGTTTCAATTGCCAAAAATAATATTTTAATTCAAGACAATTATAATTCACAAATAAGCAATCAAATTAATTTTTTAACAATTTTTAATACAATGATAAATGTGTAAAGTTACATTTTTATCGATTAAAAAAATACAATTTCAATCACATTATTCACAAACTTTCATAAACTTTCCCTACATTTTCCATTTTATTTACCTTAATCTAAATACTCTAATTTTTTTACACTTTCACTTCAAATCATCTCAAATTCACTCCTTATTTTCATTCACTAATCTAAACAAAGTATAAATGACAAGTAGGATTTTAATTTCGATGAAAATCAAAGAATTAAAGAAAGAAACACTTTGCTCAAGAGAATTGAAGAAAAGTTATTCTTGAAAAGTTTGAAATGGAGGTTCTGTTAATTGAAACACAATAAGTTACATAATACATGTGAATTTACACAACAAAAATCACTTTACAAATGTGTCTTCCATAAACAACAATTATCCACATTAGGGGCACGAACATAGATGCCTAAAAGTTGAAACGTAAATTCTTAAATGAAAGATATTCATGGAATATCTCTACTTAACAATTTTTACAAAAACCCCAATTTAGAATCACCCGCCAATTTGTTGGATCAAACCTCATTTTATTTACGACACGGAAGAGTAATCATTGGAAAGAATTGTTGATAGAAATTTTCATCCACCTCTCATAGGAATTTTCAATCATCCATATTGTATCTCCTTTCTCCATTTTTGTGATGGGAACTAAATTACCTAGGGGATTTAAGGTCCCTAAATTTACTAATCTTTTATTTGGATAGGAAATTTTATAATTTCAAGACATTCCAATACATTGAATTTGAATTAATTTTATTTTAAATTGTTTAATTTTTTAAAATAAGAAAATTCAAATTTAGTGAATTTTAATTTTCTTGTTTATATAAAGTATTTCCACTATCATCAAATTTACAAAATTATTTAAATATTAAATAATTGTTAAAAATTCAAAAATATCAATATTCATAATGTTAGGTGACATTGGTAAGGGGAGGATACCACCGCATATAAACAGTTTTTGAGGTATAAAGCGCAGCCTTCTACACTCGTTACTGTTTGGAGGGTGCTGGACAATTTTATTTTTTTTATCAGCAATAAAAAATAAATAAATGGGAACCACTTAAAGGGTGGTTCAACCCTTATACATAAAGAGTTGTCGTGTTAGATGAGATAGCCACCAAGGTCAATTTGGAAAAGCATGGGATCGTGTTAGATAGTCCTTTGTGTAGTTTTTGCAGGGTGGAGGAGGAGTCCTGTCGACATTTGTGTCTCACAATGTTCCTTTGCTGAATTTTTTCCAGTTCAGACTCAGAGATGCTTCAGGCGATGTATGGGGAGCGGTTTGGATTGCAGTGGTAAGCGAGTTGTGGAAGCATAAGAACAATGTAATCTTTAATAGGGGTGTGACTGACGTTTCAGAAGTTTTTGCCTTGGTTCAATTAAAGACTTGGTCATGGGTCACTACCAAGTCTCATGCTACCCTTTTCGCCTTTTCTGATTGGTGTCTTGACCCTTTAGTCTGTATGAGGATTATTTGTTGATGTTTTTTTCTAGGAGTTTGTTCTTTTAGGTTGGATCTCAAAAGTCCAATTAGATGAGTTGGCTTGAGTTTTTTTATATACGGATTGAACCATGATTCACATTTATTTAATTTTTTTATTGTCGATAAAAAAAAAGTTAAGTAAAAAAAACACGATCTTAATTAATGTTGATAGGAAGTTTTCCGGCTAGTAATTGAAAAGAGATCTACCAAACTATTAAAAAAAATAACATTTTTATTGAAAATAAAAAAAATCACTGCAAACATCGACAAAAAAAAATCACAGCAGATGTCAACTCAAAAAATCTAATTCACAACCGCAAAAAAATAAACATCGACAAAACAAAAATCACGACAGATGTCAATTCTATAATTTTAAACACCTAAATGACTCTACTAAAATCCTAAATTTCAATTATTTAAAAAAAAATTATCCAAATAACATATTTTATCATAAAACATCTTAAATTCTCTAAAAAAATAATTGTCTTCTTAAAATTTACTATCAAATACATTATAAGTTTTATGGTTAAGTAGGGGAACTGATATCTAAACACGTAGCTAGATAACAAATTCAATGTGGACATGATATCTAATTGAATGTGGACATGTTTTAAAATAGTATTTAAAGATGAAGTATTGACATAGTTCACTTACCAAGAATGTTTTTAGAATCTTGACTCCAAATTTAATATATAATTGGGATCAAATAAAATGAAATTTTCATAAACAATTCCCTGAAAGAGAAACTAGAGTAAGTCTAATGAATATTAAAAAATATATAACAGTAAAAGTATGATGATTATCTAAATCAATTTTAGCAATTACAGTTTAAATGTTTCACTCAAATTCTAGAATATGACACAGTTGAGTGACAAAATAAAAAATATATAAAATTTTGATAAAAAAATTAAGATCAAGGTGAAATTTTAAAATGAACATGAAATGGATGACAATAGTGATGTGTTATATAGATACAACAATAAAATATCTTATCAACCTATTGTTAATTATTAATCACACATTTTCGAAAAAAAAAAAAACTGTCCATTATTAATTAATAGTAATTTTTCATAAAAAAATGTACTTTTCTTTAAATTTCATACTAATGGTATCAATAACCGTGATTGTTATTATGTCCTCAAAGATTGTCATACATCGTTTTAAAATTTACATTTTTTAAGGAAAGGTAATCAATTCAAAAAATTACATTTATTGAAATATAAAAATTTAAATAATTAAATATTGAACTTACTTCAATAATATTTAACTAAGATATTTACAAAAGCTATAAATCAAAATAATTATTAGAACCTGAAAATTGTTGAGTACTTAATCTATAAAAGAAAGAAAAAAACCAAGCCCAAATCAAGTAGTTAGGGTGTCTAGATCGGTTCTATTTTGGGCCATTGAATTTATGGCCTTTTTGGTAAAGAATTAACCAAAAAAAAGTGAAAACAAGATTGGCGTCGCCCGGACTCGAACCGGAGACCTTCAGTGTGTTAGACTGACGTGATAACCAACTACACCACGACACCATCTTTGACAACGTTTTAAGAGTTATTTAGATACTAATATTATACATATTTAACAAATTTATATTATTTTTTTTACATTAACTTTAATTATATAACGACAGAAAGAGTAATGACTTTTTTATATTATATATAACTTTACTGTATTATAATTATTAGTTATAGAAATTAAAATATTTAATTACTTTTTATTTTAAAAAATGAAAGCATTGTGTATAATATTTAAAATTTTATTTTATAATAGTTTAGTATTACAATATCAAAATGAATATATGAAAATAAATAAATTAAAAAATCTAATAAAAATGTAATTATTTTCAATAAAAATATATATTGAATGAAAAAATAAAATTATCATATCAACTTACATTATTATAATAATTTTTATTCTCATTTAAATTTAAATTATCAGTAATTAGTGAAAAGGACTAAAATGATTGTTAAAAAATATTAGAATTTTAAAATTAATAAGTACTTTCCTACAGAAACTAAAAGCAGTCAAAGTGAAATTTACTAAAATCTTATTTAAACGTATGAAATCTAACCATGATCAATATTAGTTTTTTTTTTACTGGATCACATTTGACGTTTAGGTAATGGCTAAAAATACCTTTAACGAGACAGAAGTTCTTTTTTATTTTTAGATTTCAATTTATATTAGTTTAAGGGAAAAAAATATAGAAGCATACATCAACACTCTATAAAAAAACATTGTTACTATATTAAATAATAAAATATATTATAAATCAAATCATTAAGTGCGTAATTATTTTACTGGATGACAAGTCCATGTGCAAGTTCACACCCAAAACTAAATCATTTTCAATTTTTACATACGTATATCCGAGAAGCTGTCAACTCGACAAAACTTTGGGGCCAGAATGGGCCCAAGGTGTGATTTTAGTGAAAGAGAATAGGGTGTTTCTACCTGCACCCCAACAAATGGATTCCCGCACCCTATCATTTTCATAAAAGATCATTTTATCTCTTTTAAAAATTATTTCAAATTACTCTTTTCGAAATATTTGGAATACATTTTTCGGAAATTTTATGATTTCCAAGTTTAAAAATTAAAAAAAATATATATTTCGGAAGGATATTTCAAAATAATTTTTTCCTTTTAAATTATTTCAAAACGCAAAACGGAATACTTTTGATAATCTTGATATTTCATAAAATGTAAACTGTAGGAAGAAAAATCACCCAAAATTATCAAAAGATAATTTTAGTATTTCAAAGAATATAGAGTGAAGGAAGAAAAATCACCCAAAATTATAGATAATTCTGGTATTTCAAAGAATGTGAAAAATGTAAGGGTGTAGGAAAAAATGTAGGGGTTTAGGAAGAAATACCCAATAAAATATTCAAGGTGTGTCGTAAGTAAGTCATCTCAGTCCCGACGAAATCCCATAATAATAACCAGCAATTTGTTTTCTTATTAGAAAAATAAACGAAAACAAGATTTACCTAATAGACATTAAAAAGCAAACAAGCATACGAAACATCTTTCTTCGCACACTGTTAAGACATAAAATTTAAAATTACATTATAAACAAACTAAAAACTTAAAATATAAGTTTATATGAAAAAATATATAAAAATCAATTAATTTGAACTGACTGATCACCACAGAAAGTTAAAAGCCCAAAGTAATCTGTTATAACTAAAATATTACCAGTCAAATTAAGATTTGCTTATAAATTAGATATATAAGATATAGTATATAAGACTCAATCAGTAAAATCCTCTGAAAACAGTTACTACACAATCTACCTTATTAGAATCAAACTAGAAATTATAATCAGCTAAACTTTAATTCATCCACATTGCTCATTTCATTTGAAGAAAATGAAATCAGTTACAACTAAGAACAAATCACATAATCATAAGAAACCACAATTTACATTGATTCTCGTTAAAACCCTAACTTTAGAAGAGGAGAATCAACCACCAAAACCGTAGAGAGTCCTGCCTTGCCTCTTGAGGGCGTAAACAACGTCCATGGCAGTAACAGTCTTCCTCCTAGCGTGCTCAGTGTAGGTAACAGCATCACGAATAACATTCTCAAGAAGATCTTGAGGACACCGCGAGTTTCCTCGTAGATGAGACCACTGATTCTCTTAACACCGCCTCTGCGAGCCAAACGGCGAATGGCAGGTTTGGTAATTCCCTGAATGTTATCACGAAGAACTTTCCTGTGCCTCTTGGCTCCTCCCTTCCCCAAATCTTTCCCTCCCTTTCCACGACCAGACATCTTTATACTCCTCTTTCTCTTCTTCTTCCTCTCCTTCCGTTTCTAACAGTTTCGAATTGAGATATAATGCCGCGAGGCTAGGGTTATATAGAGCCAGCATTCCATGGGTAAGATTTGTGTTTTTGTCTGCCCGGAGGGAAAATCCACGCTGGTCGTTCATTATCATCTAATCCACGGTTGGAAACTGCGATCCGTGTCATTGCCATTGGTTCGTGCGCAACCGTTTATCGTGCGAGATCGACGGTGGATTCGAATCACTAAACTACTAATGGTTCGCTAAGTTTAAATATTGAGAATACATTACAAATATAAAATAAATCAAATTAATTTCAAAAATACAATGTCTATAACTTCTACAATTTGTGACTATTATCTATAATCTATAATTTCTATAACTATTAATTAGAGAATTCTTTTTTAACTGTTGTTTTATGTACATATTTCGTTATTAATTATATATTTGTTAATATGATCTATTTTATTTTTTTTACTTACTATTTTTTTTAATTCAATTATCTATTTATAATAAAAAATTATCTATAATAAGAATATTATTCATCTACTAATATTTCTATTCTATTCTTAGTTATTATTTTATAATGTGGTTGTTATATTCAAATATTTATAATTAACTTACATAAATATTTATAAAAAAAATTATTAAATTAAAAAAAATATAGATATGCATGTTCATGTGTTTTTTAATAGTATCTATAGCAATATAGATGACGATTTTTTTTTTTACATTTATAAGTTTATATATATATATATATATATATATATATATTAATTCAAAAATTGTTATAAATTTAAAGTTGAAATTTCATCATTCATAGCTTGAATCCATGAATCGTGTTTAGCCTCAATAATACTAAGGGTAAGAGATTGAGAATCGT
>Ga0123342_1009613_pt1 | contig 11497 bp, 14 predicted proteins | sample Turbeawhitnodule_FD_89960 | JGI IMG/M metagenome (GOLD analysis project Ga0123342, IMG submission 89960) | Root nodule microbial communities of legume samples collected from Mexico - Turtle bean Mexico white nodule | ecosystem: Host-associated > Plants > Roots > Nodule | place: Mexico: Nepantla... | reverse complement strand
ATCGCATGATACAACTAAGATTCGGGACGAAAAAGATTCTTCACACGATTCGTATCGTGGGAGGGTGAAACCGTATCGTTTCGTACGATACGTATCGTGAATCGTAAGATACTAACTACTATGCCATAAACACCTTTAAGTAAATTCGGGTTTTGACTCGACTCAGATTCAAATCCACCTTTGTCTACGTAACTCGAGCTTCACTCCCTACTTCCTTTCCACGTCTTGGTTCCACTCATTCCACTGCCCCGAAGCACCATCGAGCCTCTAACTCCATTTACACATTGCGAGCTATGCACATGGCTAGAATTGGGTTAAACATGCAAGCACGTAGCCTAATCTCAGGTTGCAGCCCTTGATAAAGTATCCCAAATACTGATCCTTAGGCAATTGTGCTACCTGAGAAGAGATGAACTCAAATTCATTCATATAATCCTCCACACTCCTTGTTTGCATCAAATCCTTGAGTTCCTAAAAAGGATTATCACTCCTGCAACCTCCGTAGTGATCAATCAAAGCCTTTTTTAGCTTTTCCTAGGTCAAATCTTCCTCGGTTTTGTGAAGTAGATTAAACTAGTGAATGGTTGCTCCTTCCATATGTTTTTGCTCGCGTGATCCATTCGACTAGATTGTTGCTTTCAAATGCTGGCAAATTGACCTTCTTTAGTCCTCGGGCCTCCAGTAAAGGTTTTTTTTCCTCCTTGTGGTGTAATTTGACGAACTCCTCTATTAGAGCTTGTCAAAACTCCACCAAAGATTTTCGTAGGGAATTCTCTAGTGTTGCCTAGCATTCCACCAATGTGTCAACTCTTTCTCCCATCTTCAATGGCATGAACAATGTCATGCTTCGCTAGCTCCTCGTCTCGAACTGGCAACGAAATGATAGAAAAAAGGAATATCAGAGGCTACAAATTATTATTAATTTAAGAACTCAGTGAGCTCAATGGCTCTACAAGCAAGGAAAAGAAACAATGTCAAAGACTCTTCCCAGAGAGAAGAATACTCTCCTAACAGATTTCTAACAATAATTCCGCCCCCTTCTCCACATCCTCCTCTCTCTCTCTCTCTCTCTCTCCAAATACTGGCTCCTCACTACACATTCCTCATGCCACCTCACCCTTTAACTAACGAATTGTCCTTCTCTTCACTATTGGGCCCCACTCTCTTTCTCCTCGTGTAGACCTGTCATATTTCGATCCTTTTAAATTATTAGGCCGATAAGCATCTACCACTAGGCCCTATTCTCTTTTTCCTAGTGTAGACCTGCATATTCTGGGCCTTTCAGTATATTAGGCCCATAAGCATCTTGTTGATGCCTAGGAGTCCTATTAACTTTTCTTCTAGTTTTTCCACTCTTTTAATCTCACATGGCATTTTACACCAATCCACTTGCCCTCATACACCTCAACAAGGCCTTTCAGTATATTAGGCCCATAAGCATCTTGTTGATGCCTAGGAATCCTATTAACTTTTCTTCTAGTTTTTCCACTCTTTTAATCTCACATGGCATTTTACACCAATCCACTTGCCCTCATACACCTCAACAAAATGGTGTAGTAGAGAGAAAGAGTAGACACTTAGTTGAAACTGCCCGTACCTTGCTGCTTGGAACCAATGTTCTGATCCATCACTTGGGTGATGCCATTCTTACCGCTTGTTATCTAGTTAGTAGAATGCCCTCTTTTTCTTTCTTTTTCTTTGGACAATAAAAGTTCCATATTCAACTAGTTTCCAAATGAACCTTTGTTTCTCATTTCTTCTTGAGTATTTGGTTGTGTGTGTTTTGTACATGTGTCTCCAAGTTTGGATAAACTTTCAGCCCCAGCTATCAAATGTGTCTTTTTATGATATTCTTGTCTTCAAAAAGGATATCAATGTTATTTACCTGACACTAAAAGATATTACATGTCTGCAAGTGTCACCTTTGTTGAAGAAACTTCTTTTTTTTCTTCCTCCTCACAAGATGTTAACTCTATCCAATAGGTTTTGCCTATGCCTTTAGTTGGGCCCTTTGTGTATCCTACTCCTAACACTGTTCCAACATCTCCGAATAATTCAAATTCTAGATGTTAACTCTGTCCAATAGGTTTTGCCTATGCCTTTAGTTGGGCCCTTTGTGTATCCTACTCCTAACACTGTTGTTCCAACATCTCCGAATAATTCAAATTCTTCTTTAATCGTCCAATTCACCTGAACCATTGATCAACTTGCAGATGTATTAACAAAATCCTTAAGGGGACCTTAGATTGAATTTATTTGTTCCAAGCTTGGTTCATACAATTTGTAGGCTCCAGCTTGAGGGAGAGTGTTAGAATAGGTATTAAACATAGTTAGTTAGTAGTTATATTGGAAAACTGCAATTTATCGTACCCATGAGCTGTTTACTTATTAGCATTAGTTACCCAGCATTAGTATTCTTCTCTTTGCAAGGAGTCTTTTGGGAGGAGTCTTGGACTCACATTATTTTCTTTGCTTGTAGAGACACTGAATTCTCGAATTAATAATATTATATAGCCTTTGATATTCCTTTTTCTATCACATTATAACACTAAATGGAAGCTCCTTGCAAAGTTGGCACTTGGTTAATCTTAAATACCCCGGGGTCTTGTATGTTTGATAAAATAATTTCTTCTCTTTTATTTAGTTTTGAAAGTTCAGTCGAAACTTGTTTTGATTATATACGTTTTAGTAGTATAGGTTAGGTTGACAGGTTTTATGAGAGTTCTAATTTTCTTTACATCTATAAGACGATTTTGCTTTATATGCCTGACATTTCATTCTTAATTTTACTGGATAGATGTCTTCTGACAATTAACCTATGTTATCTTTTAATCAAGGCATTGGAATTTTCTTCAATTTAAATGTTTTTTCAATATTATTATAACACAGGAGGAGGATGAGGCGTAATCAGCACTGAAAAGTTACTAAATGCTCTTTATGCTTTTACTATCAGTTGTTTGCAAGTGGTGTTCAACATGGCTACCAGCTGTGGAGCAGAAGATTGCGAGACTAAAATCTTTTGAATTCTAGTTTTTCCTCCTTTTTTCTAATCACTCATCACATGCATTAGCCAAAATTTGTAAGTTTTTTTTACCAGGAAGTTGTTAGGTAAGTTTATCAGCATCACTCCGTTTTGAAACAAAAATAAGGTTTTGGTTGTTGTTTCATATCAAAAGTCTGCACATTTTTTAAAACGTGACAAACAGTTTTTTTGGTAGATTGTGTAAAAGTTTATGCTATGATTCTTCCTAGCATTGTTTTTAGTATTTCTTTCTTCCAAAGGCATAGACAAGAAAACATAACACACAATCGTGAATCGGAAATCCTATTATTTTAATTCCAAATCGAATATGAGAATCATAAGATTTATGATTAATAATAAAACATAACACACATGTATATATAAAATAAAATCAACAACTTCAAAATAACAGACACACATTTATGGTATGACTGGTTCTGAATCCCCATCCAAAAGCATTAGCACTTTTACAGGTAGAAATTTCCAAAATCTACGACAACTCAACACTAGTATTTATCATCACTTGCTTAGCCAAACTTCTTGTAGCATGGGACAAATGGATTATTCTTCCCATGTGAATATAAAATTAAGCATTCTTTTAATTGTTTAGATAGGAAAGTACAAACCTCGTCACAACTGGTCTGGTTTATTTCCTTTCTATAGAATATTTTCCTAACAAATTAAGGATCCGTGCAGGCCTATGCTAGTGATCTTCTTTGCATTGGTAATGAATTTTATATAATACCAGAGCTCTTGAATGTCCTCAAGGAGACTACATCAGGCAACGTGCTGCATGAGGGACCAAAGTAATTTGGTTCAATTTTCCATTAACATTTTATGGCTTCCACATTATTAGAAGCCTTGTCCAACAAGTCCGATAACTCGAATGTTTGGTTCTCATCTTTTAGACTTAAAAGAAAACACTCATTTCAAGAAAACCCTCCCCTCATTATAAATAGGAGGCTTCAAACCCCTAACATATTATCCAACAACCTTCAATATTCTGATAAAAAGATAACTTCTTGTACCAAATTAAATGATCATAATATATTGCTATACATACAATTGTAAATTTCTAAATATAAGAGTGGTTCGACAACAATTTAACAGTGGATGACATAATAAATTCAACAAACATTAGGATTAGGGGTGACAATGCGGGCTAGTTTGACCTATAGGCCCGTCCCACGTTTGGCTGGCCCTGTGCTAGGAGTGCAGACTCATTTCACTGGCCCGCCTTGCATAAGAAGTAACCCGCAGGCTTGCAGGCTAGTCCGCATAAGAATTTTTTTTTTCAAAAATTAAAATTTCATTAATTATAAAAAAACTTATTCTTATTATTAAAAAATTAAAATATTATCCGTATTTCAATTTATTTAATTAAGATAAAAATATAAATTCAAGTATGAGAATTGTTAGAAGGCTTGATTAAAAATAATTAAAGTTTTGTTTTGCATATATTTTTTTCCTATATATGTATGTAAATGTATAAGAGTATCTTATCAAAGTTTTGGTACAAAATATTGTAATGAAGATGACTAATCTTTTAACTATCCTATTGAAATTTCTTCTTTATATTATATTTTTATTGACAAATTTTAAATATAAGACATTACTTAAAACTAAATTCACTATCACTCTTAATACTAACTCCTTTAAATGATTAAAATAAAATATTTCAGTTTTTAGTACATTAAATTCAATATTTTAAAAATAAAATAAAATAAAGATTACACTGTAATAATGGATGAATGGAGTATGATTTTTTTTTACAAAAAAAATTAAAAAATTATTATTTTTATTTACGCGGGCTAGCAGGCCAACCCACTCTGTGCTGCTGTTGACCCACGTGGGTTAGATTAGTGAGCCCGTCTCACTTTTTGGTAGCGGGCCGCGGGCCCGCCCGCATTGTCCGCCCTGTATTTCCACTCTTAATTAGGATATGATTTAGAAAGTTGACTTTCAGTTTAACTCAACTTCAAAAAATTGGTTTGTAAAGTGAGACTTGTAACCATTTCAACATGGTCAAAGTAGTAGTAGAATAGAAGTTTTCATAAGCTTCTCCTCCATCTAATTACCAAAAGCAAGAGCTTTTCCTCTTTATTAATCACCCTTCACATGATTAATCAAAACTTAGGAGTTATTATGTTACGGATTTGTTAGGTAGGTATTCCTAATAAAACTTTGAAATAGAGTTGAATGAAGCATTTGTCCCCACACCAATTCGAAGGAAATCCCATTTTGTTTTTAAATTTGCGTAGGTCACGTGAAAACACAATAAAGGTGTAGCTGAAATAGTTGGATTTTTTTTTTTTTTCAATAATAGGTTATATGTATAATTAATTATTATTACTATTATTTTAGAAAGTGTATTATAAGATAATGTTTGCATTAATTTATGTCTACGTATTATAATTTAGTCATGTACTTGATGTAAAATCTTTAATATATCTTTTCATACTAAGTATTTATATATAATTTCATGTTAAAGATTTCACATCTCAAATCTAAAATATATATTTATGAATGGTTTATAATAAATAAAGAAAATCTGATTAGAATAGATATTATCTTAGAAAATGTATTTTCACTTTTAAACTAATTGCGGATGATCATTGTTCCTGCCGGTTGACCAAAAACAACTTCGTGCGTCTATGAGAGTCTCACGCTCAAGAATCCCTGTTTCTAGACGTGCTATCCTTTCGACTGAACACTTGAAAACACAAAGACAAAGGACGCCCTAGAGGCCATTTGCACACTGACACTCAAGTCAATCTTAGGGCTAGGAAATACCAAAACTGTTTAACGTAAGACTGTAACTGTGTGTGTTAAGCGGCGCAAAAATAGTGTACCTTGCTAAGTATGTTACTTCCCTTTATATAGGCTGAAACTAGGGTTTCCACTGTTTCCATTACCCAAAATAGGCTTCCTGAGGGGGTGGGCCCAGCGCCGCAGTTACCCACTCTTAGGATAACCTAGCGCGTGGGGTTCCCTAACTGGAGTGCAACCTCTGACGGGGTGACCTCCTGGATGCCTCCTCGTGCACCTGATCTCTAGGGTCACCCGCCTTGGGAGCGCCCTAGATGTTCACGTGTCATGCATGCAACTCACCCCTGGAACGTGACCCTCACAGGTCGTATCTCTTCCAGTGGCTCTTTACTTGTGTTACGCCTGAACGCATCATCCACACCACACGCATGGACTCTCGTGACCTAGACTTCTCCCTAACTGACAACTGGTACGTGATATGGGATCCACCTCTCGTGGCTCAGCTCTACTGTTTGAGTCCCGATGTCCGACCTCTCCACACTGCTCAGTGGTACATCGGTACATCCTAGTGATCGATGTCTGACCACACTTCGGTTCCTTAGCGCACGTGCCTCGCGAGACACTGGTCCACGCTGCTCGTGGGACCCCGCTTACATGGCCCCTACATTACTAGTGGTCAACGACGCCCGAGGACTAGTCGGTACACAAGCCCCCCGTCTCGAGCTGTAACTTGTTCAACAAAGAGATTAAGTTCTCACCCTTGGTGATCTATATGGCCATGTGTGACAAGACGTGGATAGTGCGCCAAAGTAACGTCTCTCTGAGCTTGCCTTAACTGCGCACACGTGTTTTGATCAACGGCCAGGGCTTAACGTCGCTTACGCTTCTTTGTTTACGTTAAGTATTCGAAAACGCGCGCTTCCAATCACTGTTCCATCATTATTTGAAACACCCTTGATTGCTTCGTCTTCTTCCTCGATCGCTCTCGCATTTCCCTCTACAAATTCCAGAACCTTCATATTACCTGATCAAAAGGTACGGACTTTAACTATTGATCGCACTTATCAATCGATTCCGATACTTGATAACTGTCTGAGACTGTTTAAACTTCTTGTATTTAAACTCTCTCTATTGTTCGCCGTTCCTTTGTTCCTCCGGGTCTTCTTCGAGTGTGGGGTTTTCCTGGGTTTTCACTGAGTTACGCCACAACCCCCTTTCTGAACCTTCATTTCCTTCCTTTTCTTGTAATCTAGCTTTCTCAGACATGGCTTGAACGAAAACAACATCCATCCCTCCACCCCCAGTAGATTACAAAGCCTTGTACCCTTGGGCTTCCGCGGAGCTTCTCGCTGAGACCTCCACCCTCACCTCTAGCGAGGATGTGAAGAAACACAGGGACAGAGAGTCTGACTGTGTAGGGCGTGTCTTCGAGCGGGAGAGCGACGCTCATGTTTCCATTCGACGTTGCGCTAAAAGAGAACCCGTGTGCTCCGACAAACGGGCTAACAAGGGAGAGCCCTACTTTTTCCTGTACCAAACCGTCTTCAAACAGACTAAGTTGTGTCTCCCCCTTACTGGCTTCAAGAGGGCATTGTTGACAGAAATCAACGTGGCCCTCGCCTAGCTGCATCCCAACAGCTGGGCCTTCGTGAGAGCTTTCTCAATTCTGTGCAACCACTTTAGGCATCCTCCCTTCGTGGATGTCTTCCTCCATTTTTTCGAGGCTAAAAGTATGGGGAAGAACTTCTGGGTGAGTTTCAATGGTGTGGCAGGGAGAGTTCTCCTCACGCTGTTCCAACAATCTTATAAAGGCTTCAAGGGAAAGTTCCTTAGAGTGTGTTGCGCTGACCACGACCGCACTCTCTTGGACGACTTTCCACTCTACTGGGTGAGGAAGTTAGGGTTCAAGAAACCCAGGACTCTCAAGGAACTAACTCCTCATGATCGCAGGTTCTGTCAGGCTCTTGCTAGCCTGAGAGCGGTGTTCAACACTGTTCAATTGATCTAGCATGAGTATGATGCTGAGGCCCTCAAGGGCTATATTGGTATTCACCCTTTCTTGCATGGTTTTGCCTGTTATCGTACTATTACGCCTGCCCACTCTACCTCTTTATATTCTTATGTTTACCCTCGTGTTCTGGATTTCTAACCTCTTGTATTCTGAAATTTGTACGTAGGGATGGTGCTGAATGAGGAGAAACGGTCCAAGCTGGCTCGCGCCCTTATTCGCCGTCAAGGGGTGTCTGGGGGTGTGGGCACCTCTGCTCCTCACGCCCTTATCTCTGCCACTGTTGCGCCCTCCCCTACTCCTTCCGCTCCTGCTGTCGCGGTCCCTCTTACTACCGCCTAAGCATCACCCACTCCATTTCCCTATGAGAGAAAGGTAGTGGAGATCGAATCTGATGAGGACTCCGCTGAGGGGCCGGTCTTCAAGAGGCTTAGGCCCACGACGGCGACGACCTCCTACTCCTTCACTGCTGGCCACCCGGCGTCGCTCCAAGACCAAACGCCAAGCGCTTCCTCGCCCCTGACCTCTTCGCGCTTGAAGCTGATGGGGAGAGCACCTCTGCCGTCCCATCCGCCCCCGAACTGCTCGCTGTCCCCCAACATGCTCTCAAAGGCTTTCAACTAGGGGTGACAGACGACTCGGATGAAACCGCGGCAAGGGAAAGGCTGGGTCTCAACTTTGAGGCTCTCCTTGCTCAATCCAACGCCCTCATAACTAGGACTGACGCTGGTAGAGGCCAGAGCTAAGGAAAAAATGGCCCTGCTGGCTCGTGCGTTCACTACCCGCGAGACCGCACTGAAGCAGGAGTTGACTAGCCTCCGCCAAGCTGAAAAAGACCTCTCCAAACGACTTCATGACAAGAGCCAAGAGGCTGTCGAGCTGGAGGCCAAAATCCTGCCCCTGCGAACCCGGGCCATCGAGTTGGAAGAGGCGGCTGAGGCATCCAAAGCCAAGATGGTGAGGCTTGAAGATAGGTCCACCAATCAAGAAGTGCAACTGGGTCGTGTTGAGGCCGAGCTCCTCCAACAAGCCGAGAGGTTCAAAGAAGCTGAGGCTGAACTGACCGAGGATGATGTTGATGCTTATGCTGCGGGGTTTGAGGACGCCCTTGCTCAGGTTGCCTGTGCGCACCCTAAAATGGATGCTTCACCCTTCGTAGCATCAATTCGTGTTGTAGACGGGCAGATCGTTCCAAGGACTCTTCCCTTTTAGCTTGTACTTGGTTGCCAAACGAACAGTTTTTATTGTCCGCTTGTAACTTACTTGCTCGGATGCTTTGCTGCTTTAACTCCCTTAATCTTGATTTGACTAAAAATTGCTCTTTATCTTATTCAACTGTTAACTTGTGGTGCCTGGCACCGCGATGCTTCTACTGACGCCTTTTGGTACCCTGCCCTTACTGTATAAAGCAAAAATGGGGGTTTAACTGTGAACTAGACCGTTCAGCCTTGGCGTTCTCACTTGAGGGGGGAGGCGTTCTCTCCGAACCTTCCACTCACGAGACTTCGAATGCAAGAGAAACAATTCCTTGACTGACCTCAGCTTCACTCAAGGGCGAGGAGGATTTATCTGGGGAACTATTTTGTTCAACCTTGGCGTTCTCACTCGAGGGGGGAGGTGTTCTCTACGAACCTGCCTTTCCACTCACGAGACCTCTAACGCAAGGAAAACAAGTTCTTATTTGACCTCAGCTTCGGTCGAGGGCGAGGAGGATTTATCTGGTAAATTATTTCGTTCAACCCCAGCGTTCTCACTCGAAGGGGGAAGCGTTCTCTACGAACTTGTCTTTCCACTCACGAGACCTCTAACGCAAGGAAAACAAGTTCTTATTTGACCTCAGCTTCGCTGAAGGGTGAGGAGGATTTATCTGGTGAACTATTTCGTTCAACCCCGGCGTTCTCCCTCGAAGGGGGAGGCGTTCTCTACGAACTTGCCTTTCCACTCACGAGACCTCTAACGTAAGGAAAACAAGTTCTTATCTGACCTCAGTTTTGCACAAGGGCGAGGAGGATTTATCTAGTGAACTATTTCGTTCAACCCCGACGTTCTCACTCGAAGGGGGAGGCATTCTCTACGAACCTGCCTTTCCACTCATGATACCTCTAACGCAAGGAAAACAAGTTCTTAACTACATTTTACAAAACTCGAGAAAACATTTCAATAGAAATTTATTGGGTGACCTCATTAAAAAACCCTTATAAGGGAAAAAAGTGTCTTCTAATACAATGTACAACGTTTTTGCTTAACTGAAATAAAACTTGAGGTTGACCGCATTCCATGTGTGAGGAACCGCGCCCCCTTCCAGTGTCCCAAGTCTGTATGCTTTGTCCCCAAGGACCTCCGTCACTCTGAAAGGACCAGCCCACCTGAGGGATAGCTGACGTGGGACCACCAGGGCCGCCCTCTCTGGTACCTGGTATCTTTCCTCAAGCCCTTGGCATACTTTGCTCACAAAGCATATGAGTTTATGAAACTGGTCCTGTTCTTGAACAAGGACTGAACTGATCACCTGATCGATCACCGCTAAATACAAGCTAAGTGGCATGCTTGGCTGCGGTTTGCACAGGATTGGAGGGCTGGCTAAGTACTCCTTCAGCCTGATGAACGCCTCTTTACACTCTTGGTAAGGGAGGCCGCCCTCTCCACCGGCTTACGCAAATCCAGACATGACAGTCATGCGCCTCGTCAGTGCGCCCCTTTTTGGGTTCACTTCCATACCACGCTCGGTGAGCGAGAGACCCAAAAACTTCCTTACTTCTATTCTGAACACACGCTTCTCGAGGTCCGGTTTCAACCTGTACTTAGCTATCGTCGCAAATAGCTCTTATAAGTCAGCTAGGTGCCGTTCCGTTGCCCTCTGGTCGATAGGTTGAACCTCAACACTATGATCCTGCGCCGTTTGGTCGAGGGTGCTGCCATGCTTGGAGACCTTTCCTCCAATCTCTCTTTCCCCTGCATCGCCAACCGGCTCAGATCGGCTCTCCCGAGCAATCTTTGCGCGGGCGATCTCTGCTTCGGCCTGGGCGATTTTGACGTTATTGATCTCGGGTTGGGCGACCTCCTCTGAGTGCGATGGGCGTGTAGTGACCATGAATACCCCTATCTTCGTTTTGAGGTTGTTCTCATAACACCTCTTGGCCTCCTTCTGGTCTGATGGTAATCACATTTCCCGCTATGTCAGAAAGCTTCATCTTCATGTGCCTCGTCGACGGCACCGCCCCCAACCTATTCAGCGTAGGTCTACCCACCAACATGTTATAAGCGGGGAAGGCATTGGCGACGAGATACCTGATATTCTCCGTACGGGACGCGGTACCATCCGTGAAGGTGGCCCTCAGCTCTAAGTGTCCACGCACCTCCACCTGGTCTCCCGCGAAACCGTACATGCATCTAGTATAGGGCCTTAGCATGTCGGGAGACAATTGCAGCTTGTTGAGGTCGTCCAAAACATTACGTCTGCCGAGCTTCCTTGATCCACTAGTACATGGTGCACCTTCCTTCCCATGGTTACTACTGAGATTACCATCGGGTCAATGTTAGAATATACGGCCTTAAACGAGAGGGGGGATGAAATTTTTAAGAGGGATTTTCGCAAACTTTGAAGGTATAATGAAAATCAATGCTGAATTACAGAGAAAAGAATCAAGGAAACAAATACCCAAAATTGTTTTAAGATGATATCAGAAAAACAATCGGTT
>Ga0123342_1009612_pt1 | contig 11498 bp, 3 predicted proteins | sample Turbeawhitnodule_FD_89960 | JGI IMG/M metagenome (GOLD analysis project Ga0123342, IMG submission 89960) | Root nodule microbial communities of legume samples collected from Mexico - Turtle bean Mexico white nodule | ecosystem: Host-associated > Plants > Roots > Nodule | place: Mexico: Nepantla... | reverse complement strand
TATTTGAAAATAAGATATCAAATAATTTTATATTAATATATATATATATATATATATATATATATAATATGAAAGTAAATTTAAATTTAACCATGAGTTTTAAAAAATTAATGATTAAATAAAAAAAAATATTAATCAATATATATGTATTTATAGTATTAAAGTTATATTAATGTTATATAATTTCTTCCTTTTTCTCTCTATCTATCTATATCCGGATAAAAGTAATATTACTCAAGTCAAATAAAACTACTATACACACACAATAAATATCAAAATTAATATTAATAATATGAATATAATATTGATAATATGAATATAATATTAATAATATGAATATTAATACTAATAATATTAATAATAATAATATTAATACTAATAATATTAATAAATATTAATAATAATATGAATATTAATACTAATAATATTAATAATAATATTAATAATAATATTAATAATAATATTAATAAATATTAATAATATGAATAATATTAATAATATAAATATAATTTATTTTATTATTATTATTAATAATAATTATATTAATATGTATAAATTATATTAATATGTATAAATTATAGTAATATTTATAAGTATAATAAAAATGATAATATGACAAAAGATATTAAATAAAAATGAAAGATATTTAAAAAATATGTTTATTTTTATTATTAGTTTGAGTGAAAATAACATTTTATTTTTCTGAATTTCTAGTATTTATATGGTTATATACCATGTGTATAAAGTATGTTCAGAGAATGATAAGAACCAGAGATTCTGAGTTCCTATATTAGAATATAAGCCACAAACTCTCTTTATATTGCATCATTCATATTTCCTAAACTCATTTTGTTATTTAGTATGCAAGTTGAGCTAATTTAAGTGGCACTATGTCTCAAAATACATATCAAATCTTAATTCATTTTGCAATCTGATGATCTTGTACAAAAATAAGGGTTCAACACCCTAAAATCTCTATATTTATTCATTTTTATTTGTCAATCAGAAAAAAAAAATCTCAACAAAACATCCTAAATTAATCTACATTTATTTATTTTTAGACTTAGAATGTGAAACATAATGGCACAAAATACTCTTATATTTAAGGTCAATTTGAGATTAGACACAATGTCTGATACAAATTTCCTACAATTAAGAATAGTTTTTTTAATCAACAAAAAATAAATAAATTAAAAGGAAAGAGTGTCCAACCCTTATAAAAGTTCTTTCAACCTCTCCATCCAACTAACAAACACATAACCACTACAAACCCAAAAAAAAAGAAACACATTGCTCCCTACACAAATTCAGAACTGCATAATTATGCAGTACACACCAAAGAAAACATGCATTCTCACTTTCATTGATATTCCTTTTGCTTGGAACTTGTAGACCCTTGTGAGTGACAACATGATCAGCTATGTTCCTTACAAGATTATGCTGCATAATTATGCAGTATTATCAGATCCTCGCACCTATGCCATAACAAACCCTCTTGTTTGGTTAACCGGTTCCAAGAAAGAATCAGCAGCACTGTTGAGACTAGTTTGATTTCTCCAATAGAGTCCTATCATAGTTTATGATAACTTCTTCCTTCATCCTTCCCCAGTAGCTTTCAACCATACAAACCCACAACCATATTAATCAAATTCTTTTGTGCGTTTTGATAAAGATTTATAGACTATATGTATTGTATTTTGTAGAAAATTTCAAATTCTGAACTACAAGTAGCTTCACAAAAGTTAAATTATGCAGCTTTCATCACCATTTAATATGAAGAAAAATACTCCTCCAATCTTAATTTAATCTCAATTTGACTTACCAATTCTAACTCTTGAATTCGATTATATCTTAACTATTTAACTAAAAAGAAAGTTAGCAATTTCTTCCTGGATCTCTATAAAAAAAACGTGAAATGATAATTTTTTTTTAATCTTTTTAGTTGACACTCATATTTCTCTTTTTATGGATTTTTAATTCAAAAATACATTTTAAACTCTTAAATTCTAAATATAAATTATATTTTAAATTTAAAAGGTCAACGGATTATATAATTCATAAATAAATAAAAAATCCTATAAGTTTTGTCAAAGTAATTTTGGAATTGAAAGATTTACTAAGATGCAAGAAAAATATATGGAGATAGAAGAAGAAAATTATCAAATTTTCACTATAAGTTAAAAGTCTTTTGATAGTCATACATAAGAAGACCTAAAACAATACAAACTTTTATATTTTTTAAAAGAGTATTAATTTATTATTTCGTTTTTATCATCAACATTAAAAAACCTTATCATCTTCTATTTTACAATAAAAAAAATGTACTAAATAAAGACATAAATAACATGAAACGAAACTGGAAGTGAACTAAGAATCTCAATAATCAATTTTCTTTTAGAAGTTTCCAACCATCTCAGATTCCTAGGGCGTATCTTTCTATATTTTTATTTTTACAAACACTATATATAGTTTCATAAACACCCATCAAACATAAATACATTTTTTCTAACCTCCTCTCGCACCCTTTTCTAGATTTTGTATTAAATCCTTGGGGAAAAAAAATCAAATTTTCTCTTTCTTCTATAACTCCAACTTTTTCTATCTCTAAAACTTCATTAAACATAATAACATACCAAAGAAACTACTCAGATCATACTTTAATATCCCGAACCGTTTTTTTTTTGTCATTGATTGAAATTGAACTTTTAATATTGATGAACGACTATGTTTGTTTCAAGAATATATTTTTAGGCTTAAGATGATGGGGGGAAATGTAATTTTTTTCTAATTGTTCATAAAAATTATTGTACCTATCCACCATTATAATTCAAGTCAATAACTTGTCATACACATAACGATTCAATCATAAATAGGATCGTGATATAGTGATCGGTTACCTTGGGATATAATTTTAAATATCTATTCACAATATCTCATAATAGCTATTTTAATGTATTCTTAACTTGGAGAATATGATAGAGATCGAAATTCTAAAGAAGGTCACTAGACCCTAAGCATTAAAGGTGTTTTTAATGTGAAGCTCTTTGGGTTCTTGTTGGTTAAGATTGTTATTCTTATTGCTCCTGCCTCGAAAATGATTGTAGACGATTGAGTCATCCCTCATAAAAGAGGAAGAATGGTGCAATTCCCTTTGAAGGGAGTTCCTGGTTTGTTTATAAGAGCAAAGAGGGTCCATTGTCCAGAATAGAGCAGGTTTTGCATATGGAGATGGTGAAGGGCAATGAAGTGAAAGTGGGTGGTGGAGGTGAGCTTACTGTCCCTTATGACGTTGAATTGTTGAAGGTTGTTGAGTCGGTAGGTTGCCTAGACTCTGCTGAAATTATGATGGCTAGATGTATGGCTATTATACATCACTGGAAAGGAGTTGTAGCCGAAAGTGCCCAAACATCTGTCAAAGTCCAAGAGTTAGAGCGTCAAGTTCAAGATCTTCTGAAAGACAAGTCTGAAACCGAGAAAACTCTTCAAGCTCAATCCCTCGCCATTACCCATCTCACGGCCAATTTGAGTTTGTTGCAGAAGGAGATTGAAGCTGCCAAAACCCTCCAAGCCAGCAGTTACAAACCATTAGTATTTTAATACTTTTTTATATTATGGTTTGTCTTAAATTAATTTTTATTTATTCATTTTTATGATAATATGATTTTGAATATTCCATTATCTTACTATTTTGCTGATTGAAGATTGTAAAAATTTCAACAATGGTTTGATTTTGAAGAGTGCTTATGATCCACTTATTCTATTTATAACAATTTTAATTATTGTTTGATCTTGGTTAATGTTTAGAGTTGTTTATAGATGATTAATTTCAATCTTTATTATGTGAACTTGTGTTTGCTCTCAGCTACTATATGTGAATTATCGCTCTCAAGATCTATGTCAATTTTGGACTTTTAGGTCAAACCACTCTTTGAGGGATTATTTTTTAATATTCTTTTTATTAACAATTAAGCAAGGTACTGTGATGATGAATCATATTCAGTTTGAAACTTAGTAATGTACGGCAACTTCTACTTCTAAGTCTAATTTTTGCTTTTTTATTTTTATCGAAATAATTCATTTATCTTTTCTAAAATCTTCTCCACAAAACATTTATTTAAAATTTTAAAAGAAAGGATCATTGTTAAATCTGTTTTAAAAAATGTATATTATCATTAAACTTTAGATTAATTAAATAAAAAATTGAATTGTGAAAATGAGGTTCGGAATGATAAAAGTATTAATTTATTGGTAAAATTTTTGGGATTGATAAATAAATAATATTTTACACTAATATATGGTTACAATATTCTATTTTGGATTAAGTTATAGATAATAAAGTAAGTGATGTTTTAGTTTACATTTGATCTATTGGTATTTTTTCACCAACTTGTTATTTATAAAGTTCAACAATGTTTGGATAAATGTTTGGTATACTGTTAAAAGGGAATGGAACTACGGAATATATTATATAATCCTTTAATTATTAACATAAAACTATCAAGTATCTTAAGAGGTACTAAAAATTAAACATATTATATTTAGAAGGATATAAACAAAATGACATATTTAAGCATCACACTAAAATTAATTGACAATAACTTGAAAGAATAGATCAAAATAAGTAATATAAATTGTGATTTATATAATAACTACTCGTTTTATGAAAATAGATAGTATGATAATTGAATTAGAAGATGTTGAGACTTTCTTTCTTGTTTGGATAACTTAGATGTATTTATACTAATTTTTAATTAAATTAATCATTTTTATCATTTACATAATTGATTGGGAATTTCTCTTTAATTTATTGAGAACCATGACCAGTAAATCTTGATAATTGATACATTCAATATATTCAATGATGGTCATTTCAAAACATTGAAATTATATCTTAATGACTATAAAGTTCAACCTACAAAGCTGTATATAGTATTTTCAAGATATCTTGAAGATGTGATAACAGAACTTGTGAAGAAGAGAAACAATAATAAGTGAAAAGATCAATATAGAGAGAATAAATGAGAAATATTCACGTAAGATTAAATATATTAATAAGAAGTTAGATAAATATTATATTTAAGATTTTTCCAACAAAATTTCTCCTTTTTCAATCTCATTCAACATTGATAATGGTTGTTATTATAAAAAAAATTAATAAACTTAATCTATTTATTTTACTTAAAAAATAGTTTCTGAGTCTTAAATCCGTAACATATATAACCTTAAATTATTGTCATTATAGTCTAAAGTTTTGTCGTTGAATATTAATATATTAATTACTTATTACGATATTCATATACATACTGTATACTTTTAATTTTTTAAATATGTTATTTTTAGTCTCTATGATTATTTTTTTTTAAATTTTAGTCTATACGATTATTTTAATTTATTTCTTAATTCTTATAAAAAAAAGTTTTCCTTCAATCTTTATAAATATATTATTTTTAATTTTAATACCTAATAAAAATCATAATGATATGATACTTCCAGTAATATTAATATTGTTGATTTGATTATTTTATTGGCATTATATAGATGATGTCATTATTTTAAGTTAACCGAAGAAGTTAATTTCAGTAATAATGAACTTATTCGTCTTTATATTTGGATTAATATTCAATTTAGTATCATAGTTTTTAAAAAAAATTGGTTTATATGTTTTTTAGAATGTATCCAAATTAGTCATTTTCGTTAAGTCTTACCTAACGACGTCTGGTTTTGCTTACGTGAGAGAGAATGTTTATGTTGCAGAGGGAGTGTTTATGTGGAAAGAGAGTGTTTATGTGAAAAGAGAGTGTTTATGTGCAGAGAGAAATGTGAGATTGAGAGTTATTATTCTTACTTATTATTATTATTATTGTTATTGTTATTGTTATTATTATTATTATTATTACTACTACTGTTGTTGTTGTCGCATAAATTAACAACGGGGCAGAGTGGGTTGATACGTATAAATAAAAAAATAATTATTTTATTTTTTTGCAAAAAAATAATCACATTGCACTTATTTATTATTGCATTGATTTTTATTTTATTTTATTTAAAAAAATAATTTGAATGTACTAAGAAATTGAATATTTTATTTTAATCATCTAAAGGACGAATTAATATTAAGAGTAAGAGTGTATTTAGTTTTAAGTAAAGTCTATTTAAAATTTGTTAATAAAAAACGAATATAAAGAAGAGATTTCAAAAAGATATTTTTTAACAAATTAGTCATCTTTCATTAAAATATTTTGTAACAAAACTTTGATAAGATACTCTTACATTTACATATATAGGGAAAATAAATGCAAAACAAAACTTTGATTATTTTTAATCAAGCCGCCTAACCATCCACATACTTAAATTCATATTTTTATCTTTATTGAATGAATTGAAACATAAATAAAATTTTATTTTTTCAACAGAATAGATTTTTTTTATAATTAATGAAATTTTAATTTTTTTTAAAAACTATTTTCCTTATGCAGACTAACCCACAAGCTACCTCATATACGAAACAAGCCAGTTAAATGAGTCCGCATTTGAAGCGGGCCTATGCAGAGCGGGTCAGACTCTATTGTCATTTCTATGTAATTGCCAACTAAGCTCTCCAAATTTAACTGTCTTTAAACATAAAAAAAAGGAAAATAATAACAACATTAACAATAGGAAGAAGATAAATACAAAAATATACTTGGAAACTTTTCTTTTATTTGAAATTGTTCATATTATAAATGCAAAGTAATTAGTATGAAGAAAGGTAGGAATAGGACGTTTTGTCTTTCTTTAAAACAAGAAAACCGAAGGCACATGTGAGAGAGAATCATTAAGATAAACCATTTAGATGAAAGTGGTTGACAAGTATCTCCCAAAACTTAGGTGATACAATTAAGTCACCAACTCCCCATCTTTTCTTTCATTCAATTTTTTTATATTTCCCCCTTCTAAGTGAAAATGTTTATTTTAATTAGTGAATAAAATGCATATCGCTTACAAAATTAGTTGAACTCACTTTTATAAATGTATATATTTTGTTGATAAATTAATGAATAAATTCATAACTTATATTATTTTGTCTTAAAGAAGTCAATTTTAAGTTTAATTCAAAATTTATAAAATTAGTTTATAAGATGATATTTACATTCATTTATATTTTATTAACGTTATATCTAGTCGATGTGAGATTTTTAATACATGTCTCACACTGATATCAATCAACTAGTGCATAATTATATATTTATGAATAATCCAATAATAGCTTAATAAGGGATGACAAATAGGTTAAACAAATTCTTACTAAAACATGTTCTAAATGAATCTAACATCATCTTAAAAAATAAATTTTAAATTTAATTCAACTTTAGAAAACTAATATGTAAAAATGTTGTTGTAAATCATATATTAAACTAAATATAGTTAGTTAACTTAGTTCATTATTATTCCGTTTAAAATGGTGTTGAATTTTTTTTAAGTTAAGTAATCTTGTGAGAGTTTATTCTAATAAATCAAATAGTTTCAAATATTTTAAAATATAAGTAATTATTCAAGTGAAACTCTATTTTACAAAATTAACATGCATGTTTTCTCTGAATTTTTTTTTCACAATACACTTTTACACTCTAAGATTTGCTTCAAGAATTAAAACGTTATAATAAAAAATATCATTACAAGAAAAATTGATATTACATACAACACAAATCCGTATGTAAGACTCTAAATCTGTATGTAAAACATAGTTATTAAAAAAATTAAAAATAAAATTTGCTGCAATATATACGGATTTGGATCCGTATGTAAAAATTCATATATAACGCTTACTTTACATACAAATCCAAGTCCATATGTAATGCTCACTTTACATACGAATCTCATAAAATAATTTTAAATGGAACTAGAGATTGTAACGTCATGTCTCAATATCCATGTTATAACAGATAAGTGATCTCATAATCGAATTGTTGATCACCTCTAAATCGACTTATATAAATCTATAAACGGGTTCAAGAGAAATTTTGAAAAGATATTATATTTTGTTACCTAAGTTACATGATAGTCGAAAAAGAATATTGATTTTCTAATACTCCATGCTTTTTTTTCTCACATAAAAAATTGTTTTTCAATAGTTAAGATTTTGTCCTTAAAAACTCAAAGATTGATATCGAATACCAGACAACTATGACTCACGAGGATACTTGAATACTCTAGTTTAGGTTACTTAAACTATGAACGGGAATAAAAAACCATGAGAGGATTTATTTAGAAGTTTCACAAAATTAAATGAAATACTTATTGTATAAGTATAATAGTTTTAGAATTTTATTTATATTTAAAGTAGTTAAACTTTATATTGCACTATAAGATTTATAAATTAAAATAAATAAAGATTGCACAGAATAGGTGTAGGTATTTGGTTGTAGTTGGGAAGTTGGAAATGTTTGTGGACTACTACTTCTAACCTTTCTTTTCATATCTGTTTCGCCTTAAATGCCTTTCTTCATTGGATCCAAATCTTCTCTTCATTGCACCTTCCATTCCATTTCTCGCATACTAATATTATTACACTGTCTCTTAAAAATATAACTATCCAGAATTTTAATACAATTTAAAGATATCATATATAATTTATTTATTTTGTATATTTTCAGAATAAAATTTAAAATAATAAAAATTATTTAAGATATATTTTTTAAATAATTATTATGAAATTGAACAATTTTTATATAAAAAATATCATCATTATAAGTAATATATATATATATTAATTCAATATTCATTAAATATAGTTAAGTATGAATGCTTAAAGTGGTAATAATCACTCCCACACTTATATTAATCGAAAAGATGGAAAATGGAGAGCGGAGGGTGGAGGAAGAGTGGAGTAAGGTGAGAAGGGTGGAGGACCTATGGAGAAGACCCGTGGAGCACCCTCATTGGTATTCGACCAACTCTTTCACCACTTTTTTTCTTCTCAAATTTTTTAGAGAGTCATGGTGAATACGAAATGCTTAAGTTATTTCAGAAATGGGTTAGGGTTAAAGAAGTGTTCATATCTAAACAGTTGAGTAGATGGGGCAGAAGGTTTGGTTTAGTGCGATTCTTTGATGTAGGAAATGTTGTGAGCCTGGAAAAGAAGCTAGATCGCTATTTTATTGGAAATATGAAGCTTCATGTTAACCTACCAAAGTACAGGAGGGAAAGGATTGAAAGTAATGGTAGTGGTCATGTCTCGACGGAAAAGAGTGGTGGCGGTATTCAGGATCACAATTAGAATTTACAGAGGAAGAACAAGGAGGTATGGAGGAAAAAAAAAAGGGAAGGATGTCATCAGGAAAGGCATAGATAAGCAATCGTATGCTGATGTAGTAAGAAGACCACATAACGATCCATGGAGAGGTCAGGATCAATGGGATTTTATATAACGTTACCCTTATCGAGGAACTGAACTGTTTTGATGGAGATAATTGTAGATGCAAATGTGTTCATTGTTGAAGATGGATGCTGCCCCTTCAAGACATGTGTTTGATGAAGCCAAATGTGTAATTTTCCTTAGTGTTTGCATTTGCTTTAAGGATGTCTTAGGTATAGATTAGACGTTGTTTAAAGTAGGCTTTTTGCTAGGTAACTCACCTCTTAACCCCTGACCATGTGATAAGAGCAAACACAAGTTTTATGAAACTGTTTTTCACATGTTTTGCAAAAATATCCTTTACTGCATAGAAAATGAATCTGTTCTTCTCTAAATGAATAGATTCTTTTCTTAAACTGATGCTTTGATTAAGTGTTTTTAAAAATCGTGTTTTGTGCATCAAGTATTTTGACTAAGTCTTCATTCCATCAAAACGATTGTGTTTCACTTGTTAAAAAGTTTCAGTTATCGTTTTGAAAATGAATCCGTTCTTCTATAAATGAATCGATTTTTTTTAGTCTGGTGCCATGGTTTTCTTAAAAGGATTTTTACGTTTTATCCTTGCACCAGGGAGTTTGACTAAGTCTCCTACATATAACAAATTCTCTCACTGCCTTTGAAAATAAGTCTGTTCATTTTATTTTCAATCTGTTCTTTTAGTAACAGCTTTACCTGTTTTTTGAAAGTTTGTTATAAAATGTTTTCTATAAAAAGAGAGTTTGTTCTGGCTTTTAAATGTTGTTCAAATCATTGAGAAAACTAGTTTTACAACAGAGAAATAAGAGATTTCAGAGGATTAACACGAGTTCTTGAAAGATTTTTTCAAATCACAGAGTGTGCTTGTTCTTGGTTGGTTCTAAGGCTTGGTTAGAGGTGATGTCATTGTGTGAGCAATCTGTTCTACTGGTTTAAGGCAGATTTATGCATTCTCTATCAGGTGTATTCGTTTCTTTCTTCAATTTCTTGTAAAGTGTGGTTGTAAACTCTTCTTGATAGGGTTTCTTGAAGAGTTGTGTGTGTTGGAATAGTGTTTTTTAGCAAGGTGTGTCATGTTCTTGTAGGGTTCAAGAACCGTGGTGTTTGTAATTATTTTGAATTGTGGTTTAGTGAATTTCACCTTGGATTAGGTGAAGACTGGATGTAGCTCATTTGAGTGAACTAGTATAATTGTTCTGTGTTCATTCTCTCTTAATCTCTGCACCAATAATCGTTGATCAAACTAATCTGTCAAGAAATAAATCTATTCAGTTGTGATTGAATCTGTTCTTTCTGGGCACGTGTATACTGTTCTTATTTTTCTGGAAAACTTCCTGAAAGAACTTCTGCATAAATCTATATGTGTTGAAACATCATTGAAATTCATGTTCTGTGAAGGTTAATACAATCTGTTAAGTGTTTTAAAAACAAGCATTGACTTTGTATGCAAAGGTTGTGATTAACTACTGTAGCTCTTTGTTTTAATTTTGTGAAAATCAATTTGAAATTTGCCTGCAGATCATCTAACTCAATCTCAAAAGAAAAAATCATTCCACTGAGATAAATGCCTTAAAGTACATAAATAGTATAAAATAAATCTATTCATTGCTAAATAAATTGATTTTTTTTCTGTGTACAGTGATAAAATCTGAATTTGTGCGAAAGTTTTAAAAGCTCAATTCACCCCCTCCCCCCCCCCTTCTCTTGAACTTTGACACTATTGAACCCAACAATTGGTATCAAGAGCTAGGACTTGTATTTTAATCAAGTTTGTTTGCAATAATGTCTGAGTTTAAAGTGCCAATGCATGTTGTCAAGGATGAACAAGTGGCAAAGCCAAGATCTGAATGGAGTGAGAGTGAAAAGAAGAAGGCTCAATATGATCTTGTAGCTAAGAACATTATAACTTCGTCATTAACAATGGATGAGTTCTTCAGAATATCTCAATGCAGTTCAGCTAAGGATATGTGGGAGGTCTTGGAAGTTACTCATGAAGGCATTGAGGATGTGAAGAGATCAAGAAAACATTCTCTCATCCAAGAGTATGAATTGTTTAGAATGCAACCCGAAGAGAGCATTGCTGATGTGCAGAAAAGGTTCACCCACATTGTGAATCATCTTACTGGAT
>Ga0123342_1009611_pt1 | contig 11498 bp, 9 predicted proteins | sample Turbeawhitnodule_FD_89960 | JGI IMG/M metagenome (GOLD analysis project Ga0123342, IMG submission 89960) | Root nodule microbial communities of legume samples collected from Mexico - Turtle bean Mexico white nodule | ecosystem: Host-associated > Plants > Roots > Nodule | place: Mexico: Nepantla... | reverse complement strand
TTAATTGGCTATTCAGATTCTGATTTTGCAGGGTGTAAGCTAGACAGAAAAAGCACAAGTGGTACTTGCCACCTTCTTGGTTCAAGTCTCATTTCATGGCATAGTAAGAAGCAAGCTTGTGTGACTCTCTCTACTGCAGAGGCTGAATACATTGTTGTTAGAAGCTCTTGTGCAAAAATTCTCTGGCTTAAACAACAACTTGCAGATTTTGGATTGAAGATTAGCAAGGTCCCTTTGATGTGTGACAACACAAGTGCCATAAATCTTACCAAAAATCAGATTCAGCACTCAAGAACTAAGCACATTGAGATCCGCCATCATTTTATCAGAGATCATGTGAACAATGGAGACTGTGAAGTGAAGTTCATTGAGACAAAACTGCAACTGGCTGATATTTTCACAAAACCTCTACCAAAAGAAAGGTTCTTCTTTTTAAGAAATGAGTTAGGTATTCTTGACTCTCAAAATCTTTCCTAAAATGTTTTATAATTGTTACAATCTATTTGTGAAGACAAATAGGGAGAGAATTGATTGGTTCTTGTGTGTTTTTCTCTGGAAAATTGTTTTAAACTGCTGGAAACTCTGAAATCAAAACTGTTTTTGCTTCTGCTGACAGAAACAACCGATTGATTCGTACAAACAATCGATTGTTTGTCTGGTATACTGCTTTGTAATTATGAAGATCTAACCTGCTGCTGTAAGATACACTGGATTGTATATGTGTTGTATATGCAGGAACTGCTTCAGATTCAATCAAGTCCAACACAAGCAACCAGGGTTTGTCTTCATCAAATAGGGGGAGATTGTTGAATCAAGTGTGATCAAAGCTTTGAAGAATCCAAATCCTAGCATTTGATGGAAGGATGAAGTTGCTTGAAGTTGTTGATGTGTTTTAGAGTAGGATCTGAGCTAGTTTATCTTTGTAATCCACAATTTGTTGAATCTAAAGCTTAAGTGTTTTCAAATCTTTTAAGTTTAAAGTATTTTTTTAAACTAAGTGAAAAACAACCTGTTATTTTGTCGAAACAACCGATTGTTTTATACTTAGGTGTTTTTGAAAAAATTTGAAAACTGTTTTGATTGGTTGACTTGTTGTCAAACCAAAACAACCGATTGATTCGCATTTTCAATCGATTGTTTGTTTGAAAATCCTAATAGAAATAGTTTTGTTAGTTAAGTGAACTTTAAATAATTTTATAACTGAATACGCTCCTGCTTTAAATGCCTTGACCATTCTTTGAATGCTATAAATAGTTTGTTAATGTTTTATAACAAACAACAAGAAAGAAAAACAGATTTGAGTTTTTCAAAGAGCTTTTCAAAGATTTGAGTTTTCAACTTTGAGCTTTGGTTTACCAAGAGAGAGTGGAATAGGATTACATCTGTATTAATTTCAGTTCATTCTGTAACAAGTGTAATTCGTTCTAAAAACTTTGTACATTTTGGTGTTGTAAAGCCAAGAAGGGTTGTGTGCTCTTGAGGTTGTCAAGATCAACATTCTTGGTGTGTGTTGAGCCAAAGGAATTGTGTTTCTTGAGGGGATCAAGGTCACTTCTTTGGTGGTGTGTGTATGTAATCTGGTTTTGATTACTTAGTGGATTCCCCAGTAGTTTCTAGGAAACTGGATGTAGGTCTTGGTTTAAGAGTGAACCAGTATAAACTGTTTGTACATCTCTTTCTTCCTTAAACTCTTTAAATTCAGTTGTTGTTATTTTTACTGGTATAAACAACCGATTGTTTTCTGGTGCTTTACTGTTTTGAGCTTTGTTTCTTGGCTAACTGAATTCCTAATTTTGTTTCTTGCAAAGAATTTCATTCTAGCTTAAAAAGTTTGTGAAAACCCCCTTTAAACAATTCACCCCCCCCCCCCCCAAAGAGAAGGCCATACATTCTAACAAAAACAACAAAGGAAGTTGATGTATGACAACTTGAAAAAGTAATTGAACAAATATTGACAAGCAAACAAAATAAGGAACTCAACAAATGGATAGCACACAAATTGAACCTAGAGAATGGCACTAGAATTGGATTAACAAAACCAAAACAGTACTACAAAATATTAAGGTGTCAAAAAACGTGACTTACTTGATTTATGCTGAGCAGAATCTTTCAAATTTGAATTTTTAAGCACAAATAGATCAAGATCTTAACTAACTTTTGGCGTTGGTATCACACTAAAAGAATGCACCAATTAATTGTGATAAATTTTTCAAATCTGCTGACGCTTCACTGGATTTTTTTTCACGCCAAAATTGTACACTGATTGTATTTGATTTATCATTTTTTTTTCTATTTTGAATTTTGCTTCACTTTTTTCTTTTCACTTTTTTCTAATACTTCAAACAATTTAGATCCAGAATTTCATAATTTTTCTCCAACGAAATTTAATTTCTTAAGCAAAAACAGCTAGCACAAAATCAAAAACAAAGGAAGCCTAATTTTGGAATTAAAAACAGGTTTAAGAAACTTCAAAAATACAATAGAATTGATGTATAAGAACTTGTGTGGATTTAGCACACAAATATGAACTCAAATATAAAAATTAAAATGCACAAAAGGATCAAACACATAATTATAAATCTAGACTTAAAAAGAAAATCATTGAACCAAAATTATCAAAAAGAGTATTACATAGAAGTGTTGACAATTTAGGAGAAACATGACTTGACAAACATTAATGGATTCAAAAATCAAAATGACTCAAACATAACAATATGAACCGATTAAAATTGTAAAAAAGACTCAAATCTAATAAAATTAAAACAGCAACACCAAAACTCAAAGGAATCCTACACAAAATTGAAACTAGAAGCTCAAGAACAATTTGAACACATTGCACCGATTGGATTTATCCAAACAACATCTAAACCAAAATTAGAATGCAAAAGCAGCAAGACAATCAAGGATACAAGATGAAAACACGAAATCATGAAGAACAACACAAAATTAAAATGAGAAGAAGAAGGCACACTTAGCTCTTGAAGAACATAGGCTCATGATACCACTTGATGGAAGAGTGCCTTCATCCGTTAGCTTTTCTTTGGTGGAATTGGCATAAGCCTTCATGGAAGAGAATGAGCAAGGAACTCACGTAGAGTTGTGGACTCCTTGAAGGTGCATGCTAGGTGTGGAGAGTGGGTGGTGAGGCCAACTCACTTGGCAAAGGTGAAGAATGAAGATTAAAATGTTTATCCTAGAGAGGTAGGAGACAAGGAGCAAAATTGGTACAATTTTGACAGCAATTTGCTCTAGAATAATCCTACCATTTCATGAACCAAGCACCTCCTTATATAGGATTGGAGGATCGAAATTGGAAGAGTCAAATACAAATGAAATAAAAGCTAAATCAAATGTGATGCATTTGGCGCCTAATTTGGGACTTAGCACATGGAGCATGTGATGGAAAGATTTTAAGCACATGGAACATATGCTCTCTTCTCCAAGGCTTAGTCATAACCGGCCTTGGTTAATTTAGGTGTTCAAAGAACCCTAATTTAACCAAGGTTGGTTTTTAGGTACCAAATTTCACCTAAAAAGAATTACAAGTAAAATTTCCTATTCTTTAACAAGAAAAATAACTACTTCTACACTAGAGCTATGGCATTTTAAACATGTAAAAGAAGGTTTCTCTGCCATCAGTAGCTGTATTCCAATCTACTTGATCCTTCTTGACAATGGCTCTAGTGGTAGGCCCAGATCTTCTCTTTGTTGAGCTTGCACTTGGACTTGTCCTTGGGCCTCTTCCATCAATTTCTTTGAGAGATCATTTGCTTTCTTCTTCATTCCAAATAGTGGCTAGGTGCTGAGAGTTTTCTTATCCTCCATGTTGGCATGTCTTTTTTATCGAGTTCTTTGTTGTTTTCCGGTGGTCGGTCCTTGGCAGAATCTGGGTAATCCTTAGCTGTCAAAGGAAGTGGTATTTCCGAGACAGAGTCCGAGACAAGGTCATGTCGAGGGAATGTTCATGACCAGGCAAAGCAGTTGGCCATGGATCAAGAAAAAGCAACTTTCCATTGCAGATGTACTATGAATGGTAGATAGAAAAGTGACTGAGCATTTCTCTCGATATATGTTGTCTTCCTTAGTTCGGTCTTTCGTATTGAGTGTTCCCATGTTTAGTTTGAATGCGAAAGTCAGCATTGTTTCAGTCGACAGATGTTATGCAATTGACAACGTGTGTGATGGCTTGGAGGTTGTCAATTCCAACTTCTTTTATGTTTACTCTTGTTTTTTCACCGACCTTCACATATGCTTCCTCCTTGATGATTTCACTATAAGTATTCTCTGTGTTAAATTTCACCCCTATGCAGCTTCACATAAACTCGTGGATGGTCCTTCAAGCCTTTTGTCTGATTTGTGACATGTTACGGTTGTCTCCCACCCCTCAAGTTTTCCTCCACTACTTTAGTGCTCATTCAGATAACCGGTGGGGTGGTTATCACTATCATTAGTCGACCATCCGCATTCTTGCTTATTCGTTCCCTTCATATCTTCGTATAAAAACTTTAAAGATCAATTTTTTAAAGTATATAGAACCGCCCAGTCAATCCTTATATTTTGACAAGAATAACAATATGAGGTTTCCCCTTTATTGTACTCAATATTCATTTATAGTTTAGGGCACGAATCATCCATGACGTCAAAAGACCGAGACATCCTTAGGATATTTGATTAATTACCTAAAAAGTTGCCCGCCTAGAAGATTCTTGTTGTATACAAGTCCCCTCATTGTTGGGTGGACATCAACGATAACTTGGCCTTGGTGATAAAATCGACTTATAATAGCTTGTCGACCTCTTGTTTTGTCACATTCCTCTTTTCGTCCGAAAGCTTCCTTTACTTTTACACCAAAAGTCAAACATATTTATGTATTAAGAGTTTATGAGAGACATTTGGGTCAACCCAAGACATTTCTGTTGTTGTCCATGTGAATAAGTCCGTGTATAAGAAGACGAAAAAGATAATTGTGGAACAAGATGACATAACAAAGACAGAAAAAAAAAGTACATATTCACAGATTATGTTACTCTTACTATTATATTTGTATAATTTTCATTTTTACGCTTATAATAAAGCACTAGTCTTTATAATTTTATCATGTGTTAATTGTATTATCGTCATTTTGACATTTACAATTTGACAAATTTGCTACATCAGCTTATAACTAATCAATAACATCGGAAACACTTCGCAAATCGAATTTTAATATAATATAAGATGGTTTTTGTTGCTTTCATATAATCTTTTTAGCCGGCCAGTGAGGATCTTCTTACCATTGGCAACGAGGTTGAGAAGTTTACAAAAACCAGATTGTTGTCTTGCGTTTGGCTGGATGTAACACAACAAACACGCGCACCAATAGAACTATGTATCAAACAATGTTGGGTTGCTAAAGGACATTGTCTTATTGGTTAAGTTCCTCCTTATATGGATCGATTCCTTGCACAAGAAAAATGGTTTTGTTTGATAGACTCGTTTTTCAGGTAGATGATGTCATGAATGATGGTCAGTTGTATATATACGATATTCTAAACAAGAAAACTCACAGAGGCTTATCAAAATTAATACATATAAAAAATTGTCCTTCCCAAACAATTACATCAATTTTTCGCACCATGGAAGTCCAATCTTCCTTGGCAGTCATCATCTTCTTCTCACTCTCACTGCTTTTGCTTGCAAAGAACTGTAAGCAAAAGTGTCTCCGTCGACTGCCACCGGGGCCATGGAAGCTACCTATCATAGGGAACCTGCATCAACTAGCAGTAGCAAGTACACTTCCTCATCGTGCTCTTGGAGAACTAGCCCAAAAATATGGACCCCTGATGCACCTACAACTAGGTCAGATTTCTGCAGTGATTGTATCATCCCCCAGCATAGCCAAGGAAATAATGAAAACACATGATCTTGCATTTGCACAGAGGCCCAAATTTCTTGCTTCAGATATTATGGGCTATGGATCTGGAGACATAGCTTTTGCTCCATATGGTGATTACTGGAGACAAATGAGGAAATTATGTACATTGGAGCTTCTCAGTGCAAAGAAGGTTCAGTCTTTCTTCCATATTAGAGAAGAAGAGGTAGCCAAACTCATAAAAACAATTCAGTCATCTGCAGGTGAACCAATCGATCTTTCCAGTAGATTTGGCTCTTTCATAAGTACCTTTGTGTCTAGAGCAACATTTGGTAAAATAAATGAAGATCATGAAGAATTTGTATTGACTGTGAAGGAAGCAATAGAAGTGGCAGACGGTTTTGATCTTGCGGATGCGTTTCCTTCTTTCAAACCTATACATCTAATAACCGGGTTGAAAGCCAAATTGGATAAGATGCATAAAAAGAGTGACAAGATCTTAGAGAAGATCATAAGGGAAAATCAAGCTAACGAAGGCATGGGAGAAGAAAATAATGAAAATCTAGTTGAAGTTCTTTTAAGATTCCAACACAGAGGCAACCTGGACACTCCAATTACGAACAACAATATCAAAGCTGTGATTTGGGTAAGTATCTCTGCCATATCATTCATCAGAGTGTAAATTGGATTTAAATTCATAGGCATAACAAGTATGTTAAAAAATCAATGTCATCTTTTTGCCCTTGTCATGAATTGAAGTATACGTGAAACTATATTCAACGTTATGCAGGACATATTTTCTGCCGGGACAGATACTTCAACAAAAGTACTAGAGTGGGCTATGTCAGAAATGATGAGAAACCCAAGAGTAAGGGAAAAGGCACAATATGAGATTAGACAAAAGTTTAGTCTTAAGGAAACAACACATGAGAGCAACCTGGGCGAACTTACCTATTTAAAGGCAGTAATAAGAGAAACCTTGAGGTTACACCCTCCTCTTCCTTTGTTGCTTCCGAGAGAGTGCATAGAAACATGCAGCATCGATGGTTATGATATACCCATCAAGACTAAAGTCATAGTGAACGCATGGGCAATAGGAAGAGATGCTGACCACTGGCATGATTCGGAAAGCTTTATACCAGAAAGGTTCCATGATACATGTATCGATTTCAAAGGAACAGACTTTGAGTATATCCCTTTTGGGGCAGGAAGGAGAATGTGTCCGGGCATCTCATTCGGTATAGCCAATGTAGAGTTGGCTCTAGCCAAATTACTGTATCACTTCAACTGGGAGCTCCCAGAAGGAATGAAACCAGGGGAGCTTGATATGGATGAAGCATTCGGAGCTGTGGTGGGAAGGAAAAACAACCTTCACTTGATTCCCATTCCTTATGATACTTCAATCCATGATAATAGTTCTACTTGTTAAAAGATTATTTATTTTTAAATCATTCTCAAAAAGGAAGATTGAAGAAAATGTTATGTATTTGTTTACTGTAAAAGTTTTAATTAAGGGAAAATTATATGTTTTTAATTACCGGAAAAGAGCATCTTTTTAATAAAAAGTGATTTCTCTCGTATCTGCTTTTAAGAAAAACAACTCCAAATTGTTCCCAAAAAGACGCAGAGAACTATTTTCTAAGAAATTTAATCCAACATTTTAAAAATCATAAGAAATTATCTTCTTTTTTATAAAAGCATTCAGGCATCAAGAAATTATCTTATTAAAGTAACACTTTGTGCTGAAAAATAAACACAATGGCAAAGTCAAAGTCAACGTAAGGTGGAACCCCTCAAAGGGGCCCAAGGGAAGGAAGTCAACAGGTTGACCGCATAAAGCGTCGTCAGGGGTAGGCGTCGCCAAGGTGAGGTGTCGCCAGGTTGAGGCGTCGCCAGGTTGAGGCGTCGCCAGGTTAAGGCGTCGCCAGGATGAGACATCGACGGTGTCACCCCCCGATACCCATAGGTAGGAAAGACCGTGGAGGGGGCAACACCGCGAGAGGCCTCAGTACCTCAGAACAGTAATGAAGAGGAGGGAAAGGTGGCTTCAAGGCCATAGTTCTAGTGCTAGTAGGGGGTAACCTGACTCGTGAAGTACCCACGCCACCGCTGGGAGACCCCTGGGACAGATACGACCCATGAGAGGGTCACGCCCAAGGGGGGACCACGTGCATGGTACGAGAGAAAAGTAGATACACTCCCAGGACGAGTGACTAGAAGTTGGGGGGCATGAGTTGGCACCCAAAAAGTCACCCCCTTGCGCCCGATGCACTTCGAGAAAGGAGGGCTTGCACGATGGATTAACCCTAAGTTGGGTTACGGCGTTGTAGGGCCATCCACGAAGAGTCGCGATCAAGTCAGAAGAACACGTGGCAATAAGCACTAAAAACATCAAGGCTTTCCTAAAAGTTTGCTAAGGTACACGTTAATTCAATTAAGATTCGAACATTCCAAAGAATATTTTTATACGCTTTCAATGCACTTTAACGCGTTTTAAATGCGTGAGGTGTATAAAAAGGGACCTGGAAACGTTTGAAAGGGATCCGAGATTTGACCTAATTCTCGCAGTGTTACACAGTGCACAAACCCTAGTTGTTTTCGCTGCGCACCCATTCGCGAGGGCGCCCCTTTGTTCACTTCTTTTCAGGTACTCACAAACGGAGCAGAACAAAGGTGCCCTAACTTGTGAGGACAAGTCACGCATAAAGACAACCCAGGTCAACCGGCGGGAACATTTGGCGCCCACCGTGGGGCCGATATAAAACATCAATCCCATCACACAGTTTTTCAGTTCCAGTTGCAGTTTCCAACTTAGTTCCAGTTCTTAAATCGCACGATAGTCAAGAGGGCTTCTAGAAGCCACGAACATGAGACCCGCACGCGCTAGGAGTGAAGAGATGACCATGCAACAACTCATGGGCATGATGCAAGGGCTGCAAGAAGCAATGGCAGTATCGAAAGCGGAGCAAGAACGCATGCTGGCGGATCTCACAGCATCTCAGGCGAGAAACGATGAGCTCCACCGGACCAACGAGGAGTTACGCCGTGGATGGCGCGACGTAGATGAGCCTGAGACTACCACCCCACCCAGAGAATTCTGAACACCATTCTCACAGGCGATCCTAGAGACAACAATCCCCAACACATTCACGGGGCCCAAAGTAACCTTCACAGGGATGGAGGATCCTGAGGCTCACCTCACTGTGTTCCACACGCAGACGATGCTGGTAGGCGGTTCTGATGCCGTAAGATGCAAGCTCTTTATGAGCACTTTGACTGGGATGGCCATGGATTGGTTCATCAGCCTTCCAGAGGGTCACATCACGTCTTTCGCACAGCTTTCGCGGCTATTCAGAGAGCAGTATTTAGCCAACAGGGCTCCGGCCCCAGTTTCGTATGACCTATTCGACGTAAAGCAGTATCAAGGTGAGACCTTGAAATAGTACATAAGCCGCTTCGGAGCGCAGGTGGTGGAGGTGGGTACCACAGACGAACCCATGATCGTATACGCATTCAGGAAAGGGGTGCGTCCTGGATCTTTCAGCAAGTCACTCAATCGCAGCCACCCCAAAACTTTTGCTGAAGTAAGGCGTCGGGCGGTAGAACACATTGCCTCTGAGGGCGAGGCATACGAGAAGTGCACGACAGCTGCACCTACACGCCCAAGAGCGCAGATGCGCACGCAACCCGCTAGGGTGCACGAAGCCACCACAGAAAGAAAAAACCAAGACAAGAAGCGCACCTACGAGACAAGGAGGACCCGGCCTAGGGGTCGAGCAGAAGGAAGGAGAGAGGAAAATAGACCTCAATTTTGTGGTGGAACTTAAAGACCTCATCGTTGTGCCCAACATAGCTGACAGGTTAAGGCCACCGGTGAAGTCTGACAAGGTGTTAGGACCTCACAAGGAATCATGGTGCGAATTTCACGAAGCATTCGGACACCATATTAACAACTGCTTAGCTCTGGGCTATCAGTTGGATGAGCTAGTGAAGAATGATTTCTTAAAAGATTATCTCGTTGGGTCCACCACGACCACAGCCACGGCGACACCAGAGGAAGGTGAGGCGCATGAAATCCCAACTCACGGAGAAGTGCACACCATCTCTGGCGGCTTTTCCGGAGGAGGACCCACTGCCTCTCAATGTAAGAAATATGTGAGGTCAGTAAGTTCAGTTGCTGAGGAATTTCCAAACGACCCGTGGGAGTCAGACCTCGTTTTCACAAGGGCTGACCTGCGGGATGTCGTCCCACACGATAATGACCCAGTGGTCATTTCAATAGTGACAGTGGGAAGAAAGGTACATAGGGTCCTCGTCGACCAAGGCAGTTTTGCAGACGTCATGTTTTGGTCGACCTTCAATAAGCTACAGCTGTCCCCCACCCTATACCGAATGCTTGTATGGGTTTGCAGATAGCCCAGTAGAGGTACGTGGCTACTTGGAGCTGAGGACGACGTTCATTGATGAAGCGGCGTCGCGCACCGAGAGCATCCGGTACTTGGTGGTCAACGCCAACTCACCTTACAATATTTTGTTAGGCAGACCTGCCTTTAACAGATTAAGGGCATTGGTAAAGTAATTGTAATCAAGTCAGACCTTAGTGGTAAAGTAATTGTAATCAAGTCAGATCAGGAAGAGGCACAAAAGTGCTATGAAAATAGCCTAAAGACGAAGAGAGGCGTGGTCATGGTGATTGAACGACCACTCGTTTCAGATTCGCCAATGGAACTAGAACCATTGGAAGAGGCGACGCCCGCAAAGTCCACGCCTGTCGAGGCCATACCTGCCGAGGCGATGCCTATAGAAGATGCACATACAGAAGGAAGAAACGGCGATGCCTCGCCGATGAAAGAAGTATACGGAGAGACCTCGACACAGATTTTTTGTACCACCGTTTTACCATGGATGCCAAGGTTCGCCCTGTGCGACAGAGAAGGAGGAAGTTCAATAAGGAACAATGCCTCGTCGTGAAGGAAGAGACGCAGAAGCTGCTAAGCGCTGGGCACATCAGGGAGATACAATACCCTAAGTGACTAGCCAACGTAGTTCTAGTAAAGAAGGCGAATGGGAAGTGGAGGATGTGTGTTGACTTCACAGATCTGAACAAGGCATGTCCCAAAGATTCATACCCACTGCCCAACATCGACGCATTAGTGGATAGCGCCTCGGGATGCAAGATGCTGAGTTTCTTGGATGCATTCTCAGGTTACAATTAGATCAAGATGCATCCCAGGGAAACCCTAAACCCTAAACCCTAAACCCTAAACCCTAAACCCTAAGAGCAAAACGGTGTTCATGACGGAGACGTGCAGTTATTGTTACAAGGTGATGTCGTTTGGGCTGAAGAATGCAGGCGCCACCTAACAGAAGCTGATGGACAAGGTCCTTGCACCCATGCTGGGAAGGAACGTGCAGGCCTACGTAGATGACATGGTCGTGACTTCACACGAGAGAGGGCAGCACGCAACTGATCTGGAGGAGCTGTTTGCCACCATATCAAAATATCGCCTCAAATTAAACCCAGAAAAGTGTGTTTTTGGCGTGGAAGCAGGGAAGTTCTTGGGATTTATGCTCACTGAAAGGGGAATAGAGGCAAACCCTGATAAGTGTGCAGCTATTATAGCCATGAGGAGCCCAACCTCAGTTA
>Ga0123342_1009610_pt1 | contig 11499 bp, 5 predicted proteins | sample Turbeawhitnodule_FD_89960 | JGI IMG/M metagenome (GOLD analysis project Ga0123342, IMG submission 89960) | Root nodule microbial communities of legume samples collected from Mexico - Turtle bean Mexico white nodule | ecosystem: Host-associated > Plants > Roots > Nodule | place: Mexico: Nepantla... | reverse complement strand
GTCCTCTCTTTATTTTATGTCTTCTTTGAATTTTGAGAAGACTAGAAGGAAGAACTTCAAATGTGTGGGTGAATAACCTCTTCCTTCATTAATAAAAGCCTCTCCTATGTGATCTCCATCATAAAGGGACATAATGATTAAGCCCACTCACTAAAACATGGTGTCTACTCAGCCCAACCCAATTGGTTTTGGCTTCATACCCAACAATCTTCCACTTGAAGTCATGGAAGAATGTTCACCTGCCCTTCAACTGTGTACATGGTGTCTTGTCAGCCCAACCCAATTGGTCTTGACTTCATACCCAACATCTTCAATCTCTATGAGGTGAGTTGGAGGCCATGAAGATGAATAATTTAGAAGATGTATCTAGTTACATCACTTGTGTGCAAACGGTAGCCAATTAACTTAAACGCAATGGAGAAACTCTCACAGATGCAAGGGTCGTGGAGAACCGATGACTTTGAAAATGTTGTATGTGCAATCGAGGAGTCAAGAAATGTGGAAGAGATAACCATTGATGATCTCACGGGTTCTCTTGAAGCACATGAACAACGAAAGAAGAAAAAGAAACAATAAGTCTTTGAGGAAGCCTTACAATCAAAGATGACCATCAAAGGAGACAAGGTGATGTACATGCAACATAACCGAGGAAGAGGACATGGATGCGGAGGTCGCGGTTTTGATCACAACGGAGGTTGGAGTCATGGAACAATAATGAAGAGATGGGACAAATGAACCAACAAAATTGGCGTGGACGAGATCATGATCGTGGTGGTTGTTCACATCGTTTAAATATTGAATGTTACAATTGCGGAAAATATGGACATTATGCAAATGAGTGTTATGCCAAGAAAATAGTGGAAGAAAATGAAAATTTAGTGGAGGAAGATGAGACAAAAGATGAAGGAATTCTCATGATGGTCAATGAAGACATCACTCTAGATAGTAACATGATATGGTATCTAGACACTGGTGCTAGTAATCATATGTGTGGGCATAAACACCTATTTCTTGATATACAAGAGATAGAAGATTGACATGTGTCTTTTGGAGACTCAACAAAAGTTCCAATCAAAGGCGGGGGAAAATATGTTTTTCCCAAAAGGACAGAAAAGAAGGAACAATGGAGGACGTTTTTTATGTACCCAACTTGAAGAGTAATATTCTTAGTATGGAACAATTATTGGAGAAAGGTTATTCGATTTTTATGAAAGACCGGATTTTTCACTCGAAGGACAAAAATGGACGAGTGCTTGCAAACGTGGAAATGGCGAAAAACCAGATGTTCAAACTCAACTTAAAGAGTACATTACCAAAGAAGTCCCTTTGTGATGAAAAAATTGAACTTGAAGGTTTAAGGGAAAAATCAAGTAGCTTGGATTAATTGTGCAATTTGTTGACTAATGAAAAGCATAATCTTCTAAATGAAAGGAGTGTCTTGGTATCTCAATTGCAAAGTGTTGAAGCAAATGATAACCTAGAAAGAAGGTTTACAAAATTGGAAGAAAAATATTTTGATATGGAGAAAGAGAAATAAAGTAGAGTCAATCAAGTAGGTGAACTCCATTTGCTTCTTTTGGCACAAAAAGAATATGTGAATTAATTCCTGACCAATCTAAAAGCCCTTTATAAGTTTTCAAATCCCCTTGACAATAATGGTTGATTTGGGATAAGACCATAAATGAAATGGTGTTGAGACATTATCTAGAAAGGATATATTGTCTAATAATTATGTTCCAAGCTCATTCAAGCCAGAGTCTTTCTTAAATCCTTTTAATTCAAAGGGTGAAAGTGTAGAAGATTTTGTTTGGAAAATTAAGAGTAATTCAATTCAAAATTCTGCATGGGTTGCTGCAGTGAAGAAGATTGAAGTTGCTTCTTATCCAGAAAAGTATGGTGGCTGTTGGGAAAATATCAAGAGGCAGTTGGGGTAAGACAAAACATAAAAAGCAATATGAATGAAGAACAGGAAAGGTTTAAGTTTAAGGAAGGAATTTGTTAGCATTAAAAGAAGCAGTGAAATAAAAGTTATATTCTTTGTTCACATGAATTATGTTCTTTATATTGTTATCAAAATCACGAGTTATGTTCACATGAATTATGTTTCAATTCATTCTAGGCAAGTTAATTTAGCAAACTCATTTTTGGAGTAAACTCGATAAACTTATAGTAAATTCGATAAACTTATAGTAAATTCGTCGAATTTGTTTAAATTCACAAGTCTGTTTTCAAGTTGGCAAGTTTAGAGGGGTTTTCGTTTTAATTCGAAATGATGTCGTTGTAAACAGAAAATCAAATAAACTCGCCTCTTTCGCTCGTGTTAGGATTCGCATGTTTGTGTGCATCATTCGTTTTTGTGGTTTCCTTTGTCATGGTTGGTCGCCTCTTCTCTGATAGTGCGGTGGTGGCGGTCGTGATTGGTGTGGTGGTCATGTGAGTCGCATGGGTTGTGTTCATTTGGTGCGGTGGTCGTGTGGGTTGCATTCATCTGGTGTGGTGGTGTCATTCATTTGAGTTGCGTTCTACAGTGGTGATCTGATATCAGGTTAGAGGTGGTGTTTTTGTGCTCTGTTGCTAGTGCTCTGTTTTAAGTGGGAATTAGGGTGCATCTGCAATTTTATGTTTAAGAGAATACATGATGCAATTTTTTTAATTGGGGTGCATCATATTGGGGAAAATGTTTTGTTTTTTTTTATTTTATTTTGTCAAATGGGGTGCATCAAATTGGGGAAAATTTGGTGCATTTTTTTTTAATTTGGTAGATTGAAGCAGTAGATATTGTGAACATTATTAAAAATATTCAATTGAATTTTGTTTTTAATTTAAAAATATTTCATTGTCTTTTAAAGAATGTCTGGAAGTGGATCAAATTCAAATGGGAGCAATCCAAGTGCATCTATTTGTGCTTAAATGGTTAATTTGAGTTAATCTAGAAGTCTTGATAATATATTTATGAATTAATATCTGAGAATAGAAAGACTTGATAATTCAGAAATATTCAAAGATATTATTTTTCAGTGATACTAATACTTTATTATATTGATTATAATGATCATTGATAATCATGAAAGATTTCTAAATGTGTTTTAGGAACAAATAGACACAAAGAAGAACAAATACAAAGTTTCCTTTTAGAGCGTTTAAAAGGAAAATGAAGTTGTTGTATGGCGAAATTTGCGCAAGGAAATTAAAGCTTCACAAAGCTACTGCAATCAACAAAAAAGAAGAGGAATATATTCAAGAGAATTTACAAGTGAGAAAGACACATTCAAGACATTTATCAGAACATTCATTTTACAGTGTGTACGGAAAAGTGATGAAGTGAAAAACGTAATTGAAGCTCATATATATATATATATATATATATATATATATATATATATATATATATATAAAGGATTGAAGAGCTCTAACATAATATATATCAATGTTCAAACGAATCACAAGAAAGGAAATTATAAAAAGAGCTCCAACATAATATGTGATAAAAGACATTTCAAATGAAACATTTCCTAATTCAGGATCGACTGTATTAAAGAATAATCAAGGTGACAAAGATAATTGAAGATTCAATCACTAAACATTGAAGGGTTAACGTTCACGTTATAAGATTGAAAGAAAACAATTTAAATTGTTTCACATGCTCAAAGTCGCACAAGTGTTTATCAAAGCAAAAGTTACCATATTCATCATTCGGTGAGAAGAAAATGATGAACAATACACAACAAATGAAGGATATGATAAAGTTACTCAAGATTACAATATTGAAGTATCAACGTTCTCATTGAGACTAAAGAAGAAACAATTCAAAATACATTTAAAGTCCAAGACGCAGAAGAATAAATTAAATTAAAGAATTTTCATATCCAACGTCTAACGATTATGTGAATAAGAGAACAAGAGAAGAAATAAAAGCTTTAACGGTTATAATCTGAAAGCTATATAAAGACCTTAAAGATAAAGAAGACTAGACAAAAGATACACAACACCACAAGTATACAACGAAGTCAAAATTTGTAGTCTGCATAGTCTTACTTTGATTGTATTTCATTTTTTTTGTTTAGAGTATCTATACTTTGGGGAGTGAGCCATACATACATTGTAAATTCTTCACTATGTGAAGATAACCCTGTGGGCTTTCATTGTTGCTCTTTGTTTAAGAGTGTTTCTCACTTGTTGAGAGGTCTTAGTCTCAAGGGAAGATTAAGATTGTTTATTTGGAGAGGTGTAAAATACTTGTACCTGAAGGGGTGTAAAATTCTTGTCTACCTAGAGATGTGTAGAATACTTTTGTTAATAAAGGATTTTAAGCTGGTTGTTTGAGAGGACTGGACGTAACCCAAGTCTTGGGTAAACCGGTATAAACTATGTGTATACTTCTCTCTCTGTCTTTTATCTTGTAGATATTATATTTGCTTTGATAACTTTTTCAAGTACTCGAATTGAGTTCAAACTTTATTCAACCCCCATCCCCTTGGAGCCAATTGTATCTACATAAATATCACCCTATGAGCGATAAGCGGATTGAGAGACTGATTTCCTAGAGGTCAATCTCCTCAAAACTTACATCCTGCTGTGTAGATTTCTTCTTGAAGCTTGCATCTTTTTATAGGTTTCTTTGCTTGAAGGATATCGAAAATATATTTTTTCTAAGATATTGTTCATAGTTTCTCATATTCCAACTTTTCAAAATTTTCAAATTTTATTTCCAAATATAACATGAACTCTGTTTCTTCGTATTTCTGCATATGATTTGTTTCTAATTTTATTATTATTCTCCTACTCTTATTCTTTTTGATACTGTCTACTAGATTGTCTAATCTTTCATAGTTTGCATCAAACTTTTTCTACACCTGTCTTATTTTTTAGGTGTTTTTTTTCAAGCCTTGCAAATATATAGTTGGATTGTCTCTTCCATTGACTAAACCATCTAATGAGACCATTTAGCCTATGAAATATTAGACCACAAGATTAAAAAGAATAAAAATTTAGACTCAAATAAACACAATTAGATGAAACCTAATTAAAATAATAAATTTATCCAATCTAAGAAATCTATAATTAAAGTTTTAAAATATGAGTAAAATCATGCTCATTCATCTTCATTCAATCTATAAGGAGTGTCATCGTATCAGAATATTTTTTAATTTTAAAGGGATTAAAATAAAGAATTTTTAAACTTAAAAAAAAACTTATTTTACATTAATTAAAAACACATTTAAGTATAATTATTATAATTAAAAGAGAAGTATGTGATAAATTTAAATATAAATTCATTAAAATAAAAAATTACAATTATTATAAATGATTTCCACAAACTGTATTGAAAATCTTTCAATTATTTTCATGTCAACCGATGAAACAACAGGGATTCTTTAATAAAAAAGCAGGGAGGAAACTATATTACTCAATAAGAGAAAGCTTCTTTTATTCTTAGGATGATAGAGGAAAGAGAGACGCAACACAAAGCAAACAGAAGCTGAAATCAAGAGTTTGAAGTCCAAACGGAGGCTGAAATTAAACGGCGTGATTTCCAACCCAACACCAATTTATTGTTCCCCAACTCCTCCACTCTATATCCATCGTTAAACAGTCCTAGTAACAGATTCGCTTGGCAATGATTAGCGAAGCTTACGGGAACTCCCCTAAACCCCGCCGCACCCAACCACTCCTCCCACGACCCTCTCTCCTCTTCTCCACTCTGGTACATAAGGCCTACAGAATTTGCAATTCTTGGGCCCAAAAACACGCGCTCCACCAAAGCCCGGGCCCATTTCTGCATCGGAAACCCAACCTCCAGCGAATCAAACACGGCGGAGTAGTGCTGCACCGAATCCATAAACAGGCCGACAAAGCCCGCATCTCCACCACGCGCCACCTCTTCCTCTACAACCAGCACCACCCTCGGGTTCAACTCCTTCGCACCTTTTAGAAACGAAGCAACCGAACCTGAGGCTCTGAAGCTCAAGTGCGGCAAGTGCAGCATGCAGTTAAACACCAAGGCCTCGCCTCTAATCAGCTTCAGTAACGAAGGTCGAAACGTTTCGCCAGGGTCCAGCCGACACTGGTGAAAAGAAAACGGTTGGGCCACGGAAGCCGCGAACGCCGTTAGCCTCCGTCCGGTTTCCTGAACGGTGGCAATGGATCTCCGTCCAGAGGCCGAGCCTCTGGACAATGCCGTGATGCGAAGGTGTGGGCCTGGTGGGCCGGTGCTTCTTGACGAAAGGGACTGCATTAGGGAGGCCCATTGGGCCCCTTCGGTGACGTCGAAGTCGACGATGTGGACCCGTTTTTCATGGGCCACGGCTTCTAAGATGGCCTGGTTGGCGGTGAAGTGAGCGAACTTGACGTAAGGAGACATGTCCTGGAGAAGGTGGAACGCGGTGAGCGTGTCCGTGGGGTTGGGGGTATTGTTGGTTATGGTGTGGGAACTCCCGGCGCCGTCTAGCAGATTTTGGAGTGCGCTGCTAAAGTGCGCCGCGAGTCTTTCGATGTTGGTGCCGTGGGTGGGGGACACCAACTCATTGAGCCGAACCAATATCACTCGAGCCAGGTGGTGGCTCTCGGTGCCGGTGGTTAGGGCCTCCGCCGCCGCCATGAGGAGGTGCACCAGGCGGAGGCCCTTCTCATCATGACCACTTAAGTCGGAGTCTTGGGCTGTGGTTTGATCTGGGGTCAGAACGACGTCGTCTTTATGGACGATGGAGTCAAATAGGGTTTGAAAATTGTCTTCGCCGGCGGCAAGGGATCCCCAATCGACGACGGGGGACCACAGGTTGGTCCAGTCTTCCTCGGAGGAAGCACTGGTGGTGATGCTGCGATTGGAGAAGTCGAGGAAATCAGGGTCGTCCATGAGAGAGTAATTGTACACTAACAGTGAGTAGAGAGCTGTCGTACACTTGATTAGTGGGAGGTTTTTAATTATAAGATGCTTAGGGAGCGTAAGAACAAACACTCATTTATTTTTTAACACCTATAGTTTTTTAACTATGGAAAATATATCTTTATTAGTATGCTAATTAAATGATAAAATTTAAATAATACATTTTATTATTATATATATATTTTTATTTAAACTATATAAAGCACTTGAAAATACAAAAGTGAACAAGTTCTCGGAAAATTTTCGGAACTAAGATTAAAATAAGGTTGGGTTTAAATTTGTTTACATGGTAGATTTGTTTTCCAAATGATTATTAGACCTTAAATATTAAATCAGGAGAGTAAGACTGAGTTTAATCCTTCTAAAAATCAATTAAGATCTTAATAGATTTAATTTTACATAGATACACGAGATATTTACTATCCTATAATTACAAATTTTTATATTTTTTTCTGCAAACTACTCTTTAGTTTTGGGTAAACGAATAAAAATTTATAATTGATTAAAAGAATCATTTGTCTACAGCTACAATTGTTTTAAAACACAAACAACATTTACTTGAGCTTACAAAGAAAAGAAACCTATAGAGAATATAATATTTTAATTTAACAACTTGAAAATTCTCAATTGTTACATCGATTTTATTAAAAAAAATATAACCCTAAAAATATCTGTTTAAGTTTTCTCAGTAATAAAACAACTAAATTGTGTCATTAGAATGATTAATCATGTGATACGTGAGGCAGATAATCAGACATTAAAGAAAATCGAACTAGCCATTATTTATTGGGAGAAGGGTTAAGAATATGAATTTCGAATTAATTGACTGAATCCAACTACAATTGTTCCTTCATGTGGTGATTAACAAGAATCCTAACCCAACAGAAAGGAGAAAAAATAATTACTTGGCTTCTGTAAATTAAGAAGATAATTATGAAGGAAAATTATAGAAATACATGACTAAAATGTGCTGGATCGGATTTTTTTAAATAAAGAATTTTTTTTCTTGACATAACAAATAATAAAAAACATACACTTTACATCTCGTTTATAATAATATAATAATATTTTAAACTAAAAAATAAAATAAAAAGTATTAAAATATTAATTTATTACTATATAGGATGAATGTTGATGGTGTTAATATATCACCATCTTAAATAAATGAAATTATTTAAGTCAAAACACATGTCTTTTAATATCTTTTATAGATTAAAAGGCGCTAAAAGATAATCTCAATTATGTTTTATCCATTTAAATTATTCTCATTTGAATTAATTATTTATTAGTAAAGAAAATTTGTTGTTTTGTCATCATATTGTTAACGAGATCATTCAAACAATGAGTTCCTAAAAAAATATTTATTTATTTTAGTATTCTTTCAATTATGGTTTTTTATTTATTATTCACATCAACAATATATATTTGTTATAAAAGTGAACTATGGAATATTTATTGGGTTAGGTGATGTGAGGATCCAATTCATCCTAAATATATTAGATTGAGTTTTAATGTGTTGTACTATCCGAAATTTTAAGAAGGCTTAAGTAAAATTTAAGGATATGATTTGAATAAAGATCGATTATATGTGACAATAAGTTATGAAATTTGGGCGATCAGGAAATTTCTACAACAAAAACAAATATTCGGTCTAAAATTTCATCTAAAAAATAAGGACCACGAATATATGATTTTTTTTTTTATGGAATAATAACGGAGAAAAATGATTGATTAACAAAAAAATTACCAGAAATTTTTTAAAACAAACACTTAGTTTGTTACCATGAAAAACATAGTTTTTTTTAAAAAAAATTTCTAGCATAATATATAAAGAAGAAAATTGAAGAAAGAAAACGTATAGAAAAAAAAAATTACTTGTTGGTTTAAGGCAAAAAGTTCCATCCTTTAATTACTTTAAAACTCAGAAACAACCTTTTTTTAACCAAAACAAATTGACGTCCACCGTGAAGTAGGAAAAAGTGTTCTTACACCTACATTACAAGATTAAACAAAATTAAGGCTACAACACCATGTGAAACCCACGTATATGAGAGGAATCTATCGCTACACAAGAATGCATGCACCTAAAGTTACAAGAAGAGCATGAGCGTCAATAGAAGGAAGCCCACGAAAAACAAATGAAACTCAAGGATGATGTAGAAATGGCCAAAAAGTTGATGGAGGACGCTCTCAAGGCTCACAAAGATATAGAAGGAGAACGAAGCTCTGAAAAAGATAGCTCATGGTGAAGTAGAAAGAAGAGGAGGTGGAAACTCACAATCAAACAAGGAAGATCCCCAACCATTCTCCAAGGAAATCATGGATGAATCAGTACCCCCGCATTGGGAATAGGTGATCCCGAGAATCATCCCAAAGCCTTATGAGCCGAAATGTTGATTTCAAGGGGATCGAACTTGGTGCATTGCAAGATGTTTGTCAACACATTCACTAGAAGAGCTCTTCAGTGGTTTAGCAGAATTCCCGATGACACTATCACTTCATTTTGTTAGAATGTATGGCCTAAGCAAGAGGGGGTGAATTTTTTTTTGCAAGATTTTCACAAATATTGGAAGTAGAGTGAAAAGATCTATAAAACCACTCAATTGATTTTTTTGTTCAACTAGATTAATAGTTCTTTAAGAAAAAATCAAGCAGTTGTTTTATCGAAACAATTGACGGTTTAATGGAGCAGAATATAAAGAACAAAATTTAAAGCAGTATATCAGAGTAAGGAAAGAGAGATTCACACTGAGAGATTTATACTGGTTCACTCTTAACCAAGAGCTACATTCAGTCCTCAGTTAACCACTGAGAATTCACTATGCAATTAAAACCATATTACAAAACCACAACAAGAATGTTGAACTTGAACCCTTCAAGAACACACAACACTCTTAGCAACACCACAATTTCTATAACCACTTTCTGAAACTGTTTTACACACAGTACAATATTGAAATAAGGAAATAGAATACACCTAGGCCTTACAAAGTAGTAGAACAATTGAATAGAAAACCTAGTTCCTACTTCACACACAAGCAATGATCCAAAAACTCTTTGATCTTCTCTTGAAAACGTTTTTGATAAAACTCTTTTTTTTTTTTAAATGATCATAAACCAATCTTTATATAGACTTTAAAAAGTGGTTAAATTTTTTTTATCACTAATTGAAATCAGTTAAAATCATTTAAAAAGAGTTTGATAAACATAACAAAATTTTGTTAAAAACACTTGATTGATTTTCAAAACAAACTGATTGATTTCTTTTTATGTTAAAGACTACACATAATAGACTTTTTTTCTTCACATAAAAGAGAAAAAAAAAATCTTTTTCAAATCCTTTGAAAAACACTAAGTGCAATTCAATTGGTTGCCACAATAAATCAACTGGTTGAAAAACTTGTTGTAGTCACCATACTTTGAATAGGGTTTTCAACTTATTGAAAGCACAAAACAACTAACTAAAATTAACACACATTTTAGAAAAAAAATATTTCAAAAGAGATTTAAAATCAAATGAAGTTGGACAATACTAGGTGTAAATTAACAACTCAAAATCTACAAAATTACACACACACAACAACAACAATTCTTCAAGTCTTCAAAGCAAATTTGGAAAACATCAAAGCACCTTGTTCAACACATTTTTCACTTTTGCAAGAATATTTGAAGAACAGTTCGCTACTAACAAAATCAAGCCATTGAGGATGGCAGATCTATTTGGTATAAAGCAAGACGAGTGGGACTCCTTGAAAAACTATCTCAATCGCTTCTGCGAGGTGGCAATGCATATTCAACAACCAAATGAGGAGATGGTTGTGGATGCGTTCATAAAAGGACTATGAGTCAATCCCTTCAGCGAATCACTACTCAGGAACCGAGCAGAGTCAATGGTCAAAGTCGGAAAGTGCGCCTTAACATACATTTAGGTCGAAGAAGCAGTCCAAGAAAAAGGGAAGAGGAGAAGCGAGCACGCTCCAAGTTCAGTGGACTTGAAAACAAGAAAGTAGTGGACACTCAGTGATGGCATTGAGCTCTTCTCTTTTGTGAATTTTGGGTGGTTTGCGGAAGCTTTGTGGATTGTTGATGGAACAAGGTCCTCCTAGGAGGTGTGGCTGCCTTGGAGGTGCATGAAGAGTAGGAATTTAGGGAGGTTTGGCCAGCCCCTTTGGAAGGTGAAAGGATTGAAGATTAAGACCTAAATTCTAGGCAAGGGAGTAAAGTATGGCTCAAGTTTGACAGCATAACAATACTCAAATTAATCTTGAAATTACATGAGGTAGGCTCTTCCTTTTATAACCTAAGGAGGACTGTAAACGGTAAGCTAAATGAGATGCAAATGAGAAGCACATGGAGGCACATGGAGCACATGGCACATGGGAGCACATGGCCTCCTAACCTTTACATGGCCGGTCCTAGATTACTGGTAGGTTCTAGAAAACCGTAACTAATCTAGGTAACCCTTTCTTAATTCTAATTTGCAGAATTTAAACAAAGGTTCACAAGGCTATGTTATTTGCACCACAATTAAAACTAAGCTACACTTGTTGGGCCTTCTTGGACATCAACTCTCTTGGTCCTAGACGCTTCTTGTGGGTCCTAGACGCTTCTTGTGG